>WBZS01001243.1_pt1 | contig 21415 bp, 14 predicted proteins | sample 5204201 | NCBI WGS metagenome assembly WBZS01 (sample SAMN12344357, study PRJNA552823) | activated sludge metagenome | biome: Activated sludge suspended growth; feature: Nitrification reactor; material: Wastewater; isolation source: activated sludge from nitrification reactor of wastewater...
AGGGAATCAGGAGTGATTTTCGCATGGTGCACCTGAAGAGTACGGGCGAATCTAAAAGGGGGAAGAAGGCGGGCTTCGTTACGTTTCCACGCTTGTGCGTTGTCCACACTAAATTTTGGGGTTGTGGAGACCCACGGGCCTCTCGGCCCGCGGCTTTCTTTGCTAATTACAAAGCCGTGGGCCGAAAGGCCCACGGGTGAGTTCTCCATAACCTGTAACCCCAAAATTTAGTCTGGACAAAGCACTAGGTTGAAGTCTCAAAAATAAAGGAGTCAACGGAGAACGGAGAATGAAACACAAATCCTTAGGCTTCAGCGATTCTCCGTTCTCAAATCTCCGCTGACTCATGGTCATTGGCATTCAGGACGGGGTCTTAGGACTTTTTCTCGGCTTTCGATTCCGTTTTCGGCTGCGTGGTCGCGCGGCGAACGCTCTTGATGATCACATCGGTTTTGGGCACGTCGTCATGCCCGGCGATGGACGCGGTGGGAACGCGTTTGATTTCGTCGACGACGTCCATTCCCTTGGTCACTTTGCCAAACACCGCGTAGCCGATATTCGATCCCGAGCGGTTCAAAGGCTCGTTATTGACCACATTGATGAAGAACTGCGACGTGGCACTATCGGGCGCATTCGTGCGAGCCATGGCCAGGGTGCCACGTCCATTGCGAAGGCCGTTGGAGGATTCGTTCTTGATGGGTCGTCGCGTTGGCCTTTCCTGCATGCCCGGGACGAAACCTCCGCCCTGAATCATGAAGGTCGAGATCACGCGATGGAAGATGGTGCCGTCATAATGCTGGTCGTCCATGTAATTCAAAAAGTTTTTGACGGTGATCGGTGCCTTGTCCGCGAAGAGCTCCACCGTGATATCGCCCATGCTGGTTTCGATGACCACGAGCGGGTTATCGCCAGAAGTCGAACCAGGCGGAGGTTGGGTAGCGTAAAACAAAACCCCCGCGAGCACCACGATGCCGACGCCGATCAAAACCATCTCCAACGTACGGTTATTTCCCATGCGAAGAATCCTTGACGAGGAAGGAACGAACAGACTGAGAACAAAGGCGGGCGATCTCCGGCAAGCCGGGCGCGTCGCAACTCGGCTTGCCGTTACGCGATCGCTCGAATTCTTGCCGGGGTCCCTGGCTTGCCGTACCTTCTTGGAACGCTTATGGCGCGAAGCGGCAAGCCGGGTTTCCGGTGGGTGATCTTTTTCCGCTTGCTTATTTCACGCGGATGGAACGGATGATCACGTCCTTAAGGGGCACATCGTCGTGATTGCCGCGGGATCCAGTGTCGACGGCACGAATGCGATCCACCACATCCATCCCTTCGGTAACTCGGCCAAACACAGCGTAGCCAACGCCGTCGCCGGCACGAGCTTTGTCGAGGCGATCGTTATTCTTCACGTTGATGAAAAATTGGGAGGTGGCGCTGTCGGGGATGCGGGTCCGCGCCATGGCGATGGTGCCACGTTCGTTGGAAAGGCCGTTGGCGGATTCATTCTTGATGGGGTCGCGGGTCGGTTTTTCCTTCAGGCCAGGCTCCATTCCGCCGCCCTGGATCATGAAATCGGCGATGACGCGATGAAAAATCGTGCCGTCGTAATGCTTGTCACTCGCGTATTGCAGGAAATTCTTGACCGTGATGGGAGCTTTGTCGGCATACAATTCTAAAGTGATCTTCCCCAGCGAAGTATCCATGACCACGACGGGGTTTTTCTTTTCGCCGGCGGTGCCGTGGGCGAAGGCGAGCGCGCCGCCAAGAAGGGCCAAAATCCACATGGAACGCATCTGGTTCTCCTTGAACGTTTAAGTGCAATCTCCACGAAATTGTCTACGAAACGATGACCTTTTTCTAGAACTTTCCGAACGAAGATCCAACCACTTGGCCAACGCGGCGAAAAGCGAGGAATCGGCAAGGAAAGTTTGTCGCGGATCCCTACCCCAGGATAAACCATGAAATCGATCACCCTAGGAGTTCCCCAGGAAATCAAGACGGATGAGTATCGCGTGGCGATGATTCCCGTGGGCGTGGAGGAATTGACGCGTACTGGGCATCGCGTGCTGATCCAGGCGGGCGCGGGAAATGGGTCCGGCATCTCCGACGAGGCGTATGCGACCCACGGCGCGGAAATCGTTGCCACGGCGAGTGAAGTCTGGAGCCGAAGCGACATGATCGTGAAAGTGAAGGAACCGCTCGCCAGCGAATGGCCGATGATGAAGCCCGGACAAATCGTTTTCACCTATTTCCATTTCGCCGCCAGCCGAGAGTTGACCGAGGCGGTGCTTCGTTCGGGCGTGACGGCGGTCGCGTATGAAACCGTGCGGGATCGTAACCAGCATTTGCCTTTGCTCACCCCCATGAGCGAGGTGGCGGGCCGCATGAGCGTGCAGCAGGGAGCGAAATACCTGGAGCGCCCATTTGATGGGCGTGGGATCTTGCTGGGAGGTGTTCCCGGCGTGTTGCCCGCGAACGTGGTGGTGCTCGGCGCCGGCATCGTAGGAACGAACGCTGCCAAGACCGCCGCCGGGTTAGGGGCGAACGTGATGGTGCTGGACATCAACGTCGATCGGTTGCGCTACATCGACGACATCATGCCGCCGAACGTGACGACGCTTTACAGCGATCGCCACAATATCCTTGACTGCCTGACGCGAGCGGACTTGGTGATCGGCGCGGTATTGATACCCGGTGCCAAAGCTCCACGTCTGGTTCGAAGGGACGATCTGAAACGGATGCCGAAGCGTGCCGTGATCATCGATGTGGCGATCGATCAGGGTGGTTGCTTCGAAACCTCGCGACCAACGACGCATAGCCATCCGACGTACATCGAAGAGGAAGTGGTGCATTATTGTGTCACGAACATGCCCGGTGCGGTGGGTCGAACCAGCACGTACGCGCTCACCAATGTGACGTTGCCCTACGTGATGCAAATCGCTCATCGCGGCTTGGCGGGGGCGGTGGCCGATCATCCAGGCCTCGGGTTTGGCGTGAATATTCATGGTGGGAAAGTCACCCACGCTGCCGTCGCGGAAACCTTCGGTTTGCCATTCGCGGAGTTCTCGAAGGTGGGGGTGTAGCCAAATTCTCTGGGGTTTAAGTTCAAAGAAGCCCACGCAAAGACGCGGAGGCGCGGAGAATAGAGGAGAGACCCTACCATTTCACGAACAAAACCTCGACGTAACCAGGATTCATTCTCCGCCCTTCTCTCGGCGTCTCCGCGTGAGATCTTCCGTGTTTTTACCCGGAAGAGAATCGAGTGCACTGTCGCAGGATGATTTTGGGTTCGTCCGAGCCTGAGCGCCAAGCGAGGGAACGCTTGAGCCCTCGCTTGGCGCTCAGGCTCGGCAACGCATGACCCAAAATCTGGGCCGTGACAAAGCACTAGTGCGTTGTCCACACTAAATTTTGGGGTTGTGGAGACCCACGGGCCTCTCGGCCCGCGGCTTTCTTTGTTAATTACAAAGCCGTGGGCCGAAAGGCCCACGGGTGAGTTCTCCATAACCTGTAACCCCAAAATTTAGTCTGGACAAAGCACTAGGTACCCCCGAAGGTGGCCTGAGTGCCAACTCGTATTTACTCGATTTTTCAGGCAAGTTATAGGTGAGCCTCGATGCATGGAGATGGATCTCCTCGTTCGCCCGCCTTTCGCATTCGCCCGCCGACGTTCACGGAGGAACCGCACGTGGCCCACCTGGAATTGGTGTTCATGTTCCTGACCATCGCCGGCTCCATCCTTGGGGGGATGAGCATTTACTGGGTTCGCTCGGAACACCCGCTGGCGCGGCTGGGCCGACGTCTCTTCGTGGGGACGTTGTTGGCCTTCGGTGGCATTGGCGCCGTCGCGGCCATGCTTCACGCCGAGGCGTTGCTCCCTGCGGGACTCTTGGCTGGCTTCCTCGTCATCGGCATGCTCTGGGAAACTCCTGCCCCGGCCCTTCAATCCGTCCGAGATTATTGATGGCTTGTTTTTGACGAAGGTCAAAAAAACTCCATCAAAACGGAAATGCCAAGTTCCAAACCACTTTTTATCTTCAAATTCCAAAACCGACCTGCTTGAGATTGGTCGGCTTTTGGATTTTGAAGATTTTTTGGAACTTGGCACTTCGGTCTTATTGGTGCGTCTTGTCCTTAGGCCAACAATTCGGAGATCGGTTCGCGATCTTCGAGGATGTACATCGGTCGGCCACTGTTGTTCGGGAAGGTCATCGACGGATCGATGCCCATCGCGTGGTACACGGTGGACAGGACCTGCGAAGCCGACACTCGGCGATCGCGTGGCAATTCGCCCCGCGCACTCGATGAACCAATGACTTGGCCCATCTTCATACCGCCCCCCGCGACCATCGCCGACATGACTGGCGCCCAGTGATCGCGGCCGGCGGTGCCGTTGACGCGAGGCGTTCGTCCGAATTCGCCCCAGACGATGACGGCGACGTCATTCAACATGCCACGCTCACTGAGGTCTTCGACCAGGTTCGAGACGCCTCGATCGAGCACCGGAAGCTGTTCGCGGAGCGTTTGGAAGTTGCGTTCGTGGGTGTCCCACCCGCCATAGGAAAGGGTGACGCAGCCGACGCCTGATTCAATCAGCCGACGTGCCGACAGGAACTGTTCGATGCCACGGTAGCGATCGCGTGTACGCGGATCTTCGCGGCTCACATCCAAGGCGCGGCGTGTGGAACCTGAGGCGACCATTTCGAACGCCCGTTGTGCGAACACGTCCATGCCCTGCATCGAACCGGAGGCATCGACATCGCGGCGAACCGCATCGAGCGAGGCGAGCAAGCCACGCCGATCGTTGGTGCGATCTTGGGTGATGCCGCCAGCCAGGCTTAGATTGGAAAGGCCGGGGCCGTCGGGCGTGAACGCACGATGGGCCACGCCGAGGAAACCGGGTTCGCAACCGATGCTCATGCCGCGTAGACTTACGAAGGGCGGAATATCGCTTTGCGAGCCGCCACGTAGACGCGACATCACCGCTCCGAAGGAGGGATGGTGTTGGATGCGGTTGATGAATTCGCTGTAGCCGGTCATGACGAGCGAATCGGAATGTTCATCGACGGACACGATCGAGCGAATGATCGAAAGCTTGTCCATCATCCGCGCTTGGCGCGTGAAGTATTCACTGATTTGGATGCCGTTGACGTTCGTCTGGATCGTATTGAACTCACCGCGATATTCGACGGGAGCGGCCGGCTTCGGGTCGTACATATCCATGTGCGACGGACCACCGGGCAGGTAGATCATGATGGCGGCTTTTTGCGACGAGCCGGTGTTCGCGCGGGCCCGTAACATGTCGGCCAAGGTAAGGCCCGTTCCCAGCGCACCAATTTTCAAGAAGTTCCGCCGCGACAAGCCATCGCAGAACTTCCGCGTTTTTCCAAGCATGTTGAACATTTGTAACCCCCCTTCAGAGACTTTCAAACCACGAACCTTGACTTTAATCGGCCAGTTTTCGCGGGGCAACCGAAAAATAGCATTTTTTTCGGTTCAGCGGTTTCTGCATTTTAGGGTAATCATGGAAAAGAGAAAAGACGTAGGATGGCGCGTGGGCGATAAACCAACAGGCACGGAGGTTGCCGTTTCGCGCTCGCTCGAAATCTTGCGGAGGTTTGTGGGTTCATGGGATTTCTTGGGAAAGGGCGAGCGCGAAACGGCAAGCGGGGTTCCGATAGATTATCATTCGCCGCTCGCCTAGGCAGGTGATTTCCTGGGTGTCCAATAGGTCGTCTTTTGCCGCTTGTCTGAACACCTGTGCTCCAACCGCCTACGCGACTTGGCTCGCCGGGGTTATGCAACGCCTTTTTTGAACAGGCGCCGTTTGGGGCCGGCGAAGGGGAGTGTGGCCGAGTGGGATTCGCTCGGCAGCCAAACCGTGACGCGCGTGCCTTGGCCTGGCTCGCTTTCCACCGTGAGCCGGCCACCGTACCGGCGAGCGATGGCCCAGACCAGGGCGAGGCCCATGCCGGGTTTTTCTTTGGTGGAATAGAACGGGTCCATGCATCGGCGAACCGCCTCCGCATCCATTCCGGGCCCAGTGTCAGCCACTTCAAAATACGCTTCCGCGCCAGCCCTGCCGGTACGAATGTGCACCGGTTCGCCACGAGGCGTTGCTTCGCAGGCGTTTTTCAGGAGATGCCGGAGCGCCTCGGCGAGTTCGCTGGCATCCGCGACCACGGGGACCGGTTCCGTTGCTTGGATCTCGATCGGCCTGGTTTTCGCTTCAGGTAAACGGGCGATGGTGTTCCTTGCCCATTCACTCAGGTCGAACTCCGTTCCTCGCGTCGGCTGGTGATGGCCGAAGTCGCGAAGGCGTAGCAGAAGTTTCGAACCGTCTTTGGTCCATTGTCGCCATTGCCGCATGGGGCTCGCGAATCGAGCCTCCAGATCGGTCTTGGCCAATTGAAGGTCGAGATCCCCACCCAAGTTGGTAAAAACTTTTTGCAGATCCGTCGCGACTCCCGCGGAAAGACGACTCAATGCCTGCATCTTTTCGTCGGCGAGCGTCTCGGCTTGGCGTTTCAGTTCCGCCAACTGGACCTGGAGAGCCGTGACGCGTTCGGCGAGGTCTGATTTTTCGCGGCTGAGCGTCGGAATTTGGGGACGAACCGCTTCGAGTTCTTGGCGCAGAGATTCCGCATGGGACCTTGCCGTGGCCAACTCGTCGCGCGAAGTCGACAGTTCACGTTCGAGTTCCGCGATTCGCGTTTGAAGCGAGATCCGCTGGTCTTCCATATGCCGAAGTTGGGATCGAAGGAGCGCGTTGGCGTCTTCCAGTTCGCGGATTTGGCGTGGAGTCGCACCCGCGAGTTCCTCCAGGTCGCGGAGGCGACGTCGCAATTCGCCGACGATTCGATCGGATTCCGCGAGTTGGCCACGCAACGGTTCCAGCGTTCGATTCCACTGTTCCGCGTCGGCTAATTTTTGGCGAAGGGAGGATTCGGCGACTTCAAGTTCAACGATGCGGTGCCTTAACGGTTCGAGTTCGCGCAGGCGATTTTCGAATTCGGGAATACGTTGTCGCAGGCTCGATTCGCTTCCTTCAAGTTCTCCCAGGCGTTGACGCACCGCCTCGTGGTCGCGTAGGCGCTGTTCCAGCTCGAGGATCCGTTGGCGGAGATCGAGCCGATCGCGGTCGGTGGAGGCGAGCCGATCCCGCAACTGCGAAAGCTCTTGGTTTGCCCCGTCGTGTTCGGCACGCAGGCGGAGTAACTCCTCGAGGTGTCGATCGCGTTGGCTTCGCATTTCTCCTAAGCTAAGTTCCCACGCAGCCGACTCCGACTGCCAACGGCTTCGAAACGCGTCCAGCTCGCGTTGTGTTTCTTGCCAATGATGTTCCAACGTTTCACGCTCGGAGCGGAGGGTGGCCAAGGCATTTTCGTGCTCGGCCGATTTCGCCTCCATCAGGCGCAGCGTTTCCATTCGATCGTGAAGGTGCGTTTCACAAGTTCGTCGTAAATGGGCGAGTTCTTCGTGGAGCGGGGGGATTTGCCCCGTTTCCGCGACCAACTCGTCGATACGCACCTCGCGTTCCTGCAAAGTTCGTCGGAGTCTTTCAAGTTGAGATGTCGCATCGTTCCAGTCGGTGGTCCAGCGTGCGACCTCCGCGGATCGTTCTCCCAGGGAGGCGTCGAGTTCGTGAATGCGGGAGTTTGCCTTTAGAAGGTCGTCTTCGGCCCGGGCTTTTTCGTTTTCGAGCCGTTGCAGTTGGCGGAGGATGCGAGGTTCCGCCCAGACTCCGCTCCGTTCGTTGGATGCCTCGGGTGTTGGTTTCATCCAGGGGCGGAGTTCGACTTCGAGAAAACGCGACAACGGCGGAATGATCATTCCCGAAAGGATGTCGCCGACCCACCACAGCAGGAAATGTTTGCCCACCTCTTGGGTGGAGATAAGACCAAGAATCTGAAGAACGAGACAGCCCCAAGTCGCCTGCACCGCGCCCGTGACGGGTCCCGCCAAAAGCGCGAAGCGAAGCCTGGGGGTGTCCTGCGAGAACGGCAAAGGCCAAGCCTGGAAGTAATGTAGCAGTGATCGCCCCAACAGGGCTTGAAGCGTCGCGCCGAAAGCGAGGAGTGCGGCCAATCCCGCAGGGGCGATCGGCACAGGCAGGGGCGTGGCTTTCAAGACGTAGACGAGAAATGCGGACAGGGCGATCCACGGTGCGAAGCGCGGGCCGCCGTGAAGCACCATCGCTAAGCCGAGACCCGCGAGCGGAGAAATGACCGAAGCGAAGCCAGGCGCGGGAGCGACCAGCAAGCCCAGAATACCGAGCACGACGTACAAAACGACGAAACCCAGGGGCTTCCAATCCCATTCGTGCGTGCGTGCGTCCATCCTAGACACCCTTTCGCCCTTTTTCTTTCGCTCTCGTCCGTTCCGTCGAACTCAAACGGGCCCCGTCGCTCGGCAATGAATCACGACCTGGCAAGCAAATCTATCAACCCATGGAAAGCCGAAAACCGAGAACGAAACCATCCGCATTTTCGTCCCGTCCGTTCGTCATAGTCCCTTTTCCGTTCCCGTTCGACTCATTGTTTTTCTTTTGAAGCCTGCGAAGCTTGCACCAGCGTCAGCCAGGTCACTTCGGGTTTGCAGAAAAACCGCAACGGTTGTTGCCCAGCCAAGCCACGTCCCACGTGCATCAGGGTGGGGGCTTCATAAAACGTCCCGCAGTCGTAGTGGCGGCTGAATCGACTTGGGACGAAGACCGATCCAAGAACCGGTAGGCGAATCTGGCCGCCGTGCACATGCCCTGCCAACATCAAGTCGATCCCTAGCTTTTTTGCCCAAGGAAGGTTGTCCGGCGTATGGCTGAGGCACAGTTTGAATGCCTCGCTGGGCAGGCCGGTCACATCCGGCGCGGGACGAAACCAAGGCCCCTCGTGTCCCACCACCGCCAGCGTTTCTCCTCGCACTTGGAGGGTTTCCCACCGATTCCCTAGAACGCGAAACTGGGCTCGCCGCAGACGACGCCGCACCAAATCTGGCAGGTGGATCTTGTCGTGGTTCCCAAGGATCGCCAACCCTGCTTCCTTCCAAGAAAGTCGGCCCAGCAGCGGCAGGACCCACCGGTGGTGCCAATCGCTATCCACCACATCCCCCGTGACGGCCACGAGGTCGGCGGTGCCCCACTCTCGGCACCGTTCGATCACGACCTTGTAAAAATCGCGATCCGGCGTTCCGCATAGGTGGAGATCCGTCAGGTGGAGGATCTTCAACCCGTTCCAGGCCGCGGGAAGCCTTGGCAGCGCCAGCGTCTTCTCGACAAACTCCACCTGAAAAACCTGGTTGCCGGGCAGCAAGCATTTTCGGCGATGCTTCGTTCGACCGATGGGAGCATACCCTAGAACGCCTGAGACGTCGAGAGTAGCTACTTTCTCCGCCACCACTTGGGGGGCGGGACGACGCAGCAGGTACTTGATTTCCGCGAGCGGCGCCACCACCAAACCCAAAAATGCACAGAAAACCCCGTAGATTTCCAGGTAAAATTGGAAGGTACCGGCTTCCCAGGTAAGTTGTTGACTGTTGAAAAGATCGAAAGCGTAGGCAAAAAAGATAGGCCCGGAAAGAATGATAAGCAGGTCCACTCGACGGGTGAACTTCAAGAGTCGATGGGGCAGGGGGTAGGAATAGTAAAGATTCAGGGCCACGATCATCCAAAATCCGTGCCCCACGCACGCACCCACGTAGAGAAACCACGTTGGGAAAAAGTTGGCCCACGATTGGAGGAAGGGGAGCACACCGTCCGTGGCGAAAATCATGGCTTTCCATTGCTCGCGGGTGGATTTCGCAGCGCGTTGAGCATCTGGTCGACGCGAAACGGTTTGAAGAGCACGTGCCTAAGCCCGTCCTGGCGAGCCTTCACCAGGGAGTGGGACGCATCGTAACCATAGCCGGTCATGAGAATCACGTGCGAGTTTGGCTGTGCTTTGCGAAGGGCTTGGTAAACTTCGTAGCCTCCCATGTCGGGAAGGCGGATGTCGGCTAACATGGCGTCGTAGGTGCTTAATTTGGCGAGGGTGATCGCCTCGCGACCATCTTGCGCCGTCTCCACGATGCAGCCGAGCCGGCCAAGAAGGCCATGCGCCGTCTGGCGAACGCGTTTGTCGTTGTCGACGACCAGAACGCGTAGATTGAGTTTCGAAGGTTCCTCGGTTCCGGGGAGTGTCAGCGGTTTGACCGAGTGAGACATATCCTCACCCACGCGTTGGATCGATTCCTTGATGATGCGTGCGTTGGAAATGATCTTTTTCAGCCGATCCGCCATTTCCGGTTCATGCCCGATCCACCGATCCAGAATCGAGGTGGCGGCGGTCAAAATTTCGTCGACCGGTAGGCCCACTTCACGGTTGATGGCGTCGATCGATTGTGCGGCAGCGGTTTTCTTTTCCACCATCAACAGATCGAGCGTGTGCAGTGCCGTCGAAAGCTCCCGGCAAAAGATCTCGGCAAAACGGACATCGTCCGCGGAAAATCCGCCAATTTGCGGGCTCTCGACGTTGAACGTGCCGATTACCGTTTCCCCTTGCTTGAGCGCCACCGTCAACGAACTGCGAGCGCCTTTGGCTCCTTCGATGTAAAACGGATCACACGAAGCATCGTTGCACACGTGCGTCTTGCCCGTGGCGGCGACATAGCCGGTCGTCCCATTTCCTTCCATCTTGGCGTACAAAACGCGATTGGCAGCTTCGGGCGTCATTCCCTCGGCCAAAAGCGGCTTCAACTCGCCCGTCTGCGAATCGAGCAAGCGAATTTCAATCACATCGTAATGCAGCAACTCGCGGGTGAGCTTGACGATTTTCTGCTTCAATAGCTCGATGCGCTCCGCGTCCGGCGTTTCTGCACGGTGCGATGTCTCCACATTGCTGAGTTCGTTCGCCGCCTGATGCAAAGCTTCCAGTTTTTTCTGCTGCTGAACTTCGCTGGAGATGTCTCGACCGATCACGTAAACCAAATGCACTTTGTTGCGAGCGTCGAGCATCGGTTGAAGGCGAAGTTCCAGGATCCGATGATCGGGCAGGTGGATTTGGCTGGTGTTCGGCACTCCCTGAAACGCCGCCTTGAGAGCGTCGGAATCCCAATTGAGTGGCAGGCCGAGTGCTTCCGCGAAATGGTGCCCTTGCGGGTCGGCGACGGACCAGCGTTCAAACGTTCCATTGGCCCAAATGATATGTTCATTCGAGCCCAGAACCGCGATTCCTTCCCCGGAAAATTCCAGAAGTGCGGACTGCTGCAACAGGCTAAGAGAATTTCGGCAAAGGGGGATGTTATTGCCGCTGAGGAAGAGTCCGTCGAAGTTTTCGTGCTGAAGGCGTGCCAACGCGTCCGGAAATTCGCGTACGCGCACCACGTCCCAGTCCGACGCAAACGGGGTAGTTTCCTTATCCGTCACGACCAAAATGCGAGGCTTATTCGCCGAAGGCGTATCCAAGCGTGATCCCCCGTCCAGTGCGATAAGTTTTATTATAAAGCGGGGAAATTTTTGGAACAAGATTGTCTAACCCTGCGAAGATGCGACAATGGGTCCAACTTCCCACCTGGAGAAGGATTGCACAGGCGGCGTGGCCACGAAAAATGCAGAGCTACTCCGGTCAACGGAAGGGCGGACCGCCTGGCAAAGTCCTTTTTCGTTCATTCCTCAAGGAGACGTTCCATGCCGATGCGTCGGCTCGCTTTCGCTTGGTTGGTATCGTTGAGTGTGGTCGCCCCGGCGTGGGCGGATGCTTTCGACCATTACCACAACACGATTCTCGCCAAAGTGCCCACCTCCAAAAACGCTGAGAAAATCGAAAGACTTACTCGGGCGTTGATGGTGGAAAACAACCAGACGCTTCCGGGAATCAACGCGTCGTTCTTGGTGGTGAAAACGAACGAAGGCCGGTGGGCGAAAGTCTTGGTGCAGCCAGCGCAGCAAAAAGTATCCGACACGCAGAAGTTGCCCATCCTTCTCCTCGAACGCTTCACCACCTTTCGCGAAGGGGATGAACGCGCGATCGTCAGCAGTGGTGCGAACGTTCGGCTTTTCAAAGGCTTTCGCTACAACCTGGATCTGGGCCAAATCGTTCCAGACGGCGTGCCGGCCGACCTTCAATTTGTGATGGACGAAAAGGGAACGGGATTGGTTCCTTTGAACAAGGCCGAGATGTACCTCGTCACCAAACATTTTCCCGAGACGAATCCCAAGAAAAACGCGAAGCTCGAGGTGGGCGACGTCTTTCAAGCCTCCTACTTCACCGGAACTTACAAACTGTACGACGATGGCCGACGTTCCGGCGAACTCAGTTTGCAGGTCGACGAAAAAGGCAACGTCCTAGGTCATTATTTTTCAGACAAAGATGGTAAGAAATATGACGTGGAAGGTAAAGTTGGCAATCCGAACCATTCCATCAGTTTCTCGATCCAATTTCCTCGAACGCTTCAGTTTTTCAACGGTTGGCTTTTCACGGGCGACGCACGCACGATGACCGGCACCTCCCGCCTGCTCGAACGCGAAACGGGCTTTTATGCGGTGCGGAAGGAAGAGTAGGTGTTGTTTTTTTGCCCTAATCCCAGGGACTTTCGTCCCTGGGCTTTCAGGCAACATCTTGAAAAGTAAATAAAGCCCAGGGACGAAAGTCCCTGGGATGCCCCGCGCGATCAATGCCGGAAATGGCGTACGCCCGTGAACACGAGCGCGATGCCATGCTCGTTGCACGCGTCAATCGATTCCTGGTCCCGCATCGATCCGCCGGGATGGATGATCGCTTTCACTCCCACGCTGGCGGCCATGTCGACGTTGTCGCGGAACGGGAAAAACGCATCCGAGGCAAGCACGCTTTCTTTGACTCGCTCGCCGGCTTTGCGAGCGGCGATGTGCGTGGAATCGATCCGACTCATCTGCCCCGCGCCCACGCCAAACACGTGTTCGCCCTTCACCAAGACGATCGCGTTACTCTTGACATGTTTGGCCACCAACCACGCGAAACGTAAATCGTTCCATTCACCTTCGGTCGGCTGCCGCTTGGAAACAACGCGGGCGTTGGCGAAATCGTCGGCTTCACCGTCGCGCGTCTGCACGAGAAGGCCGCCATCGACCCGCCGAAAATCGAGGTGCCGCGATGGGTCGGTGGTGAGAGCGCCGGTCGAAAGCAGGCGGACATTTTTCTTCCAGGTGGGCCGCGTCGTGAGAACCTTGAATGCCGCCTCGGAATACCCGGGCGCGATGATGCATTCGATGAAGCGGTTCGGCTCGGTGATTTGCATCGCGGTGGCTTCGTCCACTTCGCGGTTGAAGCCGAGAATGCCCCCGAAGGCGCTCACGGGGTCGCCTTCGTAGGCGTGGTTGAATGCATCCACGAGCGATCCCGCGACCGCGGCCCCACACGGATTGTTGTGTTTCACCACCACCGCCGCCGGCTTGGCGAATTCACGCACCAAGTTGAGGGCGCTATCCAGGTCAAGGATGTTATTGTACGAAAGTTCCTTGCCGTGCAAAACCTGGGCCGTGGCGACGCAGGCGTGGCGTACGTTCGGCTCGGTGTAGAACGCGGCTGGTTGATGCGGATTCTCGCCGTAGCGAAGGCTTTGCTTGCGCTGAAACGTGAGCGTCAACCGATCCGCCGATTGCGTTTCTCCAAGCTTTTTGGCGAAATACTGAGCGATCATGGCGTCGTACGCCGCGGTGCGTGCGAAGGCGGCTCCCGCCAAACTCTCCCGCAACGCGAGCGTGGTTCCCCCTTGGGTTTTCAACGCTTCAAGCACGGCGGGGTATTGCGACGCCTCGGTGACGATGGCGACATCGTGATAATTCTTGCTCGCCGCCCGCACCATGGTGGGGCCGCCAACATCGATGTTTTCGATGATGTCTTCGTGGCTACTTTCTGGTTTGGCGAGCGTGGCTTCAAACGGGTACAGGTTGCAGACGACGAGATCGATCGTTTCGATCTGGTGTTTTTGCAGCGTGGCGACGTGGTCGGCTTGATCGCGAATGGCCAAGATGCCAGCATGCACACGCGGGTGCAGCGTCTTGACTCGGCCATCCAACATTTCCGGAAATTGCGTGACTTCGGAAATATCGACGACGGGAAGGCCCGCTTCCGCCAACGTTTTGCGAGTGCCTCCCGTGGAGATTAGTTGCACGCCAAGCTGCACGAGTTCTTTGGCGAAATCGACCAAACCAGCCTTGTCACTGACACTCAACAACGCACGCCGAACCGGACGCACACTCATCGTCTACCTCGAAAAAAGACCGCGAAGATTCCGTGCAGCAATCTTACGGTTCCAGGCTCGGTTCGGCTGTCGGGCGTGGAAACCATATCATTCCCGCATCTTTCGAACGTTGGCGGAGTGCTTTCGATGCAGCCTTTGGTCGTTTTGAATACCGTGGGTTTGACGTCGCGTTGGTTGGAGTACGCTCCGCGTCTCAAAAAACTCGCCGCCGCGGGGTGGAGCCGACCTCTTCTGGAGGCGTATCCCGCCGTCACCTGCTCGGCCCAGGCAACGATGCTGACGGGAAAACTACCAAGCGAGCATGGCATCGTCGGCAATGGTTGGCTGTTTCGCGACACGATGGAGGTTCGCTTTTGGCAGCAATCGAATCGCTTGATCCAGGCCGAGCCCGTGTACGTGACCGCGAGAAAGCGGGCCCAGGAGCAGGGACGATCGTTGCGCGTGGCGAAGCTTTTCTGGTGGTTCAACCAGGGGGCGAATGTCGATCTCAGCGTGACGCCGAAGCCCCATTATGGCGCGGATGGGAACAAGGCGTTCGATATTCAATCGTATCCCGCTGAGCCTGCGTCCGAATTGACGCGGAAGCTGGGTCCGTTTCCGTTTCCCACCTTTTGGGGCCCGATGGCGGGATTACCCTGTTCAGCTTGGATCGCCCAAGCCGCCGCCGAGGTCCTTTCCACGCATCGCCCGGACCTGACCTTCGTGTATTTGCCTCATTTGGATTACGAGACACAAAGGCTCGGCCCCGCGAAATGCAATCCGGGGAAACTCGTCGGGGAGTTGGATCGAATCCTCGAACCGATTTTTACCGCCGCTCCGAAGGTGGGAGCACGCATTTGGGTCGTCAATGAATACACCCACGTGGATGTTGATACGCCAATTTACCTGAATCGAGAACTACGCCGGGCCGGGTTGCTTCAGGCACGCCATGGCCCGTTTGGCGAACAACTCGAACCGTACGCCAGCGAGGCATTCGCCGTCTGCGACCATCAGGTCGCACACATTTACACCGCCAACGAAACCGTGCGGCATCGAACCCGCGAACTCCTGGCGAATATCGCCGGCGTAGACCGGATTTTCGTGGGTGAGGAACGGGCGGAAATCGGTCTCGATCACGCACGTGCCGGTGATCTGGTGGTCTGTTCGAAGCCGAACGCCTGGTTCGCGTATCCGTTTTGGCTCGACGACGCGCACGCGCCGGATTATGCCCGCTGTGTGGATATTCATCGCAAACCCGGGTATGACCCGTGTGAGCTTTTCTTCGATCCAACGTTGATTTGGCCCAAGGGCAGGGCGATTCGCAAGTTGCTGCAAAAGAAGCTTGGCTTTCGCGCCTTGTTTGACGTGATTCCTCTGGACGCTTCGCTCGTGAAAGGCAGCCACGGCTTGCAAGTCTCGGACCCGCTCGACAAACCCGTGCTGATCGCCGACGGAGACCCCCCGACGTCCCCCATCGTTTCCCAAGCCGGCATTCGCGACCTGCTACTTTCGGCAATGATGCCTTAGCGTTGGCGAGCCGACCGGCTTGGACTCCCAACGGGCCCACGGCAATCGCATTTCGCGTCAAATTGCCGATGGCGTGTTCCGAAATTCGCATGCAAAGTACATCCAGAAAACGCAGATATTTTCCTTGTGTACGGCAAGATAGGCCCATTAAACTACCACTTCGTTTTTAGCCCTTATTAGGTCTTCCAACGCGGTGCGTGCAGAAAACTTTGGTACGCAAAACACGCGATTCCGTCGCGAACGCCTTGCGCGTTCATGACGCGCCGAGCCGTCCGAGTTTGAGTGCTAGATTTCGCTTTTTTGATCTTTCTTGAATGATTCGTTTCCTCTTACTCCCCAGGAGCAAACCCATGGTTCGCAAGCCCAACCGCAAGCAACGGCGAAAGCTGGATTTCGATCGATTGGAATCTCGCGCCGTGCCGGCCATTCTTTCGCTGCCCACAACCGCGGACGGTCAGGTCTCCGATACCAATTTGGATGGAACGTTCGAAACGCTGAACACGACGGACATCACGATTTCGGATCGGTGGTTTTCACCCTCCATCGGGCCTGGCATTGGTGAAGAGCGAGGTGTTTTCGAGTTCGACCTTCGCGGTATTGCTCCGGGTTCGACCATCAACGGCGCTGCGCTTTCCATTCGTGTGGCATCCTTCACGAGTAGTCTGCCCGACTTGCCTCAACTCGTGGTTCGAACCCAAGCTGGCGACGGAGCGGTGACGCTGAGCGATGCGACGGCACCTTCGTTCGCCGGTGGAACGGGGACGATCCAAGGGACAGGATCGATTTCGATTTCTTTGAGTCCCGCGTCGATCACCCCATTTTTGGGTGGCGGCACGGCGCTTCGCGTGCAAAATGCGAATCTGGACGGTCAATTTGCGAGCTTCTACTCACGCGATCTGGCCGGTGCCGATTTTCGTGCCCGCCTCCTCCTCGACGTCGCGGAGCCCACGGTGTCCGTTCGCGTGCAGCCTGGTGCGGTGAGCGAAGCCGCCGGCGCGAACGCGGCCCTTGCCATCGTAACTCGCACCGGCGATATCTCTCAGCCGCTCGTGGTCACGCTGAATTCCAACGATACGACGGAAGCTACGGTTCCCGCGACGGTGACGATCCCCGCGTTTCAATATGAGGTGAGTGTTCCCATCGCGGCCGTGGACGATCTGATTGTGGATGGAACGCAAAATGTCACGATTTCCGCAAACGCGCAAATCGTGACCGGAGGCGGCGGACTTAGCCTCGATACCACGTTCGGTTCGGGAGGATTGGCGTCCACGTCGCTCTTGATGCAAATTCAGTTCCCGTCGGCAGTCATCAAAGCCTTGCCCGATGGAAAAATCCTGGCAGCCAGCGAACTGACGCAAACGAGCTGGCAAATCACGCGTTTGAACGCCAACGGTAGCGTCGACACGTCGTTCGGCGTGAATGGCGTCGTGTCAACCACGATCGCCGCCGCCAACTCGTCGTTCCCCGTACCGCACGTGCTGGAGCTTCAGTCCGATGGAAAGTTCCTCGTGGGCGGAAAGTTTTCTGGAGGTACGGGTCAAGCCATTCTCGTGCGGTATAACACCGACGGTACGCTCGATGGTAGCTTTGGCGCCATCGCCACGGATGCTCTCAGTGCATTTCCTAATGCCTGGGTGACCGACATCGCGGTAAGGCCCAATGGCAAGATCCTGCTAGGAATGGGTGAAAACGGCAGTGTCTTCGCTCGTGTCGTGCAACTCAATGCGACGGGATCACGCGATTCCACGTTCGGTTCCAATGGACTAACGATGCTCAATTCGTTTTCGAACTTTGGCGCCAGTGCCACGCAGGTGGAGCTGCTTCCCGATGGCACGTTCCTTGCGGCCGGCGCATTCTCCACCACGGCGCGTGTCGCGCAGGTCAATGCCAACGGTGTCGGCTTGGTCAGCGTGTTCGGCGGCGGTAGCATTGGCATGGCCACGTTCGATTTCGGCGGCTCCGTGCAACTGGCGAAACTCCTTCGCGATACCCAAGGACGAATCGTCTTCGGCTGCGACGTTGTGCCTACGGGATCGTCCCAAGGTGAATTCGCGGTAGGTCGTCTCAATCCCAACGGGACGATCGACACGACGTTCGCGGGCGATGGCACGGCCGTGTTGGTCGCGCCGGTGGTGGGCAGAGAAATCGCGACTGGTATGGTCATCCAAGCGAACGACAAAATCATCCTGAGCGGCGTGAGTACCGTGAGCAGCGTCTCCGATTCCGCGATGGCGCGGTTCAACGCGGATGGAAGCCGCGACAACACATTTGATGGCGACGGCTTCTTCCGTCAATCGTTGGTGAATACGTTTTCGCCCGACATTATATTTGGCGTCACTCTCCAGCCCGACGGCAAACTTCTGGCGCTTACTGGCTGGGCCACCGACATGCGCGTCGCACGCTTCAATGTGGGGGGCGTGCTCAATCTCTCAGCTTCCGCGAATTTGGCCGTGCTCGACGACGAACCCACCGCACAATCGCTGAACTTTTCGACCGCCGAAGACACCCCATTAAACGCCTCCCTGGCAGCGACGGATCTCGACAACGACACCCTGACCTTTTCGATTGTCACGAACCCGGCGAATGGCTCCGTCACCATCACGGACATCCAAACCGGTGCTTTCACGTTCACGCCCAGTTTGGATTTCAACGGCATCACGACGTTCACGTATCGCGTCAACGATGGAACCGCCGACAGCAACATCGCGACCGTCACGATTCGCGTATCTCCCGTCAACGATGCACCGGTTGCCCGGGACGATGCGTTCTCGGTCAACGAAGATGGCCAACTCACCGTTGCCGAGCCTGGCGTTCTTGGGAATGACCTCGATGTCGAAAATAACGCCCTCACCGTCGGATTGGTCGCAGGCCCGTCTCACGGTTCCCTCGCACTCAATGGAAACGGCTCGTTCGTCTACACGCCTGCCGCGAATTTCAACGGCACGGATACGTTCACGTATCGTGCCACCGATGGTTCGCTTGATTCAGCCGTCGCGACCGTCGTGATCACGGTGAACGCCGTGAACGATGCCCCTACGGCGCAGCCGCAAACCATTGAAACGAACGAAGACACCGGAGTTTCCGGCTTGCTTGGGGCGAACGATATCGACAGTTCGGCGCTGACGTATGCCCTTGTAAGCGGACCGACGAACGGCACGGTCGTCGTGAATTCGGATGGCACATTTACCTACACGCCGGCTGCCAATATCAACGGCACGGATAGCTTCACGTTCAAGGCGAACGATGGATTCCTTGATTCCAACGTCGCGACCGTTTCGATCACGGTGAATGCTGTGAACGACGCACCGGTCGCATTCAATCAAGCCATTCAAACGAACGAAGACACTGCGGTTTCCGGCTTGCTTGGGGCGAATGATATCGACAGTTCGGCGCTGACGTTCGCCCTCGTAAGCGGACCGACGAACGGCACGGTCGTCGTCAACGGCGATGGCACATTTACCTACACGCCTGCCGGGAATTTTAACGGTTCAGATAGTTTCGAATTCAAGGCAAGCGATGGTTCACTCGATTCGAGTTCTGCCACGGTATCGATCACGGTGAACGCGGTCAACGACACACCGGTCGCATTCAACCAATCGATCGCGATGAACGAAGACGCTTCGGTCACCGCGGCATTAGATGCGGTCGACGTCGAAAGTTCTCCGCTCACCTTCGTCAAGGTCGCGGACCCCCTCCACGGAACGGTCGTGATACTTCCGAACGGCAGTTTCACGTACACGCCCGATCCGAATTACCATGGAACCGACAGTTTCCGCTTCAAAGCGAATGATGGTGCCTTGGATTCGAATGAGGCCACGGTTTCCATCTCGGTCAGCGCCGTCAATGACGCTCCGGTGGCGCTCGATCTTGTCTTTTCCATCACCGAAGACGGCGTGTTCGGCGGACTCGTCGACGCGTTCGACGTGGACCGAGACCCCATTACGTTCTCATTGGTCTCTGGGCCGGCGCACGGCGTCGTGAATTTCCGTGCGGACGGAACTTTCATCTATGCCCCGGATCTGGATTATTTCGGGCCCGACAGCTTCACGTTCAAGGCAAGCGATGGTGCCCTGAATTCGAACATCGCGTCCGCGTCGATCACGGTGGTGTCGGTGAATGATGCCCCGATCGCTTCGAGTCAAAGCGTGCAAACCAACGAGGATACCACGGTTTCGGGATCCGTGAGCGCCTTCGATATTGACAGCGGAAGTCTGACCTATGGGTTGGTCGCTGGACCGGCGCATGGCACCTTGGTATTCCGTACGAACGGTACGTTTACGTACACGCCGACAGAAAACTACAACGGTCCGGATAGCTTCACGTTCAAAGCGAATGATGGTGCCTTGGATTCGAACGAGGCCACGGTTTCCATCTCGGTTGCAGCCGTGAATGACCCACCCGTCGCATCCAACTTGGCCGTGTCGACCAACCAGAACGTCGCGGTTTCAGGTGCGGTCAGCGCGTCGGATGTGGAAAATTCGCCGCTGACCTATCAACTGGTGACCGGCCCCAGCCATGGCAGCGTCACGCTGAACCTGAACGGTACGTTTACGTATACCCCGGCCGCCAACTATTTCGGCGCCGACAGCTTCACCTTCCGAGCTTCGGACGGAGCGGCAACGTCGAACGTCGCGACGGTTTCGATTCAGGTGATTGGTACGGTCCTTCGCCCAACGATCGATATCGAACCAGGGAATTCCAAAAACGAAATCGATCTTCATGACGATGAGAGGATCGAAGTGGCGATCCTTTCCTCAGCAACGTTCGATGCCCGCACGGTGGATGTGGAATCGCTGCGGTTCGGCCGTACAGGCACCGAGGATTCCCTGAGCCGAAAAGGCAAGAAGGGAACACCGCGTTACTCCTTGCGTGACGTCAACCGCGATGGCCGAATCGACTTGGTCGTGGAATTCGATGCCGACGAGACGGGTTTTCGCGCGGGCGATACACGTGGCATTCTCACGGGCCGATTGTTGAATGGAACGTTCTTCTCGGCGGACGATATGGTGAAAATCAAATCGTCAAAACGCTGCTAAGGAAATCCTCTCCCCCCCCGGGAGTTTCTAGAGAGTATTACGTATGGTGGGTGGAGGCTGCGCCCGAAACCCCGAAGCCATTAAGTTAAGCCATTCCGCTGGTTTTCAATGAGTCAACCGAGAACGGAGAATGAAGAGCGTGAGGAATAGTCGCCATTCGTCTCCGTTCTTCATTCTCGGTTCTCAATTCTCCGTTGACTCATGGTTTAATCCGCGGAACCTTAACTTGATGCTTATGGGAGGGGGCGCCCGAAACCCACCGTGGCTTCGAGTTTCTCCCCGAATGTAACCCTCGATCTCGCAAAACGATGAATGCTATTCAGGGCGAGGCGACGGTGGGTTACGTGAGTACACTTCACCAACCCTGCGGGATGTTACCTGTCGGAGATTATTTCATTGGTTCTTCGCGGAAGTCGAGGTTCATGCCGCAGCAGTCGCAGATGCCGCCTTCGAAGCGTTTGATGGTGCAGATGTCGCACCAATAATACACGTCGTGGAGTTGGCCTTTCACCACGCTGTTGACCGTAATGACTTGAAGAATTTTCGAATTTGGCAGAAGTTTTCCCGTCAATCGCATGGGGCGGTTTCGTAGTTTTTCATCCTTGAAAAACATTCTGGATCCCGCATCTTTGATCAAGGGTAAAATGTCGCCTTTCTCGGTG
>WBZS01001244.1_pt1 | contig 21395 bp, 20 predicted proteins | sample 5204201 | NCBI WGS metagenome assembly WBZS01 (sample SAMN12344357, study PRJNA552823) | activated sludge metagenome | biome: Activated sludge suspended growth; feature: Nitrification reactor; material: Wastewater; isolation source: activated sludge from nitrification reactor of wastewater...
AGTCCAGAACGTCTCCCGCGAGATCAGCATCGAGACCGACGCGACGCCGCAGGAGGTCACGGCGGCGGTCGAGGCGGCGCTCGGGGGCGGCGTCCTTCGCCTGACCGACGTCAAGGGCCGTCAGGTGCTCGTGCCCGGGCCGGCGATCGGCTGGGTGCAGATCGGTGAGGGCGAGCGCGGCCGGGTCGGATTCGGCCTGTCCTGAGGCCCGGCGCATTCCGGCGGGACCCCGCGTGGCGCTCATTCCCAGCCGCGAAAATGTCACCCAGAAGTCGGGTGCCAATCCCCCTGAGTCCGAGCCCGCTGATCTACAGTGACAACGTCCAAACCCTAGACAAAGTCCGCACACCTCCTCGTGCCGGACAGACAAGGATCGGTGCGCAATGCACATCATCGGCTTCATCATCGTCGGTGCGATCATCGGCGCATTGGCGCGGCTGGCCCTGCCCGGCCGCCAGTCCATCTCGACGCTCGTGACCGTCATCCTGGGCATCCTCGGCTCGCTCATCGCGGGCTGGATCATGCAGGCCCTGGCCTACAAGAACGCCAGCTTCGGTGTGCCGTGGCTCGCCTACCTCGCCAGCATCGTCGTCGCGGCGCTGCTGATCGTCGCCTACGGTGCGGTGACCGGCAAGAAGCAGGTCTGACCTCCCTCCGATCTGGCAGGCCTGTCGAGGCCCCCCGAGTGTGCGCACTCGGGGGGCCTCGCGCATTCCGGGGTGGTGCTCAGGCGTCGAGGCCCAGTCGGAGCATCCGCTCCTGGTGGCGCCGCTGCAGTCGGGCGAACATCTCCCCCACCTGCGTGAGGTCCGCGCCGCTGCCCACGAGCAGGTTCGCCAGGGCGTCCCGGTCGACCGCCACCGCTTGGGCCTGCGACATGGCCTCGCCCATGAGTCGGCGCCCCCAGAGGGCAAGCCGCCCCGAGGCGCTCGGGTCGGTGGCCAGGGCGGCGCGCACGATCGGAACGACGAATTCGGCCTCGTCGCGCTCGTCGAGCACCGGCTCGAGCGCGGCGCGGGTGCTCGGGTCGACGAAGTCGGCCATCTCGCGGAAGAAGTCCTTGGCGATCCCCTCGCCGACATACGCCTTGACGAGGGCCTCGAGCCAGGTGCTCGGCCGGGTCCGTTCGTGATACGCCGCGAACGGGGCGACGAACGGCTGCATCGCGGTGTCCGGGTCGAGCCCCAGTCCCCGCACGTGGGTGACCAGGTCCTCGAAGTGTCGGTACTCGGCACTGGCCAGCCGCGCCATCGAGGCCTTGAGGGAGAGCGTGGGGGCGAGGTCGGCGTCGGCGGCCATCCGCAGGCAGGACATGAGGGAGCCGTGGGCGAGGACGCCCAGCAGATCGGTCAGGGCCGCGCGATAGGCCGGGTCGTCGGCCCGGTATGCCGGGTGCTCACCGTTGTCGGTCACGTCCGCAGCGTACGGGGCGCTCGGCGCACGCAGCCCCAACCGATCCCGGGCGAGCGGCCGACGATGCTCCGGCGGGCGATGACCTGGAGGGGGCCACGGCGCCGGTAGGATGGCCTGGTCAAACGGTGCCCGGTCGGCACGACCCGAGATGACCGGGGCGACGCACGGCTCGCCCCAACGAGATCCCCGCGGATCCATGAAGACCTCCGATCGGCCCACTCCCCGTGTTGGTGCGTGCCTGTGGCGCACCGAGCCGATCAGGAAGTTCTCCCATGTCCGACGACGTCCTCGACCAGGTCGCCCCGACCACCTCCGACGCCGCACCCACGGCCCCGTCCTTCGCGGACTTTCCCATCCACCCCGAGATCGTCGCTGCGCTCGCCGATCACGACATCACGTCGCCGTTCCCGATCCAGGCGATGACCCTGCCGGTGGCCCTCTCCGGCCACGACATCATCGGTCAGGCCAAGACCGGCACCGGCAAGACCCTCGGCTTCGGCATCCCGATGCTCAACCGGGTGGTCTCGCCGAAGGACGAGGCGTGGGCCACGCTGCCGCACGCCGGCAAGCCCCAGGCTCTGGCCGTCGCCCCGACGCGTGAGCTTGCCGTCCAGGTGGCCGGCGACCTCGAGCGGGCCGGTGCCCGGCGCGGCATCCGAGTGCTCACGGTCTATGGCGGGCGCGCCTACGAGCCCCAGGTCGAGGCCCTCAAGCGCGGGGTCGAGGTGGTCGTCGGCACCCCCGGTCGCCTGATCGACCTCGCCAAACAGGGCCACCTCGACCTGTCCAAGGCCCGGATCGTCGTGCTCGACGAGGCGGACGAGATGCTCGACCTCGGCTTCCTGCCCGACGTCGAACGGATCCTCGCGCTCACCGCCCCCAACCGACAGACGATGCTCTTCTCGGCCACCATGCCCGGCGCGGTCGTCGCGTTGGCCCGTCGCTACATGGGCCAGCCGACCCACATCCGAGCGATGTCCGAGGGTGAGGGCGACACCAGCCAGACCGTTCGGGCGACCAAACAGTTCGTCTTCCGCGCGCACGCGATGGACAAGACCGAGATGCTCGCGCGGATCCTGCAGGCCCGTGACCGCGGCCTGACGATCATCTTCAGCCGCACCAAGCGGACGGCGGCCAAGGTCGTCGAGGACCTCACCGACCGAGGCTTCGCGGCCGCCGCGATCCACGGCGATCTCGGACAGGGCGCCCGCGAGCAGGCGCTGCGGGCGTTCCGCTCGGGCAAGGTCGACGTGCTCGTCGCCACCGATGTGGCGGCCCGTGGCATCGACGTCGAGCACGTCACCCACGTCATCAACTACCAGTGCCCCGAGGACGAGAAGACCTACGTCCACCGGATCGGGCGCACCGGCCGCGCCGGCAACACCGGCGTCGCGGTGACCTTCGTGGACTGGGACGACATGCCGCGCTGGGGGCTGATCAACAAGTCGCTCGACCTGGGCATCCCCGAGCCCGAGGAGACCTACTCGTCCTCGGAGCACCTCTACGAGGAGCTCGACATCCCGCGCGAGGCCAAGGGGCGCCTGCCCAAGTCCCAGCAGACGCGGGCCGGACTCTCCGCCGAGGCCATCGAGGACCTCGGGGAGACCGGGAAATCCGCCGGGCGTGGTCGCGGCACCGGCGGGTCCGGGCGCACCGGTGGATCCCCGCGCACCGGTGGGGACGGCGGCGCTCACGCCGCCCGAGGCCCCCGCGGCGAGCGCGCGCCCCGCACCGAGGGAGCCGGTCGCCCGCAGCCGCATGGCGGCTCCGCGGCGGAGGGCGACGCCCCGGCCGGGGACCGCCCCCGCCGCCGACGCAACCGTCGCCGCACCCAGGGCGGGCAGTCGGCCCCCGACGCCTGATCACGACGGCGGGCCCACCGCCCTCAGCCCGACGCGCAGGCCCGGGCGGCGGGCACCAGCTCGCGGATCGGCACGTCGGGGTCGGCCAGCCGACTCCCGCTGACGTCCGTTCGCGTTCGGACGAGCGCGGCCAGATCCTCGGTGATCCCCCACGTGTTGACGGTCATCGCCGCGACCACCCGAACCCCGCGCCGCCAGAAGGCCACGAACGCCCCACTGCTCTGGTCGCCGCGCAGCACGATGTCGTAGGAGCGTCCCCGTTCGAGCAGGCCGACGAACTCCAGACCGATGTCGTACTGGTCGCTGAAGAAGGTGGGCAGGCGGTCGTAGACGGCCCGCTCGCCGACGATCCCGGCCGCCGCGACCACCGGCTGGTGCACCGCGGTGTCCCAGTGCTCGACCCGCACCTGTTGCTCGAGCGTGGGGTGCCAGGCGTTCGCCACGTCGCCCACGGCATACACGTGGGAAGCCGCCCGCAGGTGTTCGTCGACGACGATGCCGTTGTCGATGGTCAGGGCCGCTTCCGCGGGCCCGACGTTCGGGATCGCGCCGATGCCCACGACGACCACGGTCGCCGGGATGACCGACCCGTCGGCCAGTTCGACCCCGCGGACTGCACCGTTGCTGTCGTCGAGCAGTCGCGCCACCTGCACACCGCCTCGCACATCGACCCCTTGGCAGCGATGCGCGTCCATCAGGAACTCGGCCATCTGGTGGCCGAGGGTGGCTGCCATCGGCCAGGGTTCCTGGTCGAGCACCGTGACGGCGCACCCGTGGAATCGGGCCGCGGCCGCGCACTCGAGGCCGATCCAGCCGCCGCCGATCGTGACGACGTCCGGCCCGAGCGCCAGCTCGGCCCGCAGGGCGGTGCTGTCCTCCCAGGTGCGCAGGTGGTGCACCCCGTCGAGCTCGGCTCCGGGCAGACGAAGCCGGCGCGGCGAGGCCCCGGTCGCGAGGACGAGGTGCTCCCAGGTCAGGGTGCGGTCGTCGGCGAGTTGGACGAGGCCCGCGGCCGGGTCGATGGTGCGCACCGGGGTGCCGAGCGTCAGGTGGACGTCGTGGTCGGCGTACCACTGCTGCGTCAACGGGCGCAGCGACTCCATCGTCCGGCCCTGCATGAGGTGGCCCTTGGAGAGGCCGGGCCGCTCGTACGGGGGGTGCGCCTCGGCACCGACGATCGTCACCCGGCCGTCGTACCCCTTCGAGCGCAACGCTTCCGCGGTCTTCGCCGCGGCGAGCCCGCCTCCGACGATGATCGTGCCGGCACCGGGACCGATCCGGGCAGACGTCGGGCGGATGGGCGAGTTGTCTGGTCGGGACATGGGTCGACCTCTCTGGGCTGACGGCCGTCCACATCGCCCGGACCTCACGCCCAAGCGGGCGCGAAAACCTCGAGGCGGTGGGACGCTGGCCCGATGTGTGTGTCGCCAGCCCGGTCCGTTCTTACTGCCTCCGGCGGCCGACCACGTCGCGGGCGGGTAAGACCGTCGGGGGCTTCCGACACTCACAGCACATGCCCACACCACGCGACGTCTCCGAGCCCGGGGTGAGCCCGTCGGCGCCCACCGCGTGGGACGGCTCGGGAGAACCGGACGACTGGGTGCGCTCGCTGACCGTGGGGTCGCCGAATCGCGACCGGGCCCTGGCCGCCCTCCACGCCCTGATGGTGCGCGCGGCCGGGCACCAGGCCTGGCGGATGCGGGGTCTGCTCGCGGATGCCTCGCCCGGCACGATGGACGACCTGGTCAACCAGTGCGCCGACGACGCCATGATGACCGTCCTGGCCAAGCTCGACACCTTCGAGGGGCGCAGCCGGTTCACCACCTGGGCGTTCAAGTTCGCGATCTACCAGACGAACGCGACGATTCGTCAGCAGCAGTGGCGCCATCGCGTGGTCGAGTTGCGGGATGTCGCCGTGCCGGCCGACCCCGGACCCGGGCCCGAGGCCCAGGCCCTCGGCACGGACCTGGCCGCCGCCGTGGCCGCCGCGATGCACGAATCGCTCACCCCGCACCAACGCCGGGTCGCCGTGGCGCTGCTCGTGGACGAGGTGCCCATCGACGTGCTCGCCGAGCGGCTCGGGTCCACCCGGGGCGCCCTCTACAAGACCCTGCACACCGTCCGCACCCGCCTGCGCGCCGACCTCGAGGCGCGCGGCCACGACCTTCCCCCCAGGAGCCGGTCATGACGATTCCCACCCCGCCGCCGTCCGGTGCGCGGCCACCGTCGGCCACCTTGTCGGATCGATCGCTGGCGACCCTGCTGCTGGATTCCAGCCCGTGGTTGAGCTGCGAGGAGTGCTTCGAGCACCTCGACCGGTATGCCGAGGCCGTCGTGGCCGGTCGGCCCACCGATCCGACGTTCGCCGTCCACCTGCTCGCCTGCCCGGCCTGCGCCGAGGAGGCGGAGAGCATGGTCGACCTGCTGGGCGACCTCGTCGGCTGAGCGGCCGACCGGCCGGTCTCAGGCGGGCGTGATGGTGCTCGTGTCGATGACGACTCGGTAGCGCACGTCGCCGGCAACGACCCGTTGCCACGCGTCGTCGACGGCCGTGGTGTCGGTCGCGTCGAGCACCTCGATGCTCGCCCCGAGGCCGTGCTGGGCGCAGAAGTCGAGCATCTCCTGGGTTTCGGCGATCCCGCCGATCTGGCTGCCGGTGAGGACCTTGTTTCCGCCGATCAGCGAGAACGGGAACACCGAGTAGTTCTCCATCGGCAGCCCCACGTTGACCATGACCCCGTTGGGCTTGAGCAGGGCCAGGTAGGCCCCCATGTCGAGATCGGCGCTCACGGTGTTGAGGATGATGTCGAAGGACCGGCGGGCGGCCTTCATCGCCTCGCCGTCCGAGGTCGCGATGTGCCGGGTGGCCCCCAGGGCGAGCGCGTCGTTCGCCTTGGCGTCCGAGCGGGACAGGGTGGTGACCTCGGCGCCCATCGCATGGGCGATCTTGACGCCCATGTGGCCCAGTCCGCCGACGCCGACGACGGCGACCTTCCGGCCGGGACCGGCGCCCCAGCGCTTGAGCGGGCTGTAGGTCGTGATGCCCGCGCAGAGCAGCGGGGCGGCGACGTCGAGCGAGAGAGCCTCCGGGATCCGCATCGCGAACCGCTCACTGACGACGAGTTGCTGGCTGTAGCCCCCGTCGGTCCACTGCCCGTCGTAGCCCTTCGAGTTGTAGGTGCCCACCGCCGGCTTGGTGCAGAACTGCTCCTGGCCGTCCTTGCACGACTCGCACTCCCCGCACGAGTCGACGAGGCAGCCGACGCCGACCCGGTCGCCGACCTTGTGTCGGGTGACCGCGTCCCCGACGGCCGCAACGGTCCCCGCGATCTCGTGGCCGACGACGATCGGGTAGTGGGCCGCACCCCATTCGTCGCGGGCGGTGTGGATGTCGCTGTGGCAGATCCCGGCATACGCGACGTCGATGAGGATGTCGTCGTCGCGCAGGTCGCGGCGCTCAATGGTGGTCGCGATGAAGGGGGCACCGGCTGAGGGGACCTGGAGGACGTTCGTGGTGGTCGGCATACCCCCAATGTATGCCGTCCCACCCGTCCCGCTCGGCGCGGGAGTGACGGGCTCGCGCGGGCACCGTTGCCGCGCGAGCCCTCACCACCTGGACCCGAGGGCCGGGCCTCAGAGTCGCGGCAGCAGGCTCGCGGCGACGGCCCGGTAGGCCGCGGCCCCCTTCGAGGAGCGCGCGGTGGCCAGGATGGACCGGCCCACCGCGGGTGCCTCGGCGAAGCGCACCGTGCGCGGGATCGGCGGCTCGAGCACGGTCAGCCCATACCTCTCGCCCACGTCGGCGAGCACCTCGCGGGCGTGCGCGCTGCGCCCGTCGTAGAGGGTGGGCAGCAGCCCGAGGATGGTGAGCCGCTTGTTGAGGAACTTCTTGACGTCCCGCACGGTGTCGAGCAGTTGCCCGACGCCGCGGTGGGAGAGCATTTCGCACGGCATCGGGATGATCAGGCCGGTGGCGGCCGTGAGGGCGTTGAGGGTGAGCACGCCCAGGCTCGGCGAGCAGTCGAGCAGGATGACGTCGTAGTCCTTGCGCAACGGGGCGAGGGCCTGTTGGAGGACGTACTCGCGGGCCGGTCGCCCGAGGAGCACCGCCTCGGTGCCGGCCAGGTCGATCGAACTGGGGATCAGGTCGACTCCGTCGTCGCAGGAGATGACGACGTCCTTGGCATCGACCTGGCCGAGGAGGACGTCGTGGATCGACTCCTCGACGGCGTCCGGGTCGACCCCGAGACTGAAGGTCAGGCAGGCCTGGGCGTCGAGGTCGACGAGCAGGACCCGGCGACCGAGTTCGGCGAAGGCGGCACCGAGCGAGGCGACCGAGGTGGTCTTGGCGACACCGCCCTTCTGGTTCGCGACGGCAATGATCGAGGCGGACTTCTTCGGGGGCACGGGGGTCAGTCTCTCATCCGTCCCACCTCGGCGCCGTGGTCGAGGACGAACCTGCGGAAGGCCTCGGCCGAGGGCAGTCGCCCACGCCCCGACAGCCAGGCGAGACCGAGATCCCGCTGGGCGCCCGGATCGGTGAGCGGCAGGTGCCGCACCCCGGCGACGGCCGCCGGGGCGGTGATCCCCATCGACGGGACGACGGACACCCCCAGCCCGGCGGCGACGAAGCCCCGGACGGTGGGCAGGTCGTCGACCTCGAAGGCGACCTCGGGCTCGAACCCCGCGGCCGCACAGAGGCCGAGCACTTGGGTGCGCATCCCCGAGGGCGCCCGCCGGAGGATGAATCGCTCGTCCCGCACGTCGGCCAGCGACGCCACGTCCCGCCCCGCCAACGGGTGTGACAGCGGGACGGCCAGGAGCAGGGGTTCGATGGCGAACCGCCGCCACCGTAGGTCCGCACCGGTGAGCCGATGCGTGGTGATCTCGAGGTCGGCGGCCCGGCTGGCCAACAGGCCCGAGGCACGGCCGGCCTCGCCCACGGCCGTGCGGGGCAGAACGAAGCGCACCCGCGGATGGGTCCGACCGAATTCCCCGATCAGTCGGGGGATCAGCCAGGTCCCCAGGGACAGGGGGAAGGCCACGGTGACCACGCCCCGTTCGGGGTCGACGAGTTCGTCGACGGCGGCCAGCCCGTCGTCGAGGTCGTTGACGAGGCGGTCGACGTGCCGCTTGAAGGCGGCCCCGGCATGCGTCAGCCGAAGGAGCCGCCCCGACCGTTGGAACAGCGGGGTCCCGAGCTCGGCCTCGAGCCGGGCAAGGGCCCGGGACACGCCCGGCTGGCTCACGGCATACACCTCGCTGACCTCGGTGACGGTCATGCCATCGGCGACCAGCTGGAACCAGCGCAAGGCATCCGTGTCCACATTCATGACGATACTGCATGGTAATGATGTCTGTCATGCATTGGACGCATGAATGAACCTCGCCCACACTGGAGTCATGACGAAGAACATCTGGACCACCATCACCGACGAGATCCGTACCCGACGCGCCGAGCGGGCGCGTGTCCGCCAGCTCGAGAGCGAGTTGGCCTCCTACACCACGCCCTCGGACATCGAGGACCTCCTGGCCGCGGCCGATCGCAGCGAGGGCCCTGAGACCGAGCTTGTGCGCTCGATCCTCACCGACAACCTGATGGCCTACCACGCCCGCCGCGGCGTCGCCGCCTGACCGTCCGGACGGCAACGCCGGCCCTCGCCGACCCTCACGCCGACCACAACGCCGACCACAACGCCGACCACCGCCCGCGGGGCAGTGGTCGGCGTTTTGCTGCCGTCGACCTCTGGCCCCGGGCCCACCGACTCCCCTAGGCTGGGTTGCGCAATGATGCGCATGGCGAGAAGGGTTGCACGATGGGCAACGTCTTTCCGAGTTCCGCCCTGATCGGCCTGCTCGAGAACCCCCGGTTCGAGGTGCTTCCCACGGCCTCGATCCTCGACGCCGTCCGTACCCACCTGCCCAGCGGGCGCACCGTGACGGTGACCGCCTCACCCGCCAAGCCGATCGACGTCACGATCGACCTCACGACGACGCTCGCGCGGGAGGGCTGGGATGCCGTGCCGCACCTGGCCGCCCGGCAGATCGCCGGTCCGGGCCAGTTGGCCGAGTTCTGCGCCCGGCTGACCGACGCCGGCGTCCGTCGGGTGTTCGTGCCCGCCGGCGACGCCAAGGAGGCGGCCGGGGAGTTCCACCAGTCGCTCGATGTCCTCAAGGCCCTGCGGGCCTTGGGCGACCCGTTCCCCGAGGTGTCCATCACGGGCTACCCCGAGTCGCACCCCACGATCGACGACGACGTGACGATCCAGGCCATGTGGGACAAGCGCACCTACGCCACCCACATCGTATCGAACATGACCTTCGGGGACGCCGGCCTCGCGCAGTGGGTCGAGCGGATCCGTCGCCGGGGCGTGACCCTCCCGGTGTATGTCGGGGTGCCCGGCCCCGTCGAACGCACGAAGTTGCTCGGCATGGCCACCAAGATCGGCGTGGGCGAATCGATGCGCTTCCTCAACAAGCAGAAGGGGATCTTCGCGCGGATCGCGGCGCCCGGGTTCAGCACCGACTCCTTCGTGCGTCGGGTGGGGACGTTGGCGGCCACCGACACGCTGGCGATCGCCGGACTGCACGTCTTCACGTTCAACCAGGTCGAGGCCAGCGAGAAGTGGCGGGTCCGCATGCTCGAGGCAGCCCGGGCCCAACGCTGACCTCACCTGCGCCCTCCCCTCGCCCCCCACAAACCCCCACCCCGCCGGTTGGGTGCGTGAAGACGTGTCGCGATCGCGACACTTCTTCACGCACTGAAGGGTTGGGGAGGGGTCCTCAGGGGTGGGGTGGGGGGTCCTCAGGGGTGGGGTGGCGGTCGGCGGGCGACGGTAATCTTGGCCGGTGACTTCTGAGACCGTGACCGGCCCCTCGACCACGCCGGCCATCAACCGTCTGACCGCGCTGCTCGCCGGGCGCCCCGCCCTGATCGACGGCGGCTACGGGTGGTTGCTCCAAGAACGCGGTCTGCCGGCCGGTGAGGTGGCCGAGTCGTGGAACGTCGACAAGCCCGACGCGATCCGCGCCCTGCACGAGGAGTACGCCGCGGCGGGAGCCCAGATCCTCACCACGAACACCTTCGGCGGCACCCGGACCCGGCTGGCCATGAACGGCCTCGAGGACCAGGTGTCCGAGGTCAACCGGGCCGGTGCGGCGCTCGCCCGCGGGGTCGCCGACGCCCACGGGATCCTCGTCGCCGGCGACGTCGGGCCCTGCGGTGAACTGCTCGAGCCGCTCGGCGTCCTCTCCGAGGACGACGCCCGATCCTTGTTCGCCGAGCAGATCCGTGGGTTGCTCGCCGGCGGAGCCGACCTCATCCTGATCGAGACGATGAGCGACCTGGCCGAAACCAGGGCCGCCATCGGCGCGGCCCGGGAGGTGGCCCCCGACCTGCCGATCATCGCGACGCTGTCCTTCGACACCAACCTGCGCACGATGATGGGCGTCGACCCGGTCAGCGCCGTGCGTGACCTGGCCGCGGCGGGCGTCGACGCGGTCGGCGCGAACTGTGGTCGTGGGCCCGAGGAGATGCGCCAGATCGCCGCCCAACTCGTCGCCGCGCGCCCCCACGACGACCTGCTCATCGTCGCCCAGAGCAACGCCGGCCTGCCCCGGCTCGAGGGCGGTGACTTCGTCTACACGGTCGACCCCGCGGGGATGGCCGCCCACGCCCGCGAGCTGCGGGCGCTCGGGGTCGACGTCATCGGCGCCTGCTGCGGCTCATCCCCCGACCACCTCGCCGCGATGGCCCGGGCGCTCAGCGACTGACGCACTCCGCCAGGGCCGCGGCCAGCCCGCCCAGCCCGGTCGGCCGCACCTGCAACGGGAGCCCGATCCGGTCGGCGGCCGCCTGCGCCCGGGTCCGCAGGTCGGCGAGTTCGACCGGATCGGTGGCCTGCACCAACCACAGCAGCCGCGTGTAGTGGCGGAAGTAGTCGTCGCGCAACTCGGGGTGAGCGTCCAGGCCCAGCTCGTGGATGACGGTGCGGGCGAACGACTTCACGAGGAAGTCGGTGAGCACGTAGGTGCCCGGCTCCTCGGCCATCACGTCCTCGATCGTCGCCGGGCCGGCATACAGGTCGTAACAGTGCAGCCCGGCCAGTCGTTCGATTCCCAACCGTTCGCAGGTCTCGTCGAGCGCTCCGTAGGTCCCGCAGTCGGCATACCCGACGACGACCTTGGTATGCCGTCCGCTCACCTCCGCGTGGACGCGTTCGACCTCGGCGGCAATCCTCGTGGGCGTGTTGTGCAGCAACGGGTTCACCGGATGCACGGTCAGGTCCCAGCCGTACTTCTCGCGCAGGCGCGTCGCATGGTCGGCGAGGGCACCGCAGGCGATCAGGCCCACGCCTCGTGGGACACCGGCCGGCGGCTCAGGTCGGGAAGGCGAGTTGCTCGACGAAGCGGTCGTTGAAGTCCGCACGGTCGGAGAGCTCGACATAGCTCACCTCCTCGAGCAGGGCGTCGGCGCCGGCCCGCTCGCGAGAGGACAGCAGGGCGATCTTCGCTCCCTCGCCGGCCACGTTGCCGGCACTGACGATCCGCAGGACCGGGAGCTTGGGGACCAGCCCGATCCGCACCGCCGAGGCCGGGGAGAGGTAGGACCCGAAGGAGCCGGCGAGCAGGACCTGCTGCACGTCGCGGCCCTCGATGCCGAGTTCCTCGAGGAGCAGGGTCCAACCGGTCGAGATGGCCGCCTTGCCGAACTGCAACTCCCGCACGTCGCGCTGTGAGAGGTAGACGGCGTCGTCGTTCACCGTGGGCGCGGAGGCCTCGCCGGCGCTCGGCGGCGCGGTGAGCAGGAAGACGCGCTCCTCGCCGACCTTGGTCAGCCGGGGGGCCAGGGCGGGGAACCGGCGCGCGGCATCCTCCTCGGGGATGAACCGCCCGGACGCGTCGAGGATCCCGACCCGGACCAGCTCGGCGACGGCGTCCACGAGGCCGGACCCGCACAGTCCGCGCGCCTCGACGTCACCGATGACCTGGAGCTCGACGTCGTGCTCGCCGGTGATCCGCACGACCTCGATCGCCCCGTCGGCCGCCCGCATCCCACAACGGATCGCGCCGCCTTCGAAGGCGGGGCCGGCCGGGGCGGCCGTCGACACGATCCGGTCGCCGTCGGAGAGCACGATCTCGCAGTTGGTGCCCACATCGATGAACAGCCGGCACCGCTTGTCGCGGTCCATGCCGGCGGCGAGGATGCCGGCCACGATGTCTCCGCCGACGTAGGCACCCAGCGCCGGGAAGACGTAGACGCGGGCCCGGGGGTGGGCCCGGAGACCCACCTCGGCCGCGAGCAAGGGGGGCCACCCCGCGCTGCTCTGGATGAACGGGGCGACCCCGAGGGGCTCGGGGTCGATGCCGAGCAACAGGGCCGTCATCGTGGCGTTGCCGGCAACGGCGATCTCGAGCACCTCGGTCAACGGCACGCCGGCCTCGTCGCAGACCTCGCCGATCAGGTCCTGGAGAGTCTGCCGGGCCAGATCGCGCAACCGCTCGAGGGCGGCCGGATCCATCATCGTCGCGCTGATCCGGGTGATGACGTCGGCGCCGAACGGCTGCTGCTGGTTGAGCATCGAGGCCACCGCCAGCGGCGTACCGGTCGCCAGGTCCAGGAGGGTGGCGACGACTGTCGTCGTGCCGAGGTCGATCGCGACGCCCACCGATCGCTCGGTGGTGTCGCCGGCCTCGACGTCGATGAGGACGTCGTCGATGATCACGGCCGTGACGTCGAAGTCGTTGTCCCGCAAGACGTTCGGAAGGCGTCGGATGGCGTGGAGGTCGGCCGTGAGGTCGAAGTCGTCGATGGCGTCGCAGAGCCGCTGCAGGTCGGTCCGTTGATCGGCGAGGTTCGGCTCCTCGAGCGTGACGTGCCGCTTCTGCACGTTGGGTCTCAGGATCACCTGACGCCCGACGCCGACGGTGGCCGCCTTGGGTCGGGTCATCAGGGGTGGCACCTCGACGTCGAGGTCGGTGACCGCCTTGACGAGGCAGGCCAGACGCCAGCCCTCCTCGAGTTCGGTGGGCGAGAAGGTGCGCCGGTCGTGAGAGGTCACCGGGGAGGTGCCCGAGGTCAGCCGGACCTTGCACTTGCGGCAGGTGCCGTGACCACCGCACGTGGAGTCGATCGCGATGCCGTTCCAGGAGGCCGCGTCGAAGACGGCCACCCCGGGCGGGACGCGGACGTCCCGCCCGGAGGGTGAGAACCTCAGTTCGACCCGGCCGATCCCGTCGTGCTGCGGCTCGACGGGCTCGTGTCGAGGAGCCAGGCCCTCCCGCCGGAGGTCGTCGAGTCGCAGGTCCTGGGGGTGCTCGGTCACGGGCCGATCATCGCTCACGGGTGGGCGCCCGCCTCCACCGAGCCCGCAGCCACGGCGGACGCAGCGTCCGCCGACGTACCCGAGGCGGCCTCCGCTGCGGCGGCCGCTGCGGCCTCAGCCGCCTGCTTGCGCCGGAAGGTGGAGATCCAGGACCCGCCCCACTCGTCGTGCCCCAGCAACAGATCCGCGGCCCGAACCGCCTCGACGACCGCGGGCGTGCGGGCGTCCATGATCGCCGAGGTCATCCCGGCGGCCATCGCCAGCGGCAACCAGGCGCCGTTGATCGCGTGGCGGCCGGGCATGCCGAAGCTGACGTTGGAGGCGCCGCAGGTCATGTTCAGGCCCCACTGGCGGTGGATCCGCTGGATCGTCTCCAGGGCGGTCCGGCCGACCGTGGGGTCGGCCCCGATCGGCATGGCCAGCGGGTCGATGACGATGTCCTCGATCGCGATGCCGTACTCCTGCGTGGCGACCCGCACGATCTTCGCCGTCAGCTCCAGTCGCTTGTCGGCCTCCATCGGGATCTCGTCGGCGTCGTTGGGCAGGGCGATGATCGCGGCGTTGTGCTTCTTGACCAGCGGCAGGATCGCCTCGAGCCGGTCGTCCTCGGCGGTGCACGAATTGACCAGAGCCCGCCCCTGATAGGTTCCGAGCCCGGCCGCGAGCGCGTCGACGACCGAGGAATCGATGCAGATCGGCAGGTCGGTCAGGCCCTGGACGATCCCGATGGCCCGGACGAGCAGGTCCGGCTCGTCGGTCAGCGGGACGCCCATGTTGACGTCGAGGACGTCGGCGCCCCCGGCGACCTGGGCGAGGACGTCCCGCTCGATCGCCGAGAAGTCGCCCTCGCGGAGTTGGGCCTGGAAGACCTTGCGACCGGTGGGGTTGATCCGCTCGCCGACGACGCAGAACGGCCGGTCGGAGGCGATGACGACCTCCTTGGTCGCCGACCGCAGCCGGGTCTCCCGGACCGGACCGACATACCCGGTCAGCACATTGGTCATGCCGGCACCATCGAACGCCGTTGCTCGAGAAGGGACTTGGCGCGCTTGACCGTCTGCGAGGCATCGGCGGCGTAGCCGTCCGCCCCGACGACGTCGGCGTACTCCTGCGTGACGGGAGCGCCGCCGACCATGACGATCACCTGGTCGCGCAGGCCGGCCTTCTCGAGGGCGTTCATGTTGGCCTTGAACATCGGCATCGTCGTGGTGAGGAACGCCGAGAAGCCGACGATGTCCGGCTGGTGCTCCTCGATGGCCTTCACGAAGGTCTCGGGCTTGACCTGGACCCCCAGGTCGATGACCTCGAAGCCGGCGCCCTCCAACATGATGTTGACGAGGTTCTTGCCGATGTCGTGGACGTCGCCCTGGACGGTGCCCATGAGGAACTTGCCGATCGTCTCGACGCCGGTGTCGGCGAGCAGCGGCCGCAGCACCTCCATCGAACCGGCCATCGCGCGACCGGCGATGAGCATCTCCGGCACGAAGAAGTCACCGCGCTCGAACCGGGCGCCGACCTCTTCGAGCGCCGGGATCAGCGCGTCGAAGAGCAGCGTTCCGGGCTCCATCTGCAGGCCGAGGGCCTGGTGGGTGAGCTCGAGGACGGCCGGGCCGTTGCCCTCGAGGGTGCGGTCGTAGAGGTTCTGCAGGATCTCCTCGGGAGTCATGCTGCACCGTCCTTTCGGTGTCGGGTGAGTTGCCTCGAAACCCTTGTCGCGTGGTGCGCGACAACGGGGCCGAGAATGTCCGCCTGGTCGGCGAGTCGGGCGGTGGGGCCCGAAAGTCCTAGTGCCGCAACGACCTGGGTGCCGTTGAAGACGGGGGCCGCGATGCCCGTGAGGCCGACCTCGAGCTCGTCGACGGTCACGGCATACCCCTTCTTGCGGATGCCGGGGAGCTGGCTTCGCAGCTCGGCGAGGGTGCGCGGGCCGGCCGGGGTCGGCGACGCGAGCCGCCCGGCGGGGAGGTCGAGGGCGGTGTGGGCGTAGAGCACCTTGCCCAGGGCCGAGACGTGCGGCGGCACGTCGACGCCGACCCAGTCCCGGCTGCCGAGGATGAAGGTCGAGGCGACCTGGGCGGCGTGGACGACCGTGCCGCCCCGGGGGACGCCGAGGTTGATCGTCTCCCCGGTGAGCTCGCTGAGCTCGGTCATCACCGGCTCGGCGATCCGGGCGAGGTCGTCGTCGCGGCCGCGGCGGGCGGCGTACATGTCGAAGAGCGGGCCGGGCACGAAGGCGCCGGCCCCGTCGCGGGCGAGCAGGTCGGAACGCTCCAGGGCCGAGAGCAGGCGGGACGTGGTGCTCCGCGCGTAGCCCGACTCCAGGCACAGGGTCGTGAACGGCACGGCCTGCCGAGCCCGAACGACGAGCGCGAGCAGGTGCGCCGCGCGGTCGACGGCCTGGGTGCCGGTGGTCATCGGGCCCTCTCGGGGTGGGTCGGGACGAGGTACGGACGGGTGCGGTGCTGGTCCAGTGCAGGTGGGAACAGCGTCGGTGGGCGGATGGACGGAAGTCGCTCACGATGTGGAACAAAGGTTCCACATGATGAGGCTAGGATGTGGTGCGGATCACCGTCAAGCGGCCGACGCGCGCTGGACGGCCCCCCGCGCCCAGGCCCCCGTCACGACCGCCGTCAGGAGACCCGATGTTCCGCAACTCGATGCCCCGTTACGAGATCCTCTCGGCCGACGCCCTGGCCCAGCTCGATGCGGGGTGGCGCCGGCTGGTGACCGAGATCGGCGTCGAGTTCATGAGCGACCGGGCCCTCGAGTTGTTTCGAGCCGCCGGCCAGCGGGTCGAGGAGAACACGGTCTTCCTCGACCCGGAGTTCGTCCTCGAGCAGGTCGCCAAGGCGCCCAAGGAGTTCGACGTCCACGCCCGCAACCCCCAGAACACCGTCCACATCGGCGGCGACGCCATGGCCTTCGGCGCCGTCTACGGTCCGCCCTTCGTCCGCGAAGGCGAGGTCCGGCGCGACGGCACGTTCGACGACTTCAAGAACTTCTGCAAGCTCTCCCAGTCCTTCGGGGTCCTCGACTCCGCCGGTGGCGTGGTCAACGAGCCCAACGACACCCCCCTGGACAGTCGGCACCTCGACATGACGTTCGCGCTGCAGACGCTGACCGACAAGATCTACATGGGCAACGTCGTGTCGGGAGTCAACGCCCGGGACACGATCGCGATGGGCGCGATCCTCTTCGGCGGGCGCGACGTCATCGAGAAGAACCCGGTCTCGATCTCGCTGATCAACTGCAACTCGCCACTGCGCTGGGACGACCGGATGCTCGACGCGCTCTTCGAGTACTGCGAGGCCGCCCAGCCCGTCGTCCTCACCCCCTTCATCCTGATGGGCGCGATGTCCCCGGTGACCATCCCGGCCGCCCTCGTCCAACAGATCGCCGAGGCCCTCTCGGGCATCGCCCTGGCCCAACTCGTCCGCCCCGGCTGCCCGGTCATCTTCGGCTCGTTCCTCTCCAACATCGACATGCAGTCCGGCTCCCCGACGTTCGGCACCCCGGAGTCGGCCATCGGCCTGCTCTGCACCGGTCAGATCGCGCGGCACTTCGGCCTGCCGTTCCGCTCCGGCGGCGGCCTCTCGTCCTCACAGGTGCCGGACGCGCAGGCCGGCTACGAGGCCCTGATGACCCTGATGCCGACCTTCCTGGCCGGCACCAACTGGGTCATGCACACCGCCGGGTGGCTCGACGGCGGGCTGGTCGCCTCCTACGAGAAGTTCATCATCGACTGCCAGATCGCCGAGATGCTCCAGCACATGTTCAAGCCGCTCGAGATCGACGCCGGCTCCCTCGGCTTCGACGCCCATCAGGAGGTCGGCCACGGCGGGCACTTCCTTGGCGCGATGCACACCATGGAGCGGTTCCGCACCTGCTTCTACCGGCCCTTCCTCTCCTCCTCGGACAACTACGAGAAGTGGATGCGGACCGGCGCCCTCGACGCCGCCGCCCGCGCCTCGAAGGTCTGGAAGGACCGCCTCGAGTCCTACGTCGAGCCGCCGATGGATGACGCGATCAAGGCCGAACTCGCCGAGTACGTCGCCCGCCGCCGCCACGAACTCGGCGACTGACCCCATACCCCCGCTTCCGACCGTCGAAAGTAGCCCTGGGACCGGGTTGTGGGGCCGGACCCGGTCCCACGGCTACTTTCGACGGTCGTGGGGGTATGCCGTGGTGCGCCCCAGTGAGTAGGGTCGCGCCATGCGCAACAGCACGAGCCGTGGCACCTCACCCTCCCGGGCCTCCCGAGGGAGCGGCGACGAGGACGAGAAGGGCGGGACGGTCCAGTCCGTCGACCGGGCCGTGACCATCCTCGAGCTACTCGCCCAGCACGGCACCCTCGGGGTCACCGCCCTGTCCAAGGACCTCGGCGTGCACAAGAGCACGGCCTCGAGGCTGGTCGCCGCCCTCGAGCGTCGAGGCCTGGTCGAGCAGGTCGAGGAGCGGGGTCAGTACCGGATCGGCGTCGGCATCCTCCGGCTGGCCGGGGCGACGAGCGCCCGCCTCGACCTGGTCCAACAGGCCCGCCCGATCTGCCGAGAACTCGCCGGCGACACCGGCGACACGGTCAACCTCGTGACCCTCGACGGCGGCGCCGCGCTCTATATCGACCAGATCGCCGGCACCAGCACGCTCTCCTCCTACAACTGGGTCGGCCAACGGATCCCCCTGCACGCGACGAGCAACGGGAAGGTCCTCATCTCGGAGATCCCGGGGGCCCAGGTGCGTCGGCTCGTCGGCGAACTGACGGCCTACACCGATCGCACGATCACGTCGTTGACCTCCCTGGCCGATGAACTCGCCGACGTGCGCAACCGCGGGTTTGCCGTGGCGCGCGACGAGCTCGACCTGGGCCTGACCGCGCTGGCGGCCCCGATCCGCAATGCCCACGGTGAGGTCGTCGCGTCGATCAGCGTGTCCGGTCCCACCTTCCGGATGAACGAGACCCACATGGCGGAGTTGGCCCCACGGGTCCGGACGGCGGGCGCGGCCATCTCCGCGCGACTGGGCTGGATGCCGACGTGACCTCGGGTCCCGGCATGGTCACGATCCGGGGTCAACACCTTGACCCGGGGGGCCGGGCCCGCCATTGTGTTGCGCAACACACTGTTAGGTTGCGCAATGTGCAACAGGTGGTGAGAGGAGGCGCGGATGCCTGACCTGTTCATCGATGGCCGCTGGGTCTCCCCGTCGCACGCCGGCACCCGAACCATCACCTGCCCGGCCGACGGCACCACCGTGGGGACCGTCGACGAGGGCACCCAGGCCGACACGCTGGCCGCGATCGCCGCCGCCCGCTCGGCCTTCGACGACGGCCCGTGGCGACACGTGCCCTGGGCCGAACGCGCCGAACTCCTCGGCCGGGTCGCCGACCTCCTGGTCCGCGACAAGGACCTCATCGCCCGCGCCGAGTCCCTCGACACCGGCAAACGTCTCGTCGAGAGCGAGTACGACGTCGACGACGTCGCGAGCGTCTTCCGCCACTACTCGACCAGCCCCGAGCCGGCCCCGGAGCCGGTGGACCTGGTCGATCGCCCGGGGATCGCGAGCACCGTCGTCCGCGAGCCGATCGGGGTCTGCGGTCTGATCACGCCGTGGAACTACCCCCTCCTCCAGGCGAGCTGGAAGGTCGCGCCGTGCCTGCTCGCCGCAACACCTTCGTCCTCAAGCCCAGCGAGATCACCCCGCACACGACGATCCACCTGATCGGCCTGCTCGAGGAGGCCGGCCTGCCCGGAGGGGTCGCCAATCTCGTCCTGGGCACCGGCCCCGAGGTCGGCAACGTCCTGGCCACCGACCCGCGCGTCGACCTCGTCTCGTTCACCGGGTCGCTGGCCGTCGGTCGGCACCTGATGGCTGCCGCCGCCCCCACGGTCAAGCGGGTCGCCCTCGAACTCGGGGGAAAGAACCCCAACATCGTCTTCGCCGACGCCGATCTCGACGCCGCGGTCGACATGGCGCTGACCGCGGTCTTCCTGCACTCCGGCCAGGTCTGCTCGGCCGGCGCGCGGCTGCTCGTCGAGGAGTCGATCGCCGAGGACTTCGTCGCCCGCGTCGTCGAGGGCGCGCAGGCCATCCGGCTCGGCGGCCCGTTCGACCCCGCCGCCCAGACCGGCACCCTGACCAGCGCCGCCCATCTGGCCAAGGTGGAGGCGTATGTCGCGCGCGGCCTGGCCGAGGGCGCCCGCCTTCGGTGCGGGGGCGCCCGGGTGAGCGGCACCGGCGCCGACGGCACGGCATACGAGAGCGGTTTCTACTTCCCGCCCACGGTCCTCGACCAGTGCCGACGCGACATGTTCGTCGTCCAGGAGGAGTCCTTCGGGCCGGTGCTCACCGTCGAGACCTTCCGCTCGGAGGGGGAGGCGATCGACCTGGCCAACGACACGATCTTCGGGCTGGCCGGCGCCGTCTGGACCTCGGACCAGGCCCGGGCGGACCGGGTCGCCGCGGCCCTGCGGCTGGGCACGGTCTGGATCAACGACTACCACCCGTATGTGCCGCAGGCGGAATGGGGCGGCTACAAGCAGTCCGGGTCGGGACGCGAACTCGGCGCGGTGGGCCTGCACGAGTACCAAGAGGTCAAACACATCTGGCGCAACCTCGCGCCCGCTCCCCAGGGATGGTTCGGATGAGGATCCCCGGCCGGTCGATGCGCGAGGTGAAGGTGCCCGGGGTGCGCACCCTCGGCGCGATCCCGACCGAGGTCGACACGGTCATCGTCGGCGGCGGGTCGGCCGGCTGCGTGCTCGCCAACCGGCTGTCCGCCGATCCGGCCCGCGACGTCCTCGTCCTCGAGGCCGGCCGCGCCGACTACGCGCTCGACCCGCTGATCCACATGCCCGCCGCCCTCCCCTTCCCGATCGGGAGCCCGCTCTACGACTGGAAGTACGAGTCCGAGCCGGAGCCCTTCATGGGGGGCCGGCGCATCTACCACGCCCGCGGCAAGGTGCTCGGTGGCTCCAGCTCGATCAACGGCATGATCTTCCAGCGCGGCAACCCGATGGACTACGAGCGCTGGGCCGCCGACCCGGGCATGGCCGGCTGGGACTACGCCCACTGCCTGCCCTATTTCCAGCGGATGGAGACCTGCCTGGCCGGCGCGGACGAGTGGCGCGGCGGCTCGGGCCCGCTCGTCCTCGAACGTGGTCCGGCCACCAATCCGCTCTTCGGCGCCTTCTTCGCCGCCGCCCAGCAGGCGGGCTACCCGATGACCGACGACGTGAACGGCTATCGGCAGGAGGGTTTCGCCCGCTTCGACCGCAACATTCACCGGGGCAAGCGGCTCTCGGCGGCGCGCGCCTACCTGCATCCGGTGATGTCCCGGGCCAACCTCACCGTGCGGACCTACGCCTTCACGACGAAGGTCCTCTTCGAGGGCATCCGGGCCGTCGCCGTCGAGGTCGAGCACCTCGGTCGCACGCACGCCGTGCGGGCCCGCGAGGTGATCCTCTCCGGCGGCGCGATCAACACCCCGCAGTTGCTCCAGCTCTCCGGAGTCGGGAACGCCGACGAGCTGCGCGCCCTGGGCATCGAGTCAATCGCGCACGTGCCCGGGGTGGGCGAGCATCTCCAGGACCACCTCGAGGTCTACATCCAGTACGCCTCCAAGCTCCCGGTGTCGATCGCCGACGGCCTCAAGTGGCACAAGCGGCCCGGACTCGCCCTGAACTGGCAGTTCCGCCACCAGGGCCTCGGGGCGACCAACCACTTCGAGGGCGGCGGCTTCTGCCGGAGCAACGACGACGTCGACTACCCCAACCTCATGTTCCACTTCCTGCCGATC
>WBZS01001246.1_pt1 | contig 21362 bp, 22 predicted proteins | sample 5204201 | NCBI WGS metagenome assembly WBZS01 (sample SAMN12344357, study PRJNA552823) | activated sludge metagenome | biome: Activated sludge suspended growth; feature: Nitrification reactor; material: Wastewater; isolation source: activated sludge from nitrification reactor of wastewater...
CACGGTCTTGGCGTCGCCGATGAAGGGCGAGGTCGGAGAACCAGAGTACGAACCGGCGGTGGCATGCGACTGGGCCGAGGCCGAGGTCGAAGCAAGCGGGGGAAGATGATCGGATTTGTGCATTGTTTTGTCCTTCCTGACAAAACACCAGAGGAATGAGTTCCTAAGGATGCGTGCAATTGTATCAAACCTGTAGGAAATTTGCAAGTGCCCCACAAGAGCTTCAAAAAAACTATTTATCGAGTCTTCTTTTCCCCATCTCACGAACCTTTGAAATCATTTGATAATCGATGGCTTTTAACTCCAGATCAGTTTTCATAACTTTACATTTGTAAACATCACCCATTCTGATAACTGTACCTCTATCCCCTTGTACTGTATATGACTTTTGGTCGAATTTAAAAAACTCATCCCCCAAGTCTTTAAACTTTACTAAACCTTCACATTTAGAATATTCATCTTCCAAAAATACACCAAAGTTGGTAATACCAGAAACTAAACAAGTTACCTCTGAACCAATTCTGTAACTCATATACTCTACTTGTTTATAGCGGACAGAATTTCTTTCTGCTTCTGCAGCATCTTTTTCTCTTTCACTAGAACGCAAACAAAGTGCTTCGTAATAAGCCTGGTCTTTTGGTTCTGTTGTACCACCTGCTAGGTATTTTTTCATCAATCGATGAATCATCACGTCTGGGTAACGACGTATCGGTGAAGTAAAATGTGAATAGTACTCAAAAGCCAAACCATAGTGACCGATATTTTGTGTGGTATAAATCGCTTTTTGCATTGAGCGGATTATTTGATTTTGAATAGTTGTTTTGTTAGGATCTTTTTCAACCTCATCCATTATCCTATTTAAATCTTTTGGAGAAATAGTATCATCTTTAAACGGCGCATTAAAACCAAGATTGTATAGGAAAATAGAAAGTGCATGCATTTTCTCAGAATCTGGTTTATCATGCACGCGATATATGCCAACATGATTTTTAGGTCCAAGATTATTTACAAAAGTTGCCACTTCTTGATTGGCAAGTAACATGAATTCCTCAACAAGTTTATGTGCATCAAAACGCACTTTTCTTATAACCTCTACTGGCACACCTTTTTCATCAAGCTTAAACTTTACCTCTTCTGTTTCCATTGAAATGGCACCATTTCTAAATCTTTGTTCTTTTAATTTTTTTGCAGTTTCATTTAAAGTGATGATCTCTTTTTTAAAAGGACCTTCTGTTTTACCAACAATCACATCTTGTGCTTCTTCATAGGTAAATCTCTTTGCAGAATGTATCACCGTTTCCCCAAACCATCTCTCTTTTATCTCCAGAGTTTTTGTATCCATTACAAAAACTGCTGACATGGTAAGTCTGTCTACTCCTTCTACCAAACTACACAAATCATTTGATAAAACTTCTGGGAGCATCGGCACCACACGGTCAACAAGATAAACCGAAGTAGTTCTTTTTTTTGCTTCCTCCTCCATTGCCATGCCGTCTTTTAAATAATGAGATACATCGGCAATATGTACCCCAACTTCAACCAAATTATTTTCTAAAAATTTTACTGATATCGCATCATCAAAGTCCTTTGCATCAAAGGGATCAATTGTAAAAGTTGTTGTTTGTCTAAAATCTCTTCTGTCTTTTTTATCTTCTTCAGTTATTCCTCTTTTATGAATTTCTTCTGCTTCTTTTATTACCTTTTCATCATGACCATCTTTAAAACCTTTTTCTAAAGCTAAACTTTCCATTTCTGCACGACTTTCACCTCTCTTTCCTAAAACCTGTGTAACTTTTCCGATTGGGCTTCTTTTTGCATCTTGCCAACTTTCTATTTCTACAACAACCTTGTCATTTACTTGTGCACCGTTTAGGTTTTGAGAAGGAATAATAAAGTCTGTGTAAATCTTTTTATCATGAGAAACAAAGAAATATCTGTTGTCTTCCATTTCAATATGCCCAGCATAAATATCCTGATTTCTCTCAACAATTTCCTCCACTTTTCCTTGATAAATTACTTCCCCATATTTTTCTTCGACACCAACAATTTCTACTTTTACTTTATCGCCAGGAAAACCACGATTCAAATCACCGTTACGGATATCAATTCTTTCTGTAATTTTTTTATCCAAAAATTTTACAAAACCTTCTGATTTATTATTTACACCCAGAATTCCTTCAATTATTTGACCTTTTTTAAATTTCATTCGTATAATTATACCACGTTATTTCTAATAGTTTGTGCAATAAAATTTTTAATTGTTTTAGAATCTGGGTTACAGATATATACCTTTTGAATTTTTTCTTCTATACCTTGAAAATCTGCGTTTCTGGCAACTTTTTCTCCCAAACTTTCGTTTACCACACCCTCAAACTTGATAGCCTGAGCAGTTTCTAAAACTATAGTTTTAACATTCACCTCTCTTTGTTCCAAAGCAACTTTCACAGCATCTGCAGTATGCGTATCAATAAAAATATTATATTTATCTTTTACTTTTTTAATTGTTTCTAATCTATTTTTATGTGTACTTTTTCCTGACTTGAAAGAAAATTTTTTCAAATTTTTAAATTTTTCTGTATTGGAAATATCAAAAAACTTGTTTTGATTTAACTCTTCAAAAAGTTTTTTTACCTTTTTACCATCTCTATCAAACAAGTCAAAAATAAATCTTTCAAAGTTGGACGCTTTGGAAATATCCATAGATGGACTTGAAGTTATAAAAGTTTCTTCACTTTTTCTTGGTCTATATATTCCAGTTTTAAAGAATTCATCCAACACATCATTTTCATTTGTTGCTAATATTAAATCTTTTACAGGAAGACCGCACATCTTGGCGACATGACCTGCACAGATATTTCCAAAGTTACCAGTTGGAACCACAAAAGAAACTTGCTCAGAACTATTTTTTGTTGTTTCTAAATACCCTTTTACATAATATATAACTTGAGCTAGAACTCTTGCCCAGTTTATCGAATTAACTGCTCCAATAGAATATTGCTTTTTAAACTTTGCATCCATCGACACCTCTTTTACAACATCTTGTGCATCGTCGAAAAGCCCATTAACTGCAATATTGTAAATATTCTCATCTAATAAAGAATACATTTGAGCACGTTGAAATGCTGACATTTTTCCGTTAGGTGACAACATAAAAACATTTACTCTTTTTTTACCCTTCAAAGCATATTCTGCTGCTGAACCAGTGTCACCAGATGTAGCTCCTAAAATATTTAAATTCTTTTTTTGTTTTTCTAAAACATACTCAAATAAATTTCCCAAAAGTTGCATTGCCATATCTTTGAATGCAAGAGTTGGCCCATTGGAAAGTTCTTGTAAAAATAGGTTTTCTTCTAGCTTTATAACTGGTGTGATTTTTTTATTTAATTTTTTATCTCTAGAATATTTGAAAACTTTTTCAGAATAACTTTTTTTACATATTTCTTTTAAAACCTTGTCGGGTATATCAACTTCAAACTTTTTTAAAATTTCAAAGGCAAGATCAGAATATGCGAGTTTTCTCCAATTGTCCAATTCTTTTTCTGTAAAAGTTGGGTATTTTTCGGGCAAATAAAGTCCACCATCTGGAGCCAAACCCTCTAGCAATATTTCTGTAAAACTTCTCTTATTCCTACCCCCTCTAGTTGATATATATTTCATAAACAGATTATAGTATAATTGCCTACATGAAGCAAAATATCATTACTTTTATCGGAATGTCAGGGGTTGGGAAAAGTTATTGGTCAGAAAAATTTGCAAAAGAAGGTTATGAAGTTTTTCACATTGACGATCTAATTTCAGAAAAATTGGGAGAAATTATAAACAAAGAAAATGGAGACGGAAACGTTGATTATGGTAAAAGTTTGGTTGGAGGACTTGCAAAATGGATGGGTTTTCCAGGAGACAAAAGGTATGAGAAAAATTGTAAAACATATTTAAAATTAGAAGAAAAAATTACTTTACAAAGTTTAAATAAAACTATCAAAAATAATAAACCAGCCATAATCGACACAACAGGTAGCGTGATTTATTTGAGCTCTGAGTTAAAAAGTAAGTTAAAGAAACATACTAAAATAGTATATTTAGATATTTCGAAATCAAAACTTTCGGAGTTGTTTGAAACTTTTTGCAAATTTCCAAAACCAATTATTTGGAACGGAAAATACAAAGCTCTTAAAAATGAAACTGAAGAAAAAACTTTAGCAAGATGTTATAAAAATTTGTTAGATTTTAGAATAAATAAATACGAAAAATTGGCACATAAAATAATTTCTTATACTCAACATCACAAAAATAATCTATCAACTCAAGGAATTTTAAAAAATAAATAGTAAATAAAAAAGAATCCGCGGTACCAGCTTACACTAATCTCCACGGACTTGTTTATTATGTTATTTTATTTTTCTGACAGTCTTCTGACGCTCCAGCTGATGAAAATACGCAGTGCTTTGTTGAGTTAGGGTATATCTACCCTTTCCTAATTTTCCTATGGCACCACTTTTGATCATCCTAGCTAGATTAGCAATTAGACTACCTTGGTTAACTGTATTACTCAGTTTTTCATATATTTCTGCAAATCCTACATGACCGTTTTTGTTTTCTTTTTGGCAGTCAAGTATCAATTGCATAACTATATACTCCCTCAAAATAACTTCGTCTGTTCTTGCGGACAAGTCATAATTGTCACTATGACAAGCTACCACAGGATCAGACACCTTGGACTCAGGGAGTAAATGTCCGAGGGTTTTCGTCAGGCACTGTAGTAAGGCGCCTGCCATTTTTCTTGCAGTTTCCTCGTCCACCTCTGCAGTGGCAAGGACCAAACTGGAGATTTCCACATGGAAGTATGCAGAAATTTCTCTCACTACATCTTCATGGTCTCCACTCCTCAGTCTGTCTAGGACTTCGTTAAATTTCACTTTTTTGCCCTCTTCTAACTTCAAGAAATTGATTATAACACGAAAATAAAGGTTTTTCAATGGTAACTATTTTGCGTACTCTATTGCATCTTCAAAAGACACAGATAAAACTTTTGAAAAACCATCTTTCCCCAAAGTCACACCATAAACTTGGTCAGCAAAATGCATTGTTTCGCGGTTGTGTGTAACCACAAGCAATTTTGTTTCTTGTTTTAGCATTTCCAAAATTTCTCCATAACGTTTACTGTTTGCTTCATCAAGGGCAGCGTCTGTTTCGTCAAGAATCATAAATGGTGCTGGATTTTGATTGATTATAGAAAAGTTAAGAGCAATAGATATAAGAGCACGTTCTCCACCAGAAAGTGAATGGAGTCCTTTTACTTTTTTCTTTGGTATTTCCACTTCTATATCAATACCAATTTTCACCTCTTCACCTTCGTCATTTTCTGAGTTTTGATTTTGCGTTTCGTCACTTTGAGTTTTTTTTCTATTTTCAACTTCCACTACAAAAACTTTTGCCGCACCGCCACCAAAAAGTCTTTTAACATAAGAATCAAAAACTTTATTAATATGCTCCAAACCAAGTTCAAATTCTTGTTTCAAACTTTCCTTTAAGTCAGAAATAAGTTTTTCCAAATTTATCATTGAATTTTCAAGGTCAGAAATTTCTTTCAATAAAAATTCGTCACGATCCGACATTTGTTTAAAATTATTCATAACTTCATCAGGGTTTACAACCTGGCTTTCTTCCAACCGGATTTTCAATCTTTCAATATTTCTTTTCAAATTTTGTAATTCTTCCAAATTAATATTTAAATCTTTATTTTCAGAAATATGAAAATTTTCTCCCAAAAGATTTTTGTATTCATACAACTCAACTTCAAATTCTTTTTCTGAATTAAAAATATTATTTGTAAATTCTTGTTTTTGTCGAATTTTTGTTTGCAGATGACTTCTTTCAAAAGTTAAAGATTGTACTTCACGCTCTGTTTCCGAAGCTAAATATTTGAATTCCAAAATTTGTTTTTTCAAAACTTCCATACGCTCCATAACCAATTTCAATTTTAATTCTTCTTTTTCAATTTCTTCTTTTGTCCCAAAGTTTTCAGCTTCAAATTTATTTTTATCTTGTTTTATATTTTGCAACTTTTCTTGAACACGAGACTTAATTCCCTGCAAATAAGAAATTTGTTTTACATTGTCTTTGTTTACAACAGAACCAATTGTTAAAAGTTTTTTATAAGAAAAATCTGTATCTTGTGCAAGTGTGTGTATTTCAGAAACACTAGAAGAATTAAGAATTTTTTCAGTATTAAGCTCGATTTGATCACGAACTTGGTTAATGTTTTTTTCCGGTAAAATTATATCATTGCCTTGATTAGAAATATTTGCGAGCTCACTTTCTATCTTTTTAAATTCTTCAAGATTTCTATTCTCTTCTACACTCAAATATTCCAAATTGTTTTTTGCATTTCTGTCTTTGCTTTGCAACAATTCGAAAGTTTGCTTAACATACAAAAAAACTTTTTCTTCTTTTTCTAATTCTTTTTCCAAAAAAGCTGTGTCGTGTCCACCATCTTTATACAAACTTTTTTCTTTTTCTGCCAAATTTTTTTCTAAATCAAGAAGTTTCTGTTCCAAGACTTTTAAAGAATCAGTTTTTTTATCTTCATCTTTTAAATTTTCTAAATTATTTTTTTTGTATTGTAAATAAAGAGTTGCTTTATTTTCCAAGTCTGTTTTAAATTCTACTGCACGTTTAATTCTCTCTACTTGTTTAGAAAGTGCAGAAAGCTCGGGCATAAGCTCACGTCTTTTTATTGTAGCTTCACGGATATTTTCCTTTGTCTTTTCAAGCTTTTTCTGTGACTCATTTATACGTGCATGATAAACTTTCAAGCCTAAAGCATCTTCAATAATTGTTTTTCTTTCGGTTGGGTTTGCTTGCAAAACCTTATCAGCTTCACCCTGAGAAATGTGCCAAGAGCTTTTATTGCCCAAGTGAATATAAAGCAAAAACTCATGCAAATCTTTTACACGCACTTCTACACCATTCATCGTGTATTCACTTTTACCGTCTGCATAAATAGTGCGACTTACAACTACCAAATCTTTTTCCAACATTTCTTTTACAAAAATATTTTCTAAACTTCCCCTTACATTGTCTTTTGCAAAATGTGCTCGCCCAGATTTTACAAATTCTATTTCTACTTTTGCTTTAGAAGCTTTCGCGGTATTTCCTCGATACAACAAATCTGTAACATCTTTACCGCGCATACTTTTGGCAGATTGCTCACCCAAAACAAATCTGATAGCCTCGGTAATATTACTTTTTCCAGAACCATTTGGACCGACAATGGCTGTTATATTTTTATTAAATGTAAAAACACTTTTCTCATAGAAACTTTTGAAACCTTGAACTGTTAATTTCGAAATATCCATCTGCAAAGAGTATACCTTGTTTTAATTTACATTCAAGTCAAGAAATTACCATCCTTTTACTTTTATAGCTTCTTGTGCAGCAACTTGTTCTGCTTCTTGTTTACTTTTTCCTTCCCCACTTGCTACTTGTTCCGAACCAAAATAAATCGCAACTAAAAATTTTTTATCATGGTCTGGTCCAACTTCTTTCAAAACTTTATATTTAGGAGTCACACCATAAATTTCTTGCGACTTTTCTTGCGCTTTACTTTTTGCATCTTTCAAAAGTCCACGTTTTACAACTTCTTCTGTTTGTGAAAGTAAAAACTTTTTTATAAAATTGTCCGCTTCTGCATAGCCATGCTCTAGATAAATTGCACCAATAACAGCTTCAAAAGCATCAGCTAAAATATTTTGTCTTGCACGACCTGTGTCTTTTGCTTCACCTTTTGATAAAAACAAATATTCGTTCATATCGAGATTCAAGGCAACTTCGGAAAGAGTAACAGCGTTTACCAAAGCGGCTCTGTGTGCTGTCAATTCTCCTTCAGTTTTATTTTTAAATTTTCTAAACAGGAAATCTGTTACAGATAATTCCAAAACTGCGTCACCTAAAAATTCTAAACGCTCGTTGTGCTCTAAGCCACTTTTCCCATTTTCGTTTATATACGATCGATGTACAAAAGCCTGTTCAAGCATTTTTAAGTTTTCAAAACTCACGCCAATTTTGTCTGCAAATGCTTTTAAGTTTTTGCTATTCATAATATTTTTATCTTGTTTATTTTACCGAATCTTTTTCTAAATCTTTAAATACATTCCCCAAAACACCATTTACAAACCTTCCAGAAGTTTCTCCACCAAAGACTTTCGCCATTTCGATAGCTTCGTTGATAGCTACTCTTTTTGGTGTACCCATTTCTTCACCAAACAAAAGCTCAAAAATCCCAAGGCGTAAAATATTTCTATTCATGATATCAATTTTTTCTACTGGCCAATCTGGAGCTGCTTTTGAGATAATTTGATCCAAAATATCTTTTTTTGCCAAAACACCTTGTGCAAGAAAAAGTGAAAAATCTGGAACTTCTTTCAATTCTTCTAAAGGAACTTTATCCAAATCCTCAGCTTCAGAAATTTGTTGATTAAAATTTCGCCTCAAGACATTTTTAATATTTTCTAAATTAAAACTATTACGAAAGTCGCATTCGTATAATGTTTGTAACACGGCACTGCGCTCTGTATATCTTGAAGCCATATTTTAAAGATCTATTTTGCTGCTGCTTTAGCTTTTACTTTCAATACTTGTTTACCTTTGTAGAATCCACATTCGTCACACATTTTGTGTCCTTGTATGAAAGCTCCACAATTTTTGCAGGCTATTAAATTTTTTGCTTTTAGAGCGTGGTGACTACGACGATTTCTCGTGTGCCCCTTAGTATGTCTCATTCTTACTACCATGCTCAGTATTCTAGCACAAAATAGAGTTTAAGTAAATATTTTCTATTGTGTAGAAAGTTACTATACTTTGCAATATGAATTTACTATATCTAGGTAGAGAATTTGGTCACAGAAAAGAAACTCCTTTCCCTAAAAAAACTTCAGAAAAAATACCTAGACCAAGCAGTGAAACTAGAAAGATAAGAAATATCCCACTAAAAAATCTAGAAAGAATTTTTAGAGAATTTGAAACTCAAAAAACTGAAAATGAAAAAGATATTTGGCGACAGCTAGAAAACTTAAAAGAACTATTGAGAGATTTCATGCAAGATGAAAGTTCAAAATCTTTACCAGATTTGGAGAAAATTGATTTAACTAATATTACAAAAAAATTTTCTATTTTACTTGTTGCTGTAAATATTATGAGTTTTTCACTTTCTAGATCCGCAGAATCAAAAGTTTTTAATAAAAATGAGTCTAATTTAAAAACTATAGAGTGGGCGCAAGAAGCTTTAGAGAAAATAGATCCCATGGAATATTTGATTTACAAAAAGTCAGAAAAAGCTAAAGCTTCCCCGATTTACTTATTTGATGACAGTGATAAGAAGATGTTGACTTGGAACTTGTATCACGAAATACGTGGCGGTTTATCAGAACAAGAAGGTGGGCTGGAAAGTATTTTAGGAGTTTTCTATTCTGTATTTGAAAGAATGAATAGTGGCAAACACGGTGGAGACCCAAAGTCTGTTATTTTACAACAGTCACAATATTCTTGGACTTTGGAAATTTTGAGAGACTTACACAAGAAAAATATTGACCCTGAAGTTTATATAAAATTACGAACCTTGGTTGAAAAATACACACAATTTCCATTTATAGTTGCACACGAAGAGTTAAAAAAGGATCTGGAAACTTTAATAAATGCAGGCAAAGATAGAAAAATATCTTTACCTGAAAATATGAATGACTATCACCTATTTGGTATGCTTTCACCAGAAAAAGACATAAACAAAAAATATTCTCAAAATGCAAGCAAAAATACAAAAGCAAGAATTTTAAAAGCAGAAGAACTTTACAAAAATGGTAGCCCTTTAGTTGTAAAACTTGGACGACATTTACATTATAATTCTGCAAAAATTGACCAATTGATAAAAGGACAAAAGTAAATTATGGAGCCAATGGGCGGAATTGAACCGCCGACCTACTCCTTACCATGGAGTTGCTCTACCAGCTGAGCTACATCGGCATTTTTTATATTTTACCAAAATTGCGAAAAAAATTCTAATGTTTTATACTCTTAAAACATTTATAAATAATATTTATAAAATTAAAAATAAAAATATGGAAACAACACATCACAAAGAATTTTACATCGCTGTTTCTATAATTGCTTTTGCGATTATAGTTTTACAACCATTAGCAATGTTGACAGTAATGTTTATTAGCGCATTTGGTCAAGCTTAAGAAAACAAGAATACATATATGAAAAGAAAACATTATTTAATCGGAGCTTTAATTATTTCCCTAGCACTTTTAATTCAACCTTTCTCACTTTTGTTTGTACAAAATTATATAGCTCCAAAATTGGCTGAGTCTATAACAGGTAAAAACGCAGACGGGACAGTTTCAATTGAAGGAAAAGAAATAAATTCAGAAAATTTAAGAATCCGTGGAAACAACCAGGCAAAAATTTATTTAGTAGAATTTTCTGATTATCAGTGTCCTTTCTGTGCAAGATTCCACCCAACGGCAAAAGAAGTTACAGAAAACAGTAACGGAAAAGTGGCTTGGGTTTGGAAATATTTCCCACTCACTCAAATCCACCCAGAAGCTAAGCCCTCTGCAATTGCAGCAGAATGTGTAGCTAAACTTGGTGGTTCAGAAAAATTCTGGCAATTCTCAGATGTTTTGATGGCAAACCAAAACAATCTTTCTGAAAAGCTTTACAAAACTGAATCTGCAAAACTTGGTATAAACCAAACTAACTTTGCAATTTGTCTAAAAGACCAATCAGTTGCTGAACAGGTTGATAAAAATACAAAAGAAGGAGAAGACTTGGGGGTAACAGGAACACCAAGTACTTTTGTTGTTAAAAATGAAAACGGAAAACTTACTGTTTTAGAAAATATTAACGGCGCGCTTCCAAAAGCAACAGTTGACTCTATAATAGCAAAATATTCTAAATAAAATATTTTAAAATAAAAATAAAAACTCTAGAATTTTCTAGAGTTTTTATTTTGTATATTTTAAATCTAAAAAAAACTTTTTACTTTTTCAAGAATACATTTTTCATTTAATCTGTATTCTTCAAACAACTCTTCCTTTGTCCCACTTTGCCCAAACCTATCTTCTACTCCCATCATTTTAAAATTCAAATCTTTTAGCAAATTTTCTTGAGCTAAAAACTCTAAAACAGCGCTTCCCATCCCTCCAGCAATTTGATGTTCCTCAATGGTTAAAATATTTTTATATTTTTCTATAAAGTTTTTCACACCTTCTTTATCAAGAGGTTTTATTGTATGCAAATTCAAAAGTCCAACTTCTATTCCATTTTGTTCTAATTCTTTTACACAAAACAAAGCTCGACTTACCATTTCCCCACAAGCAATTATTCCTATTTTTTTATCAGCTTTTATTTCTGACCCATAAATTAAATTTGCTTTGCCAATTTCAAAAGACGTTTCTTCGTTTGTTATAACTGGCGACTTTTCACGAAATAATCTTAAATAACTTGGCAAATTATTTTTTGCAATTGCAAGAGTTGCTTTTTTTGCCTCCACAGCGTCACAAGGAACAATAACAACCATATTTGGCAAAGCACGCATAATAGCTACATCTTCCAAAGCTTGATGTGTTCCACCATCTGGTCCGACAGACACTCCAGCGTGACAACCAATAATTTTCACCGGAACATTGTTATAACAAATTGTCGTTCTGATCTGTTCCCAATTCCGCCCAGGTGAAAACATGGCATAAGAAGTTATAAAAGGGATTTTACCCATGGCAGCCATACCACTTGCCACACTTGCCATGTTTTGCTCAGTTATTCCCACTTCAAAAAATCTTTCCGGAAATACACTTTTAAAAAGCTCTACCTGTGTTGACTCTGCCAAGTCGGCAGTAAGCACAACCACATTACCATTTTGCTTGCCAGCCAGCAATAAACCTTCCCCAAAACCTTTTCTTGTAGCTATTTGCTCAAAAGAACTTTTGTCCATATACACCTGAGTCTATCACCTTTTTTAAGCATAGGAATCTTTGCGAATCCCCCAATCTGTGGTAAAATGTATAAGTTAGTCCACAGCTGTGGATTAGCAGAACTTGTAATTATAAGATCTTTAAAAAAATACAGATAAGACATGTTGACTAAAATTAACAAGACTTATGCTGGTCTAGCTTTGGCCCTAGCCTTGGCCATATCTTCTGCTCTATACGCTCAATTCACACTAGTTAATGGTGGAACTGGCTATGGATACGGATATGGATATGGACAAGGATACGGGAGCGACCTAGGTACTAGTTCATACAGAATAGATGGAGGTTCAGCAGACCAATATCTATACGGATATGGATATGTTCCAACACCAGTTGTTAGTGGTGGAGGTGGTGGAGGAGCAGTTGTTTCTTATGGTGGTGGTGTTTATACAAATACATCAATCGCTACAACAACATCTGCAACTACAACAGCAATAAACACATCATGTGCACCTTACTTTGTAAAGTACATGAGAATTTACGCTAAAAATGACACAGCAGAAGTTAAAAAACTTCAATCATTTTTGGATCAATACGAAGGAGAAAAACTCCCAGTAACAGGTAGATTTATCACAATGACAGACGCTGCTGTAAAGAGATTCCAAACAAAATATGGAATCACTCCAAGAAGTGGATACGTTATGGTAAAAACAACTGCAAAATTGAATGAAATTTATTGTGCTAAAGTTGCTGGTAAATAATTTACCCAACTCTCACAAAAACTAAAAAACTCTCGAGTACTCGAGAGTTTTTTAGTTTTTTAAAATTTATTTAACAATAAAGTCTACAGACCTTACCTCAATTATTCCATTTTCTATTATATTGACTGGTGGAGTAATTTGGATGTTTTTTGTAGTTGTTGCTATTATTGCACCATTCTGGGAAGAAGTTGCTTGCAAACGTTTTATTGTTATTGGATTTACAATTGGTCTTATAATACTATTATTTTTTATATTTTCTTCCAATTTTTGTAAGTCTTCTATCTCATAATTTTTAATCTCATATACAATTAAATTTCCCTCTTCCCAAACTCTTTGCAATCTGTCACTTTGACTGTCTAACCATTTTATATTTTCCAAGTGGTTTTCTTTGATACCAAACCTAGTCTCTCTATCACTACTTTTATCATAGACAAAAATTTTATATCCCTCAGATTTTAGAACATCAATGGAATCTGTTTTATAATCTTTTAAGTCCATGAGTGCATTAAAACCAACCAGATTTCTAGCATTAAAAGAAAGTCCATTCCTATTCAAAAAACTCGTACCAGTATTCATCCAATGTAAAATATGGTAACCTTCATAAAAACCGTTTTGACCCCAATTTAAACTATCCCAAGTAGAATCATTTGATGGAAGTAAGATACCTAAATTATATTTATTTGTTTCATTAATTTTTGTTTTGTTTTCTTTTTGCAAAAACTTCTGCAAATCATAATATTCCTGTGGAATTGCTTTAATCTTTTGCAAAGGTGGAATATATTGCCTTGTCACTATTGGATAAAACCCAAAAACTATTACATATACCCCAAGCAATATAATAGTTAAATATTCTAAATATTTATTTTTTAAAATACTTAAACTAAAAGAAATTAAAATTACCAAGACAAGCAGATACTCAACACCAAATTTCAGATGTGGGCTCCTAAACATTTTAAACCACCCATGATTCATCATAAAATCATAAAAATATTGCCCACCTGGACCTGCTGAACTTTTTATCATAAAAATTAGACACAATAAAAAACCAAACAAGTATATTATTTTAATTTTATCTTTCTTTTTTACGTTTTTATCTATCAAGACTAGATACCCAAGTAGTATTGCCAAAAATATTGGTATATATAAGAGTATAGAGGTTTGAGTATCTTTATATTTAGCAAACCACCAAGGATAATATTTTTGACCTTCCCAATAACCATAGTCTGTTAAAGTGTCCCAATTATATCCTCTTATAATATTTTCTATTTTATTACTAGTAACATGTCTATCAAGTGGTATTTTCGTTAGTACAATATTGTTCCAATAGTCATCATTTAATGCCTTACTATTTATTAATAAATTAATTTGGCCTATAACATTTGGCAAAGCAAAAAAAAGCACAATAATTGTTATACCAAGAAACCTCTTCCGGTTAGATTTCCACTCCACGAAGACAAAAATATAAAATAGTATGAACAAAATAACTGGTATGGCGTACCCTGGGTTCATAAGCCCAGCAGATGCAAACAATATGACGAAAAAAAATTCTACCCAAGGTAAAAAGTTTTTTGTCCTATCTTTAAAATTTTTTACCTCAGCTCTTTTGTATTCTAAAATATTTTTAATAGATAAAATTATCCATGGACAAGATGAAAATAATATAATTAAAAAAATATTATTTCTAAAAGTCATTAACCATGAATAAGGGTGAACTATAATCAGGAAAGACAAAATAAAAGATACATAATAGTTTTTATTTATCTTATAAAACAAGTTAAAATAACCATACAAAGTAATAAATAAAAACATTATAATATATATAAAATCTATTTTAATATTTAAAATACTGATAAATTTAAAAAAATAAATATAAGGAAAATAGGAAATGAATGCAATAAAGTTAGAAGGACCAGTAAGCCCAAAAGTATTTGAATAAAAACTATGATGAGAATTTATAAATTCAAAAATAAACATATTAGGAATTGAATCTCCTCCCACCCAAAAACTACTATAATTTAAAAACCAAGAAAGTATAGTGGTAAATATGAAAAAAAATAATATATTAACGTTTTTATTTTTTATCATATTTCTTAATCTTTATAAACTATTATTTTAATTTAAAAACCAAGTTAATCGGGGTATCCAAAACTAACTCATATTTGTTGTTTAAATACTCAAGAATATCCGACTTTTGATTTAAATCATATTCTATAACAATATACTTTGGCAAAAGATTAGAATCTAAACTCATTGTTTTTAAAACTAGCGAGTCTAAACCTTCAACATCTATAGAAATAAATCCAAAAATTTTATCTTTAAAAATAAAAGCGTATTCAGTTAAAATTGTATCAATTGTTTTAGATGGTACCTTTTTTTCAGACACAATAATCGAACCAAATTGTTTAGATCTTTTTAAAGCTTCCTCTTTAGACAAAGTTGAATTATTTGAAGGGTTCATTTCATAAAAAACTATATTTTCTTCTTTATTTGATACGGCTGTCTGAACAGCTATATCCTTAGGTCTTTTTGCTTTAAAAAGATTTTTATCAAGTATAGGATCAACACAAACTCCATTTGCACCCCTTTGATAAAAGGCGTACGTATTACTAAATCTAACAGGTTCAGCTGCTCCAATATCTAAGTATACAATATCTTTTATATTTATTCTGTCTTTTTTAAAACTATTCAACAAAAATTCATCCTCACCTTCTTGACTGTATACGTTTTTCAAAGAACCTTTTGCAAGTAAATAAATCTCATAATTTATCATTCTAATAAACTCTAAAAAAGAATATCTTTTAAATGCACTTAATAATAACGTAACTTTTTTATTCATATATTTCTATTTTGTTTTTGTTAATGTCATTGAAAAAAACAGAGAATGTTTTTTATCTATTTTTGATAAAAAGTTATACGGGAAATATCCCATATAGTCTGTATTTAAGTGTTCAAAACCTACAAACTCAGAAAGCTCTCTTACTGCTTTAGGCGCGTATATGCATTTATGTATCATAGCAGGATGTACTTTTTCTCCAACATGCAATCCGAGGGGATTCCCAAAGGAAGCCCTTTTTTTGGAGAAGTTCTGCATATCAAAAGGCATCCACCCAAAAATCAAACAAAATATATTTGGCCAATTTCCTAAATTATTTGTAGCTACAATAAGCCGTCCACCTGGCTTTAATATTCTATATAACTCATCAATATAGTTATCTACATCAGACAAATGCTCCCAAACCATATTGCTGGTAATAATATCAAAGAAATTATCTTCAAAAGGAGCCTTTGAGGTATTTGGGTCCCAAATCTGAAAATCTACATCTTTTGGTACAGACGGCGCTAAGACGAGATCTGTGCCATACTTTTGTATATTTTCAGGTATATAAGTAGATGCATTTTTATAGTCCCAACAAGAAGTGTCTAGCAATTTTAAATCGGAAGAATTTTTATTTTTTATAAAGTTTTCTATTTCTTTTTTTATAGACAAATTATCTAGGGTCTCCGCTTCAAAATACACTTTTGAGGCTCTGTTTTTTATCCACTTTTTTATCATATTATTTAATTTTATTGTTATAAATTTCTAAAATTTTATTTGCTATTATACTCCAATCATAGCTTTTTACATAATTATATATAACTTCTTTATTTCTGTTTATACTTAACTCGTAGAGTATTTTTTCCTTCAAACATAAAACATCAGAGTGTTTTGCTAAACTTCCCACCTGACTATTTATAACATCAGGAACCCCTCCTGTAATAGTACCAACAACCGGAAGTTTACTTTGCATAGCCTCGAGCAAAACTATACCAAAAGCCTCAGATGCAAAACTAGGCAAAACAAACAAGTCAGATATTCGCAAAAAATTATTTTTATCAAGATCATTTACATTATTTAATATATAAAAACTATTTATATTTTTTTCTTGTGCGTAACACAAAAGGTTTTCTTGTTCACCCCAGTCTTTACCAATTATTATAAGTGAAATATCTTTATTTTCTTTTTCTATTTCCTCAAAGGCTTTGAGCAAAAAGATTTGCCCTTTTGTCTTTGCAATTCTAGCCACATTTATTAAAACTTTATTTGTATTTTTTATATTGTATTTTTCAAGCAAATCTTTTTTGCTTACAAAATCAGACTCAGAAAACTCTGATAAATTTATACCGTTTGGTATTATTTCTAATTTACTTTCTTTAACAAAATACTTTTCTATAAGTAAATCTTTTTCTATTTTTGTTAAAGCAATTATTTTGTCTACAATTTTCAGTTGCCAACTGGTAATAAATAAATCATACATTTTTCTTAAAACCAGCGGAACACCTACTTCATTTGAAAGATGTGGTGTAAAAACAGTTTTAACTCCAAACATTTTCCCGACCAATATAGGCATCCAACCAACAACATAACCATAAGTATGAGAATGCACAACATCATATTTTCGTATATTTAAAATTAACCAGAAAAATAAAAACAAAGGAAAAGTTGATGCGTCAATTCCAAAAACTCTAAATGACCAAAATCTAATAAATTTTATACCAAAAATTTTTCCTTTCTTTTCTTCATCTGTATATTTTTCACCGCCATTTAACTCTTTGAAATCAGAAGAGAGTACAACAACCTCATATCCTGCATTTACGAATCTTTTTGAGATTTCTAAAACATGAGTTTCCACTCCACCAAGTGAAGGATAAAATCTATTTGTTACTTGTAATATTTTCATATTTATTTTTTAGACACTTCAAAAGTTTTTTCAGCAACTTTATACCAAACTCTTTCAGTTTTTAAATTTTCTGTTTTAATTATATCACCAAAATCAAATTTAAATTCTTTTTCCCCTTTCAAAACACTTGAAATAACAATATTTTTTTCATATCCAATTGCAATTGCCATTGGCCCACTTGCTGCAAGTCTTCTACTGTATGGGAATAAAACCACATCACTGGCACTATAATAAGTAGTTATCTTGTCACTAGGAATAAAACCCACCCACCTAACATTTTCACCCAAACTTTCAAATTTATTTTTTAAATCTTCATACCAAGCCATATAATTTTTATCATTTTCTAAACGAAGCATTGGCCCTGCACCAATAATAAGCAAACTGTTTTCTCCTTCTTTTGTTTTTATATATTCCTTATAGAAATCAAAAAGCTCAGGTAAGCCTTTGTATTTTGCCGCAAAGCCCATATAAAGTAAAACTTTTTTATCCTCTGAAATATTTAAAATACTTTTTGCGTTTTCTACAATTTCCACTTTTTCAGGAACACCATGTGGGATAACTGTTATTTTATTTTTATTTACAAAATGCTCGTTTACAAGCTCATCTTTTTGAAATTGTTCGTGTACTATTATTTTATTTGAAAACAAAGCAAATAAACCAAAAATATATCTAAAAGCAAGTTTGACTATAAAAGGAGGTAAAGATTTTCCATTTTCCTGTACAAAGGTTTTATCTATTTGTTCTAAACCTATTCCACCATGAAAAGTCGTGACAACTTTAATCCCTAATAGTCTTGGAACAATAACCATAAGTGGTGAAAATGGCAAAGTTATTTCCCCGCCAAACATATTAAATTCATGCTGTACATGTATAATTTCCGGTCTTTCTTTAAAAGCAAATTTAATAATTTGCCAGATCCCAAAAATATTTTTCTCCCAAACTCTTTTTACAGTTATTTTGTTTTTATTTTCTTGATCAATATATTCAATCAAATCTTTTCCTTTCTGTGCCCACACTTCCACCTCAATATTTTCAGACAACTCTTTTGCTAAATAAAAAGAATACGCAGCCACACCTGCGCCCTTTAAGTGTATTTCATCTTTATTTGGATAAGGGGTGACCAAAAATATTTTTCTCATAATCACTTCCTTTTTCCCTCAACATGCCTCCTCATTCCAGCTTCACTCCCGCACTTTTTGCACTTTTCCGAAATACTTTCTTTTTTCGTACCACAATTAAAACAAATTGTTTCTAAAGCTTCACTGTTTTTATTTGATATTTTTTCTTTTGACATATTGCAAATTTCATTGCAAATTTTATCATAAAATTGTATAATACACAAATATCCACAACTTTTTTATGCTTACAAATATTAGTGTTTTTCTGAAATCTATCCCTGAAAAAAATATCAACATTTTTTCTTTCTTTTTGTCTATTTCTTCCCTACTTTTTCTTTTTTCTCCCTTTACACTTATAACAAATATTTTTATCGCAGTTTTTGTGACCAATATTCTTTTCCTTCTTCCAGGAAATTTTTCTTTTGCTTTTGCTTTAATATCTCTTGTTGCTACCATGTTTGCAGTGCTTTTTAAAAAAGATGTTTGGGCGGAAAATTTTGCTATTTTAGTTTATTACCTTTTAGTGGCTGGAGTTTTTATAGAGTTCATACACATTTTACTTGAGAAAATTAATGCTCAAAAGTTTTTTGCAAAATATTTTAAAAAGACTACTTTGTTTTTTGAAAGCAAATTTAAAAACCTTGCAAAATATAGAATTGTTATTCAAAAAATAGAAGATTAAATTTTTATGATTAAATCTTCTTTTTTAATTTTATTTTTTACAGGAATTACTTATGTTTTAAATTATGCTTATACGCTTGTTGCGATTCATTTTCTATCTCCTTTTGAATATTCTGAGCTTGCGTTTTTAATCGCAGTTTACAGTTTGTTTGGGGTTTTTGGAGCAACAATTTCCAATGTTTCTTTACCACTTTTGCACAAAGAAGAAAATGTAAAAATAAAAAACCAAGTTGTGGCAACGACGAAATTTCTTTTAATAATTTTAATTATTCTTTCTTTTACTATTGTTCCTATTGTTGTATCAAGATTTTTTAATATTCAAGAATACAAAAATATAATTTTATTTTCACTTGGTGGAAGTTTGACTATTGCACTTTCTCTTTTAACAACTCATTTACAAGTTGTGAAAAATTTTTTAAAGGTTGGTTTGATCCAGGTTTTTTCTACTACAATAAAATTTCTAGGATCTTTATTATTTTTGTATTTCGGCTTAAAAGTTTTTGGTGTCGGAGTTGCTTTGTTTTTATCTCCTTTCTTATCAATAATTTTATTTTTCCCTTGGAACCAAGAAAATTTAATAACCACAAACAACAAAAATATTTTAGGAAATGTAAAAACTTTTTGGCAAGAACATAAACATTTTTTAATAAAGTCTTTTGTTGGTTCGCTTTTACTTACACTTTTTATAACACTAGATACAATTTTAGCTAAAAAGTTTTTAGATGAAAATATTGTCGGCTATTTCGTAGGAATATCAACTTTAGCAAAACTTTTTTTGTACGGAATAATTGCAATCTCGACAGTAGTTTTCCCGCACTTGTTATCTGAAAAAGAAGATAAAAATAAAGAAAAAATTTTAAGTTATTTTTTAATTTTCATTTCTATTTCTGGAACTGTCTGGCTTTTGATTGCTTATTTTTTAAATCCTATTTTTGTGCCACTCATACTTGGAAAAAAATATTCTGTGGCAAGTTCGTACCTTTTTCCAATCTCCCTTTTTGTAATTTCTTCTACTTTTGCCTACATATTGACCCAACTTGCTATTTTACAAAATAGAAAAAATTTCTTAAAAATAATTTTAATATATTTTATAATCTTAATTTTATTAATATTCTTTTCCCAATATTTCGGTTTTTATAAATTTGAAAATCTTTCAGTAGAAAGCTTTTCAAACATTCTAGCTTTAATATTTGCCATTTTAGCTTTTTTGTTGTATAATTTTTAAATATGAAGAGAGTCAACATTGTCGTACCTTGCTACAACGAAGAACAAAATCTAGAGCATTTCTACTCAGAAATCAAAAAAGAAATTTCCAAAGTTGAGAACTATCAATTTAATATTATTTTTATAAATGATGGAAGCCGTGATAATACTTTAAAAGTTATTAAAAAACTTGCAAAAAATGAAGATGTTTCATTTTTAGATTTTTCTAGAAATTTTGGGAAAGAAGCTGCGACTTCTGCTGGAATTAATAATTCCTCAGAAGCTGACGCGGTGCTTATGATCGATGCAGACTTACAACACCCGGTTGAAAAAATAAAAGAATTTGTAGACAAATGGGAAGCTGGTGCCGAAGTTGTTGTTGGTGTAAGACTTAAAAATGAAAACGCAAGTTTCTTTAAAAAATTAGGTTCAAAAATATTTTACAAAATCATGAACGCTATTGGCGAAACAGAAATAACACCAAACGCAACAGATTTTCGTCTTATTGATAAAAAAGTTGTATCAGAGTTCGCAAAATTAAGCGAACATAACAGAATAACAAGAGGTTTAATAGATTGGATGGGTTTCAAAAGAAGCTATGTAGAATTCAAAGCCAATAGTAGATTTGCCGGAAATGCTTCGTACTCTTTTGGAAAATTGATTAAACTAGCACTCACTTCTTTTGTGACACATTCACTTTTACCATTAAAATTCGCCGGCTATTTAGGAGTTTTGACAACAATTTTTTCAGGACTTTTAGGTTTCTTTATAATTTTAGAAAAATATATTTTCCATGATCCTTTTAATTTCCGCATTTCTGCAATAACTCAACTTGCAGTATTAATTGTATTTTTAATTGGAATAATTCTTTGCTGTCTCGGGCTGATTGCTTTTTTATAATGCTCATTTAAAAGA
>WBZS01000877.1_pt1 | contig 21324 bp, 18 predicted proteins | sample 5204201 | NCBI WGS metagenome assembly WBZS01 (sample SAMN12344357, study PRJNA552823) | activated sludge metagenome | biome: Activated sludge suspended growth; feature: Nitrification reactor; material: Wastewater; isolation source: activated sludge from nitrification reactor of wastewater...
AGTATCCGTGTTATCGACGTGCGAGAAATCCTTCAGATCCTGGACAATTTTCTTGACGCGGGTGATGCCTTCCTTCGACTCCTGCATCAACTGAGGTATGTCCTCACGCAAAAACTCGATGTCCAGCAACTCGCGCATCGATTTGATCTGCGCTGCCGTTTGCGGGTCGCCGATCGCCGCTTCCGCTGTCTCGTAAGCAACGAGCATCTCAAAAACATCCTCCAGATATTTTTCTAGCGAGCCGATATTCGAATGAACGTAGCCGATCGGGTTGTTGATCTCGTGCGCCACGCCCGCGGCGAGCTGGCCGATCGACGCCAGTTTTTCCGATTGCACCAGTTGTTGCTTGGCGTCCGACAGTTGCGTATTCAGCGCAGTCAACTCGGCATTGCGCCGCATCAGTTCCCGTTCGGCGGCTTCGCGCTTGGCGATATCCCCCGCCAATTCCTGGTTGATCGTCGAAAGCTGTTGCGTCCGCCGTTCAACGAGTTCTTCGAGCCCGGCTTGCGCGTTGCGCAATTCCTCCTCGGCAACCCGGCGTTCCGTCACGTCCTGCAGCGTCTCGATGGCACCAATGATGTGCCCATCGTCGTCGAGTAGCGGCGCGGCGGTAAAAAACAGCCAGCGTCCGGATTCGCCAAAATGCGGAAAAAATCCCTCCGCCTCGAACGCGCCGGACGCCACGGCTGAGCGCTTAAAACGGCCTTCATAAAGCGTATCGAAACCGGACTCGATTGCACCGTCGGCGACCAGATCGGCCATGATCGGGCGCTCCTCGGCGTAGAACGGACGCCATTGCTCGTTGGTTCCGATCAGCTCTTGCGCAGGAACGCCGGTAATTTCCGCACAGGCCTTGTTCCAGTGCGTCACTTTGTGTTCAGCGTCGATGACCAGCGTCGGCACGGGATTGCCGTCGATGATCTGGTTGAGCGTACGGCGCATCTGGCGTTGCAGGGAATCGGCGCGTTTGCGCTCGGTCAGATCCCTCAACGAAACAACCACCGTCGGCAGACCCTCGAGAACGATTCTGCTGAGATGTACCTCAACGGCACACACGGCACCCGACTTGGTCTTGATCTGAGATTCATAACGCGAGGACGCCGCGTCTCCCGCGAGATTTTCCCCATGTCCTTTTCTGACGCGTTCACGTGTCTGATCGGTAGCCAGATCCAGAAAATCCATGGCCAACAGTTCTGCCCTAGTGTAGCCGCTCAATTCCTCCAGCGCACGATTGACACTCAAGATGCGCCCCCCGCGATGGAGCATCACGGCTGCTCCGATCGCCTCGATCATTTGCAGACAGAGCTGATCAACACCTTCCGGCGGAAAAGCCGCTACATTCACTTCGACTCGGGCCTGCTCCATGCTGCTCTCCTTGTTCATCAGCCCTCACGCATTTCAGGTCGACAGCATCTGGCAAGCCCCTTCGAACTGGGTTTCAACCTCGCCGAAAATCGCCTGGAAATCCTTTTCAACCAGCGTCAGGCTGTCCCATACGCCGCCACACAGCAGCGGGACAAGGCTGGGTGCTCCTCGAGACAATTCAAGCGCATGCGCGATGACATCGGCAACGTGAACGACTCCGGTCAATGGGGAGTGTTCACAGGCATCAAGCGCGTGGTGACAGGCCACCGATTCACGGATCGAGCTTGGAAATTTCCAATGCGCGGTCAGCGCCTCACCGATCCCCGCATGATCTATGCCGATCACCGCACGCTCGGCGTCCAGCCACAGGCAATCATGCGTATTGCGGTACGCCATCACCGCCGTCAAGTGGGCGGGAAAACAGGCGACCAGCACAAGCCGGCCGATGTCGTGCAACAATCCGGCGGTAAAAGCATTCTCCTCGTTTAGTTTCAGGCGACGGGCGAGTGCTCGCGCGCACAAGGCCGTACCCATGCTGTGGCGCCAAAAGCTGCTGAAATCGAACCCCGGCACGGCGTTGCGACTGGAAAAACTGCCTGTGACCGCGGCGGCCATCGCCAGTGTCCGCACGCTGCGCAAACCCAGCACGACAACCACATCCTGGATCGACGTGACCTTGCCCTGCAAGCCGTAAAAGGACGAATTGGCAACGCGCAGCATCTTCGCCACCAATGCCTGATCGCTGCCGATTTTTTTGGCCAATTGATGGGTATCGATATTTTCGTCGCCCAGGCTCTGGATCAATTCCATGATCACGGCCGGCAGGGAAGGAAGCGTACCGATCTGACCGACCACCTGTGGCAGTTCGAGCGCCATGGTGGGTGCTGGCGATGGTTCCCGGGGTGTCGTCTCGCTATGCGTATTCATTCCCGTTGCCCCCAACGATAGTCGAAAACCATCTGCATCAGTTGCCGTGTCTGCGCGCTGTCCCCGGCGAGACGGAACAGCTCCTTCAACTGCTGTTCGAGCTGCTCTCGCGCCGCAGATTCACTGGCCACATCGTCTGGCATGATGCCATCGATCTTTTGCTCGTCGCTAGCACTGTTCATCGCCGCTTCCTTCAATATATACAAAAAGCATCAACCTTCCATGCGACGGCGAATCCTCGCCCATCGAACGACATGAAACCTGCCAGTCGCGGCCGCCATCCGACCAGTTCAGCGTAACGTCACCCACTGCCGGCAATAGCGGCTGCAAAGGTGCAGGCAGACGGTCGGCGGCCAGGCTACCGACCAGCGGTTGACCCTGGCCGATCACCCGGTCGGCAACGATGTTGGCAAAGACGATCATTCCCGAGTCATCAAAACCGATGACCGGCAAATGCACCTGCTGGAGAATTTCCTGGGCAATGTCGAGCGTGACGCCGTCAATTGCCAATTGCCGCTCGCGCTCCGCCAGCAGGATGCGCAATTGCTCGTTGGCTGCGGCCAGCTCCTGGTTGGCGATCTTGACCTGCTCGTGCAGATTCTCATTGTCGTCGGCCAGTTCCTTGTAGCGGAAAGCCTCGGCGATATTGGCGCGCAGCTGCTCGTCTTCCCAAGGTTTGGTCAGGAATTTGTAGATCGCACCTTCGTTGATGGCATCGGTGATCGACTGCAGCTCGGTATAGCCCGACAGCACCATCCGCACCGTGTCCGGATAGGCTGTTTTGACGCGGCGCAAAAATTCGACTCCGGTCATGTTCGGCATGCGCTGGTCGGAGACGATGACATCGACCGGATGTTGCGCAAGAATCTCCAGGCCCTGTTCGCCGCTGTGGCCGATCAGGATGGTATACCCCTCGCGACGCAGCAGGCGGCGCAGCGAAGTCAGGATGTTTTCCTCGTCGTCTACCAGCAGCAAGGTGCGCTGGCGCGGTGTATCCGGCAATTCGCTTGCCTTGGTCGTAACGTTGTTCATCGACTGTCCCCCTGCCCATCCCGAGGCAAGCCGGCTCGAAAACATACCGTCGAGCTGAAGGCGCTGCTCACCTCGATCCTCGGCATATGATTATGCATCATAGAATAGGACATCGACAATCCCGATCCGGTTCCTGCGTTTACCGACGCCATGGTTCTTATTTGCTGGGCGTTGCGCATTACCCGTCCCTTCAATAATCGGCTCGCGCTGGTCCGGACAGCGTACGGCATGCGTCATTCGTTCCTTTGCCGCAGGGCACCCGACCTCCGAGCCGCGCGTTCCTGGTCATAGTGGGCAAACGCTTTACGGATATGCTCTTGCAATACAGTGTCGTCCCAGGGTTTGGTCAGATACCTGAAAATGGCGCCGCGATTGATCGCACCGGTGACCGACGCCAGGTCGCTGGAACCCGAAAGCACCAGGCGCACCGTGTCGGGATAGATTTCCTTGACGCGACTGAGGAACTCGATGCCGCTCATCTGCGACAAGCGTTGATCGGCAATGATCACTTGCACCTCGTTCAATCCCAGCAGTTCGAGTGCCAGTGCACCGGAAGTTGCGGTAAGGATACGGTAGCCACTGCGCCCCAGCAGGCTCCGGAGCGCTTCGAGCACCTCTTCTTCTTCGTCAACCAGCAGCAGCGTGCGTATTGAAAGATCGGCCGACTTGCGGCGCAGCGGCAGGCAGGCAGAGCTTCTGACAAAGTCGCTGAAGTCGGTTGCCGATAACGGCCAGGAGAAGTAGAACCCCTGCATCTGGTCGCATTTTTGGTTGCGCAAATAACACATCTGGCTTTCAGTTTCGACCCCCTCGGCCACCACATACAAACGAAGGCTGTGCGCCATGGCGATGACTGCGCTGGCGATCAACGCGTCATCGGGTTCGGTAGTGATGTTCTGCACGAAGGATTGGTCGATCTTCAGGCAGTCGAACGGAAAGCGTTTGAGGTAGCCCAGGCTGGAATAACCGGTGCCGAAGTCATCCATCGCCAGACTGACGCCCAGCGCTTTGAGCCGACGCAACAGAATCTCGGCTTGATCGGGATTCTGCATGACCATCGATTCGGTCAGTTCAAGTTGCAGCCACTGCGGGTCAAGCTTGGCATCCTGCAATGCCTGGGCCACAACCTCGACGATGTTGTGCTGCCGGCACTGGCGCGCAGAAAAATTGACCGCGATCGTCAACCCCGGCATCCCCTCGCGTTGCCAGAGCGAGGCTTGTCGACAGGCCTCGCGCAACACCCATTCGCCAAGCGGCAGGATGATTCCGGATTCCTCGGCCAGCGGGATGAACTGTTCGGGCGGAATCAAGCCTTTAATCGGGTGCTGCCAGCGAATCAGCGCTTCGGCGCCACAAATTTGACCTGAGTACAGGTCGGCCTTCGGCTGAAAATAAAGCGTCAACTCGTCCTTCTCCAAGGCTTGACGCAGTCCCGATTCAAGATCGGCCATGGCCTGGGCTCGCACGTTCATATCCTGCGAAAAACAGCTGAAACCGTTTCGTCCGCTGGCTTTGACCTGATACATGGCCAGATCGGCCAGGCGCAGCAGCGATGACGTATTTTCTCCATCCTGCGGATAGAAACTGATGCCGATACTCGGCGTCACAAATACTTCACGACCATCGAGATCGAACGGCTGCGTCAATGACAAAATAATCTTTCGCGCCAGCATCGAAGCGTCTTCATTGCGCGAAAGATCGGCAAGAACGAGGACGAATTCATCGCCACCCAGGCGGGCCACGGTATCCCCTTCACGAACGCAATGCTCAAGGCGTATCGCGACGGCTTTCAGCAGGCGGTCCCCCGCGGTATGCCCGAGGCTGTCATTGACCTGTTTGAAGCGATCGAGATCGATTAGCATGACGGCGACGATGCTCCCGTCACGCACGCTGCGCATCAGCGCCTGATCCAGGCGGTCGTCCAGCAGCGTCCGGTTGGCCAGGCCGGTCAATACGTCATGGGTGGACAGATGCACCAGCTGGTTTTCCCGGTACACGCGTTCGCTGACGTCCTCAAAAATGCTGACATAGTGACCAACCACCCCATGTTCATCGGGAACCGGCGCAACGGACACCTGGTTCCAGAAGGGCGTTTCATCCTTGCGGAAGCATTGCACGACGGCCTGCGCCGCCCGACGGCGACGTAGCGCACTGCGAATGACATCAAGCGCCGACTGATCCAGCGCCGAACCGGCCAGAAATCGGGCGTTACGATTGACCACGGCGCTGGCGGCAAAGCCGGTAATGCGTTCAAAAGCAGGGTTGACGTAAATGATCGGATGTTTCGGATCGACGGCGTCGGTAATCATGACGCCATTGGTCGAGGCCTCGACGGCACGGACAAATAGCTGCAAGGCACGTTGCCCAGCCTTGCTGTTCAACGAATTGAGATTCAAATCGGTATCACTGTCATCTACTGGAGCATTGAACGCGTCGTGGACTTGCATTGCCATTACGACTCCATGTATGGGCCGATCATCACGTTGGAATATTAACACCGACAAAGCCTGCCTGTCAGGCTCAATACGGGAGTGTCGATTCCGCATTTCAAATGTTTGTGCATTGACCCGCTTCGGCCACCAGCATCGAGTGGAAGAAAGCTATACTTGCGCACTCGGGCGCTTTTCCTGCAGCCTGCTCAACCCACGCTCGACGATGACAACCCGCAACTCTCCGCCTTCAGACACCCGAAACGCCGCGCTCAATTCATCGCCGACACCCCTGCCCCCGGCGTGGAAATCACGGCTTGAGGCCGTGCTCGCCGTTAAGGAAGACGTTCTCGCCTGGCTGGAGATCGATCTTGACGCCCAACTTTGTTTTTCCCCTGGCTTGGTCGTTCTCACCAACCACCGACTGCTGGCCTGGGCGGCCGGCGAAAGCCCGTGGCAATCCCATGACTTGCGTCATGGGCTGACATTGTCGCGCCGCGATCATTCCGGGGTGGGCAGCCTCGAGCTTTTCGATACCCGCTCACGGCTGGCCTCCTGGCGCTATACCCTTGGCGGAGACATCGCGGCGGGACGATTGATCGAGCAGTTTACGCGTCAGCTGGCTTTCCATCTCACCGGAAATCTTCCGGCGCTCCCGACACAGGCGCTTTGCCCCAAATGCGAAACGCCACTGCTGGCCGGCCAGGAAGAGTGTCCGCTATGCAGCAAGGAGATTCACGCGCCACCCTCGACATGGACGCTGTTTCGTTTGTGGCGCTTCGCCTATCCCTACCGCTGGCAGTTGCTGGCCGGCTTCCTTCTGTCTTTGGGGTCGACGGCGGCCACGCTGGTTCCGCCTTACCTGACCATGCCGATGATGGACAAGGTGCTGATCCCCTACCAGAACGGTAAGCCCATCGACACGGCACTGGTCATGCTTTATCTCTCGGGCCTGTTCGGCGCGGCGCTGCTGGCCTGGATCCTGGGTTGGGCGCGCACCTACATTCTGGCGCTGGTGTCCGAGCGCATCGGTGCCGACCTGCGAACAACCACCTACGAACACCTGTTGAAGCTCTCGCAGGAATACTTCGGCGGCAAACGCACGGGCGATCTGATGGCCCGCATCGGTTCGGAAACCGATCGCATCAACATTTTCATCTCGCTGCATTTCCTCGACTTCGTCACCGATGTGCTGATGATCGCCATGACAACAAGCATCCTGATTTCGATCAACCCCTGGCTAGCGCTGGTGACGCTGCTGCCGCTGCCGATCATCGCCTGGTTGATTCATGTCGTACGCGAGAAGCTGCGCACGGGCTTCGAGCGGGTCGACCGCATTTGGGCCGAAGTCACCAATGTGCTGGCGGATACCATCCCAGGCATCCGCGTCGTCAAGGCCTTCGCCCAGGAAAACCGCGAGGCGGCGCGATTCAGGGCGGCCAACGCGCACAATCTTGAAGTCAATGACAAGGTCAATAAGATCTGGTCGCTCTTCTCACCGACCGTCACCCTGCTCACCGAAGTCGGACTGCTGATCGTTTGGGCTTTCGGTATCTGGCAGATTTCGACCAACGAAATCACCGTCGGTGTGCTTACGGCCTTCTTGGCGTACATCAGCCGTTTCTACCTGCGCCTGGATTCGATGAGTCGAATCGTTTCCGTCACGCAGAAAGCCGCCGCCGGGGCCAAACGGATCTTCGATATCCTCGACCACGTTTCCAGCGTTCCGGAACCCCTGAAACCGGTGCACCTGGCCAGCGTTACCGGCCGCATCGAGTTGCGCAATGTGGGCTTTCGTTATGGCACGCGCAGCGTCACGCGCGACATCAGCATGATGATCGAACCCGGCGAAATGATCGGACTGGTCGGCCACAGCGGCTCGGGCAAGAGCACGATGGTCAACCTGATCTGTCGTTTCTACGACGTCAGCGAGGGCGCCATCCTGATCGACGGCGTCGATATCCGTTCGCTGCCGGTGGCTGAATACCGCCGACACATCGGCTTGGTGCTGCAAGAGCCTTTCCTGTTTTTCGGCACGATTGCCGAGAATATCGCCTACGGCAAACCGACGGCCACGCGCGAAGAAATTGTCGCCGCCGCCCGTGCCGCGCATGCGCACGAGTTCATTCTGCGTCTGGCCCATGGCTACGACTCGCTGGTCGGCGAACGCGGCCAGGCGCTCTCCGGTGGTGAGCGCCAGCGCATCTCCATCGCCAGAGCCCTATTGATCGACCCGAAGATACTGATCCTTGACGAAGCCACCTCGTCGGTCGACACCAGCACCGAAAAGGAGATTCAAAAGGCCCTCGACAACCTCGTTCGCGGCCGCACCACCATCGCCATCGCCCACCGCCTGTCCACCCTGCGCGACGCCAACCGGCTGGTTGTCCTTGATCGCGGCCGTATTGTCGAAGTGGGCAGCCATGATGAACTGATGGCCAGGGAAGGCCACTACTACCGTCTGTACCAGGCGCAGGCCCGCAACGTCGATGTCGAGGATCAACTGCTCAGGACCGATTTCGCTACCAAGCCGGGAGGAGAACGCGAATGACCGATTCGTCCGCTTTCCGGTTATCACGCGACGCTCACGGGCGTCTGGTTTTCACGGGCGCAGACGGCACCTCCCATGTCGGCGTGGTTCCGGTCCGTGCTTTTCCGATCAGCGCGCCGGATCAGGGTCTTGCGCTGGTCGATCCCCACGGCCAGGAAATGGCCTGGATAGACCGTCTCGCTGACCTGAGCGACGAGCAGCGGACCTTGATTCAAGAGGAACTCGGCAGCCGTGAATTCATGCCGATCATTGAACAGATTGTCAGCGTATCGAGCTTTGCCACGCCCAGTACCTGGCGCATCAAGACCGATCATGGCGAGACCGAGCTTGTTCTCAAGGGCGAAGAGGACATCCGTCGCCTGGTGTCGCCGGCGTTGCTGATCGCCGACAGCCATGGCTTGCATTACCTGATCCGCGACCGCTTTGCGCTTGATCATCACAGCCGCCGGATTCTGGACCGCTTCCTGTGAACAATTCTTCCGAAAATTCCATCCGGGGTAATCGAATACTCGCGCCTCGCGTTATTCGACAAATCAGTCGCCGTCAAATGCGTTCAGACATTTTCCCTTCTACCCCATCGATTCGCTTTTCCTGATGCCAACATCGAGAACATGAAAACGAAAGACATCAAGTTTCTGGAGATTCGCCACCTGCGCGGACCCAACATCTGGACCTACCGCTCGGTCATCGAAGCCATTGTTGATATCGGGGAACTGGAGGATTACCCATCGAACACCCTGCCCGGATTCGTCGATCGTCTCAACGGGTTTCTGCCCTCGCTGATCGAGCACCGTTGCAGTTACGGCGAACGCGGCGGATTTCTGCGCCGGCTTGAAGAAGGTACCTGGCCGGGACATATTCTTGAGCACGTTTCGCTCGAACTGCAGAATCTCGCCGGTATGCCCGGTGGTTTCGGCAAAGCGCGCCAGACTTCGGTCCGCGGCGTATATAAAGTGGTCATTCGCGCCTGGCATGAGGAGGTGACCCGAGCGTGCCTGGAAGCCGGCCGCGAACTGGTCATGGCGGCGATTGAGGATACCGCCTTCGATGTCCATGCCACGGTCGAGCGTCTGCATGATCTGGCCGACCGCAGACTGCTCGGACCCAGTACCGGCTGTATCGTCGAGGAAGCCACCTCCAAGGCAAGGCGCATTCCGGCCATTCGCCTGCTGTCCACAGGCAACCTCGTCCAACTGGGCTACGGTATCCATAGCCGGCGGATCTGGACGGCCGAAACCGACCGAACCAGCGCCATTGCCGAGACCATCTCGCGCGACAAGAACCTGACGAAATGCCTGCTGCAATCCTGTGGCGTGCCGGTTCCCCAGGACGACTGGTGGTCAGCGCGACGGATGCCTGGGAAGCCGCCGAAGACATCGGCCTGCCGGTCGTCGTCAAACCCCTGGACGGCAATCACGGTCGCGGCGTATCGACCAATCTGAGCACCTACAAGGACGTGGAAGCGGCGTTCCAACTGGCATTGGACGAGGCGGGCGAGGTGATTGTCGAACGTTTCATCCGCGGCCATGAACATCGCCTGCTGGTTGTCGGTGGCCAATTGGTGGCGGCGGCGCGAGGCGAAGAAGCCTGGGTGACGGGCGATGGCGTGTCGACCATCACGCAACTGATTGACACGCAACTCAATACGGATCCGCGGCGCGGCACCATGGAAAACTGCCCGCTCAACCTGATCCTGCTCGACGACGACCCGGCCGTCCGGCTGGAACTCGCGCGCCAGGGTTTCCATGCGGATTCGATTGCTCCGGACGGGCAAGGGGTGCTGATCCAGCGCAACGGCAATGTGGCGCTGGACGTCACCGACCTGGTGCATCCGGATGTGGCCGCCGTGGCCTCGCTCGCAGCCCGGATTGTCGGACTCGACATCGCGGGCGTCGATCTGGTCTGCGAAGACATTTCCCGCCCACTCGACGAGCAGCGCGGGGCCATCGTCGAAGTCAACGCCGGACCCGGCCTGCTGATGCACCTGAAACACTCCAACGGCGGACCCCGGCCGGTAGGTCGCGCCATCGTCGAGCATCTATTCCCGAAGGGCGACAATGGTCGAATCCCGGTCATTGGCGTTACCGGCAGCTACGGCAAAACCGTCGTCTGCCGCCTTATCGCCCGACTGCTGACGCTTGCCGGAAAACAAACCGGGTTGGCGTGTAGCGATGGCCTGTTCCTTGATCGTCGGCGGATCGACTCCAACGATTGTGCGCACTGGGACGCCGCCACACGCATCCTGATGAATCGCGCCGTCGAAGCCGCCGTCTTTGAAAACGGCAGCGATGCCATCCTCGGCGAAGGTCTGGCCTATGACCGCTGTCAGGTCGGCGTTGTTACCAATTTCGACGTTGCTCGCCATACCGGCCGCTATTACATCGAAACGGCGGATCAGGTATCCAACGTCCTGCGCACCCAGATCGATCTGGTGCTGCCCACGGGTGCAGCGCTACTCAACGCCAGGGAACCGATGCTGGTTGATATGGCGCCGCTATGCGATGGAGAAGTCATTTACTTTGCATACGACGCGCAACTGCCGACCATCATCGCGCATCGCGAGCTGGGCAAGCGCGCCGTCGTCGTTCGCGATGGCCTGATCCTGCTGGCCAGCGGCCATGATGAAACGGTGCTGGCCAAACTGAATGACATTCCGCTGACCGAGGGTGCCCAGAACATCCCGCAGATCGAGAATGTGCTGGCGGCAGTCGGAACCGCGTGGGCTCTGGGCATTTCGTCCGATGTCATGCGTACCGGTATAGAAACATTCTTTATCGAATAAGCGGATAAGCCGCCCGATGATCAAACTCGAAATGGATGCCTCGGCATCCCGTTGTGACCGAGATTCAAAAGGAAAACGTTTATGGACGTAACACGCATCAGAGCCTTGCGCGGACCCAATCTGTGGAGCAAGCATACGGCGATTGAGGCGATCATCTCGTGTAGCGAAATCGAGCGCGTCATCGACAATATTCCGGGCTTTGAGGCACGTTTGCGCGAACGCTTTCCCGAAATTGCCCTGCTTCAACCGACCGTCAGCGACGATGTCATTTCCATGGCCCACGCCCTTGAATTCGCCGCGCTCGGGCTGCAGGCGCAAGCCGGTTGTCCGGTGACCTTCAGCCGCACGGCGCAGACCTTGGAGCCCGGCGTTTATCAGGTGGTAGTCGAATACAGCGAAGAAGCCGTAGGCCGGCTGGCCTTCGAGCTGGCACAGGAACTGTGCCAGGCCGCTACCGACGATCTTCCCTTCGATCTGGGCAACGCCTTGCATCGACTGCGCGAACTCGATGAGGACGTGCGCCTCGGACCGAGCACCGGATCCATCGTCTATGCGGCCGTGGCGCGCGGCATCCCTTACCGCCGATTGACCGAAGGCAGCATGGTGCAATTCGGCTGGGGCAGCAAACAGCGCCGCATCCAGGCCGCAGAAACCGACCGCACCAGTGCAGTGGCCGAAGCCATCGCACAGGACAAGGAATTGACCAAGACCTTGCTGCACGCCGCCGGCGTTCCAGTACCGGCGGGTCGTCCAGCCGAAGATGCGGCTGATGCCTGGGCTGTCGCTTGTGAAATCGGTGTCCCGGTTGTCGTCAAGCCGCAGGACGGCAATCAGGGCAAGGGAGTTGCCGTCAATCTGTCAACACGCGAGCAAATTGAGGCTGCCTACGCCGTTGCTGCAGAGATCAGCAACGAGGTCTTGGTCGAGCGGTTCATTCCCGGACACGATTATCGCGTGCTGGTGGTCGGCAACAAGCTGATCGCTGCCGCACGCCGCGAACCGCCGCACGTTACCGGCGATGGTACGCGCAGCGTTCGGGAACTCGTCGAACTGGTCAACAGCGATCCCAAGCGCGGCGCGGGTCATGCAACCTCGCTGACCCGTATCAGTTTCGACGACATTGCCCTCGCCCGTCTGGCAACCGAGGGCTTGACCGCTGACTCGGTGCCGGCCAAAGGCGCCCGCGTGGTATTGCGCGACAATGCCAATCTATCCACCGGGGGTACGGCCACCGATGTGACCGACGATGTCCACCCCGAATTTGCCGCGCGCGCCGTCGCCGCAGCACAGACCATCGGTCTGGACATTGCCGGCGTCGATATCGTTTGCAACAGCGTGTTGCGGCCGCTCGAAGAACAGGGTGGCGGGATCGTCGAACTCAACGCCGCACCCGGACTGCGCATGCACCTGCAACCGTCCTACGGAAAGGGGCGTGCCGTCGGCGAAGCAATTATCGCCAATATGTTTGCCGATGGAGACGACGCGCGCGTTCCGGTGGTTGCCGTCGCCGGAACCAACGGCAAGACCACCACGGTGCGCCTGATCGCCAGCGTTTTTTCCAGCCTCGGCCTGTGTGTCGGCATGACCAGCACCGACGGCGTCTATATTGATGGTCGGCGTATCGACACCGGCGACTGCAGCGGCCCGAAAAGCGCCAAGAACGTGCTGCTTCACCCCGACGTCGATGCGGCTGTTTTTGAAACCGCGCGTGGCGGCGTCTTGCGCGAAGGTTTGGGTTTCGATTACTGCGATGTGGCGGTGGTAACCAATATCGGCAAGGGCGACCACCTCGGGCTGTCGTATATCAGCACAGTGGATGAACTGGCCGTTGTCAAGCGCGTGATCGTCCGCAACGTCAAGCCGGACGTCGGCGTTGCCGTGCTCAATGCCGCCGATCCGATGGTTGTGCGCATGGCCGATGCCTGCCCCGGCAAAGTGACCTTTTTCGCCCGCGACCGTAACCACCCGGTCATGGCCATGCACCGCGCCCAGGGCAAACGCGTGGTTTACCTGGATGCCGATTCGATCGTCGCCACCGAAGGCGGCTTCGAGCAGCGCATCCCGCTGGCTGAAATCCCGGTCACCGCCAATGGCGCCATCGGCTTCCAGGTCGAAAACGCGATGGCCGCAGCCGGCGCGGGTTGGGCGCTGGGCATCGACTGGTCGGTCATTCGTGCCGGCCTGGCCAATTTTGTAAACGACGCACAAAGCGCTCCCGGCCGTTTCAATCTGTTCAATTACCGGGGTGCCACACTGATCGCCGATTACGGCCACAACCCCGACGCGATCATGGCGCTGGTTGGAGCCATCGACAACATGCCTTGTTCGGCAGGCGCGCGACGTTCAGTCGTGATCAGCGGCGCTGGCGATCGGCGTGATGAAGACATCCGCCAACAGACCGAAATTCTTGGCGACGCATTCGATCAGGTCGTTCTTTATCAGGATCAGTGCCAACGCGGACGCGCGGACGGCGAAGTGCTGGCGCTTCTTCAGCTTGGCCTGAAAAATGCCACGCGCACAACCGACATCCGGGAAATTCATGGCGAGTTTCTGGCCATCGACACGGCGCTCGCCGAGCTGAAGCCCGGAGACCTGTGCCTGATCCTCATAGATCAGATCGAGGAAGCCCTGGCGCACATTGCCAAGCGGGTGGCAGAAGGTTGAGTTGCGTTTCGAGCGCGGACCGACCAAGCGTCTGGCACCCGACAGGGTTCCGCCTTTATTCTGCGGATAAAGACGTTGAAATGACTACCCTTCCTTGGTTGTGAGGGCTGTTTCCACCGGCAACTGCGTCGGCCGCAGGAAAGCCTTGCGCGCCAGATGGTAGGCCAGCAGCAGGAAGGGCATGCGCATCCAGTGCGAACGGATATAGAGGGCAAACCGGGCTAATCCTGTCCCTGGCGTATTACAACTGTCATGCGTGGGCCTCAGCGCGCGCAGATAACAAAAATCCACCAGGCTGGCAATGCCATGAGGGGGTCTGCCAATCTCCGCCGCATTGATCACCGCTTGCGGAACCGGCGTATCGAGCATCGTGGTTGTATATCGGATCGCATAGTAGAGGGGTCGGGTCAGCCCCAATTCGATGGCCCGCGGGACCAGTGCGGACCAAAACTCCGGATTGTCCCCAAAATGACGCAACAGGCTGTCAAGATCGAACAGATCACGTAAACCATTATCCAGCGCACCCTCATGAAAAAGGTGTGTTGCGCTATGCAGCAACATATCTTCCGGTTTCAGGACGTAAAGATTTTCGTAGCCCGGCAGTGCAACCACGGCCTTCAGTAACGCCGGTGTATTGACCTTGATGCGGGCGGTTTCGGGCAGGATGGCATGGTGCACATCGATGCTCGTGCCACGCCGGACATGGCGCATGGGAGGAATTTCATGCATCCAGCGTCGGTAATAGCGCTGGTCATAGTCGTCGTGATGCGTCCCCTGCCATCCATTCAGCATCAACGCGCTTTCGACCTCGGCCACGTGCTTCTTTGGCACGATGATGTCGATGTCGGAGAACGTTCGTCCGTTGGCAGCCGGTAGTCCTGCCATGACGTAGGCCGCGCCTTTGAGCAAGGTAATCTTCACGCCGGCGTTAGCGAGCGCATTCTGGATGCAATCAACTTCCCAACGCATGGCAACATCCTGCCGCTCAACCATGCGCAGTGCCGAAAAGAGATGCAATCGCGGTGAATTCGGCACCTTCTCGATTTGGCCATTCTGAATCAATAGATGCGCCAGGCGTGCCAAGAGGTTGGATCGTCTTGCTTGGCGGATCAACAGATCCCAGTCCATTTCGGACAGCGTCGGCAGCAAATCCGGGGCGAGCAAAGCGGTGACGATTTGGTCTCGTGGAATCATTCGATACGCCCGGCTAGCAAATCATCAAAAACCCGCTCGGCGTCGTCGAGGCGACTGTAAGTCAGTTGAAAGCACTGGCTTTGGTCGATCAGCCGGCCAACCGCATCAAAACCACGTGAACCCTGAATATCGTAATTGAACGATTGTTCGGCGATCAGCATGAAGGTGCGCGCCCGACTATGCCGTTCCAACTGGGGTGAAGCACCGGCAGCGTACTTCGGTAACACCACCCATGCCGGGCAAGCTGGCTGGTTCATCCGCTGAACACTATCCACCGGCGGGCGCATCAACGCAATCGTACCCTTCGTCGTATCGGGCACCGATGCGGTAAACACCGCCGCAGGGGCAAACTGTTTGATAACGTCTACGGACACATTTTTGAGATTTACTGGGCGACACATCCCGTAAATCAAATCGCTATCCATGTCCAAAAGCGCGAGTTCGTCCGAAAGGAGGCGCCACCCGCGATTGACCAGTCCCGCACAGAGCGTGCTCTTACCCGAACCAGGGGGAGCGGGCAGAATTGCCGCCTTCCCCTCTCTTTCGATTACAGCGGCATGAATAATCAGATACTGATGACTATGCGCGGCAACGCACCAGTTGAGCCCCCACTCGAGCATGGCAAACGCCTGGTCAGCGGGCAACGGAATAAACGACGGGCGCCCGTCGAAATAGAAACGAACTTGCGGTTTCGCCCATCGTCTCAGGCCAGTATCCAGCGCCACCTTGACGTGAAAATCGGCGAAAGTGTTCTCGGGGCTGGTATGGAAATCGGCGTACATCAACGCGATATCGCGTGCAATGCTTACGACATCCGAATTCAATCGCGCAACGAAAGGGCCGAGATTAAGCAACAACGCGCCGCAGCGAAGCCGACTTTCAAGCTCCGCTTCAGTGAATTCAGAAATTTTCAATTAGGGGTGTTGTAGACGAGGCCGACACCACGCAACTGTATCAGAGTTGTTTCGATGACCTCAAGAGCAACTTTTTGATCCTCGTCCTGAAATACATCATGCAGCTCAGTTGCCAGCATCGCGGAAGTACATGGAGCTGACTCGACCATCTCAAGAATCACTGCAGCCAGCGGTTCCAGAAGGTGCGTATCGCCACTTGATTTGTGGTAAACGACAATCAGGTCGTCGTCGCCCCAATCACGATACTGCGAAACACTCGCCGAAGCCGGATACCATCGGCGAGTTGAACTATCCATCACCAATCAGGGCTGGGCCGCGAGTACGTTAAGAATCGACTTTGATCGCTGTCACACACCGACAACTACGGTTGGACAATCCAGTTATTGAACAGGTAACTGACGATATCCGTTTGGTTCCAAACAAAAGAAACGTTTGGAGGAGAATATGAGCCACTGGCCATCTTCTTCAGCTCGGCGAGCGTTACACAGCGGTCCAGGTCATACGGTGAAGCAAGCGGGGCCAGAAGTATGTAGTTCAATTGTGCGACGATAATATATTTCTGGAAATCGGTACCCGAGCTCAAGACCACTTTCACATAGGCCGAATTGCTCAATCCGGACGGCCTGCCCAAACCTGGGACATTCCCGAACAACTTGGCAACCGTAACTTTTGTATAGTCAAACTGGCCTGAATTGTTCTTGATACCATTGTACTTGGCGTACAACTTCGCCCACGGATTTCCGACACCAAGCCGGTCGGAGTTGCTGACCCAATTGGAAATCGTCCAAGTTTCGTCAGCCCACTTTTTGTGACCCTCGTTGGTTGCAAGACTGGTGTGCGGGTTTAACTGCTCCGACCCCCAAGCCGAGGGCGATTTGCAATGCCAGGCCAACACCGGCCGACTGGCCAGGGTCAACAGGACGGGCGCCGCGGCAACGCCCCGCTTAAGCAACCGGCGCCGGGCAGAGGCACGAGAGGGCTGCACTGGCGAAATTGCCTCCTTAGCCAAGGTCTCTTCCTGTGAATGTTCGTTTTGCATGTCGCTCATGGTCAATCCTTTAGCTTGCTCTATCCATAAACCAGGGCACAACTCTAGCAATCTGCGGCCAACATGGACGTGAACTATTTCACGAACTTCATTCAAAGTGCACCTGGTTTGTTCCTGCAATTACTTAAGCAAAATACATGCCTAACAAAATATATTCCTATTACCCATTGTTTATTAAAAACTTTGTTAAGGTCAGCCGCAAATTTCACCTTAACCTGAAAATCAAAGTGTAAATTTCGTCGACACACTAGAACCGCTTAAGCCAAACAAAAGACTAAGCTCAAAAAACTTTCAAAGCGGAGCATAGCCAATTCAATCCGGCAAAGCTGCCTCGCATTATTGCAGATCGCCTATCAATTCCTGCAAATACCTTACCGGGATAGCAAAACTGATCCCTGAAGGGTGCGTCAATGCGGACTCCTTGGTACCTTTGACAAACACCATATTGATAATCCCGATCACTTCGCCTTTTTCCATTTCGTAGAGCGGGCCCCCGCTGTTCCCCGGATAGGCGGTTCCATCCAACTGATAGACTTCAAACGAACCGCTTTTCAATCGTTTGATCACTTTTGAATTCAATTGATGCGCTGTCGCACTGGGTATGGCAACTTGAGTGATGGCCGAAACGATACCCCGGTGGGTCACCGGCGACAGGCCAAGCACGTTACCGATCGGGAAACCGGTAAACGCAACGCTTTGCCCTTCGCGTATTGGTCCTCCGGAATGCAGGACCATCGCCGGCAAGGGCGTTCCTTCAATGCGCAGCAGAGCCAGGTCATGGGCGGGGTCGGTCACTACAATTTTTGCTGCACGTTGCTGTGGTCCTTGTCGACTCGTGGGCACAATAACCATCAATGTTTCATCAATTTCCGAGTTCAAACTATCAGGTATGACATGGGCGTTTGTTGCAATCAGGTTGCCATTTCCGACCACGAATCCGGCGCCCCTGATTGCGTATACCGGGCTGCGCGTCTTGGCGTGAGTGGCGACAACCACTATCGACGGTTTGATCTGTTCGATCAACTCGGGCAAAGCGGCGCAAGCCAGTCCTGGCAGCGAAAGCAGAACCACGAAAAAAAAACCGCTAAAGCCTGCTCTTCGGTTGAATATTTCCGAACGCATCGAAGGTATCACGATGTCTCGAATCACTAAAGCGATTTTGGAGCCCGGATTCGTGATAATTCCGGTGACGGATTCACCACGTTCGGGTCATAGGGATGCTCGTCTTTCTTGAATACGCTCATGATTCGCTTGACGTAATCACGAGTTTCGGCATAAGGGGGAACTCCCCGGAAGCGATTCACAGCGCCCTCGCCGGCATTGTAGGCGGCGGCGACGAGTGGAACATTCCCTTCGAAATAGGCCAGCAGCCAGCGAAGATAGGACATCCCGCCACGGATATTCTGTTCGGGATCGAACGGCTTCTTAACGTTGAAACGTGCCGAGGTTTCGGGGATAAGCTGCATCAAACCCTGGGCATTCTTAGGCGATACGGCCGTAGGTTCAAAATTCGATTCGGCCCGGATAACGGCCATGACCAGCCGCGGGCTGACACCATATTCCGGGGCAAGTTTTCGAACCAAGCCAAACACTTTCTGCTGCGCCGGGCTACTCGACTGCAAGGCTTTTTGAAACTCGGGGTCGGCGTCTGAGTAGCGCATACATTCGGGCATGGGGGCCACCGTCTCGCCGACGAATCGCAACATCTTCTTTGCTTGCGCATGCCCTTGATCCGCTGCCAGCTTGAAAAAGTAAGCAGCCATTTCATCGCTGTGTGGGAAGCCACGGCCATTGGCATACATCCAGCCCAGGCTGAACTGAGCCTCGGCATCCCCGTAGCGCGCACCATCGCAATAGAGACTGGCGGCACGAACGAGATCTTTGGAAACTCCTTCACCATGCTCATAGGACCGGGCTTCGTTCCTGAGCGTAACCAGATCTTCAGGTGCGGGGTCTTCAAATGCGGCATGTGCGAGCACCGGGGCAATAGCCAAAAAAACAGCACAAAGAGCCGTGTATATTGGCTTACCGAAAAACAGCTTTCTAAAGACGGCAGGCATGATCAAACCCCACAAAGCGACGATGCCGTGAGGTGTGAAACGTACCAGGGCATGGCAACACGAATGCCCTGTTCCAGCCTGTGTGTCGGCGAATAATTCAACAACCGTCTTGCTTTGGCGATATCCGCCTGTGAATGGCGTACGTCGCCAGAACGAAAGTCGCCATAAAGCGGCTTCAAGTGGCCGATCTCGGGTCTTGTTTCGGCAAGCACATTGCGCAGAAGTTCGAACAGGCGGTTCAGTGAAGTACGGTCATCCAGAGCCACGTTATAGACCTGATTGACAGCGTCCAAGTTATCCGACGTTGCCGCCAGGAGATTGGCTTGAACCGCGTTGTCGACAAAACAGAAATCCCGGCTGGTCTCTCCGTCACCGTTGATCAGCACTTCCTCACCGAGCAGCATGGCTCGTGTCCACCGGGGAATCACTGCTGCGTATGCGCCTTCCGGATCCTGCCGGGCTCCAAATACATTGAAATAACGGAGTCCGATCGAGGGAAAACCATAGCAGCGTCCGAACACTTCGGCATAAAGCTCGTTGACCAGCTTGGTCACGGCATAAGGCGATAACGGCCGACCGATGGTTTGTTCCACCTTGGGCAAGTCTGGATGATCTCCATAGGTCGAACTCGATGCAGCATAAACAAACCGTCTGACTCTGGCATCTCGCGCCGCCACCAGCATGTTGAGAAATCCATCGATGTTTGCCGAATTGGTTGCCAGCGGATCGGCCAACGAACGGGGAACGGACCCCAGTGCCGCTTGATGCAGAACATAGTCAACGCCGCTACAAGCTTGTCGGCAAGCTTCCAAGTTGCGGATATCTGCTTCGACGAACTGAAATTTCTTCCACTGACTTGGAGAGACCAGCGTCTCGACTTCAACAAGGTTACGACGATGCCCGGTAGAAAAATTGTCAAGCCCGACGACTGATTGATCGAGCTTGAGCAAGGACTCAACAAGATGCGACCCGATGAAGCCGGCACAACCGGTCACCAGCCAACGTGCTGGTGTTGCCCGCAGGCGAATTCCGAGCAATTCAAAGGCCGAGTTCACAGACGCCACACCGTCACTCCATATGATGCCAGTTGAGCCTCGTCAAACATGCTCTTAACATCGGTCAGCACACCGCCTTTCTCCAATTTTTCCACATAATCGGTTACCGGACGACTCTTGAACTCTTTATGTGCAACGGCAGCAACGATGGCGGCTGCGGTCGGCAATTCATTCCATGGAGTCAAGGCCACGCCATACTCGTGCCTGGCTTCTTCGGCATCGGCCACCGGTTCATGGACGATGACATCGGCGCCATAGGATTGAAGTTCGCGAATCACATCGATCACGCGAGAATTGCGTAAGTCTGGACAGTCTTCCTTGAAAGTCAAACCAAGAACAATGATCGGTGCATTCTTGATCTGCCTTCCATTGCGAATCATGTTCTTAATTGTCTGTTCGGCAATGAATTTCCCCATGCCGTCATTGATACGGCGACCGGCCAGAATGACTTCGGGGTGGTAGCCCAACATCTCAGCCTTGTGAGTCAGGTAATAGGGATCGACGCCGATACAGTGTCCGCCGACGAGCCCCGGGCGGAAGGGAAGGAAGTTCCATTTGCTACCGGCCGCCTGCAATACTTCAAGTGTATCTATTCCAATGCGGTCGAAAATGATCGCCAGCTCGTTCATCAGCGCAATATTCAGATCGCGCTGGGTGTTTTCGATGACCTTGGCGGCTTCGGCGACCTTGATACAGGACGCCGGATAAACGCCGGCCGTTATGACGCTGGCGTAAACCTGTTTGACGCGTTCGAGCGTCTCAGGCGTATCGCCAGACACGACTTTGACAATCTTGGTCAGTGTGCGTTCTTTGTCACCAGGGTTGATGCGCTCTGGCGAATACCCTACAAAGAAATCCTGCTTCCATTTCAGACCAGAATGCTTTTCGATAATCGGAATACAGATTTCTTCGGTTGCGCCAGGATATACGGTCGATTCATAGACTACCGTAGCACCCCTTTTCAGATTCTTCCCCACAGATTCAGACGAACCGATCAACGGCTTGAAATCGGGCTGGTGCGCGTCATCGACCGGCGTAGGAACGGCAACAATAATGAAATCGGCTTCTCGAAGGACCACTGGATCACAACTCAATTCCAGAAAGGACGCGGATTTAAGATCCTCTCCGCTTACCTCACCCGTCGGGTCAATATACTTCTTGTAATTCGCAACTTTGTTCGCCGATAAGTCGAAGCCAATAGTACGGCTTCTTTTCCCAAACTCGACAGCCAACGGCAAGCCGACATAGCCCAACCCAACCACAGCAACGATAGTCATGAATTCCTCGAAGTGTATATAAATTG
>WBZS01001248.1_pt1 | contig 21320 bp, 22 predicted proteins | sample 5204201 | NCBI WGS metagenome assembly WBZS01 (sample SAMN12344357, study PRJNA552823) | activated sludge metagenome | biome: Activated sludge suspended growth; feature: Nitrification reactor; material: Wastewater; isolation source: activated sludge from nitrification reactor of wastewater...
ATACCTTCGTGTCGGGGCCGTACTCAATAATGTTCGTCCCAGGACGAAAACGCGCTGCATCTCCCGCACGTACGTCGAATCCAAGTCGCTTTAAATCCGCAATCGTCTTCGTCACGTCATCACCGGCTTGCCCCGCGATTCTGTAGTAATCGCCCCAGTAGCGAATTACATCGTCGGACGCGCCATGGAACAGTCCACTCCGCGGTGTTGCCAAACTCAAAGCGTCATCAAGTTTAGACTGTACTACATTGCCATTATTGTCAACAAAATCCGTGGCACGGGCGTAACGCGCATTGACGATAGGCAAGGCAACCAAAACTGCAATCAAAAGCTTCTGTCTTGTTGAAATGTTTTTGTCGGCAAGGTCGTGCATTGCCATCACAAATTCACCGGCATCGCAGGCTGACATTGCGATGCGCAATACTTCTTCTGAACGATTGGCGGCACGCGCTGCAGCCAATCCCGTTCGACGCTTTGCCTGATCTACCAAATCATTGTTGTGCACGAACTTTCCAAAACTTGCATCCTCGTGATCGTGAAGCATTTGGTAAACGATGTCTGCTGCAGTGAACGGATTGCCGGCTACGTTGTCGTCTAACTGAAAGACGGGCGCGAATTCAACAGTAGAATCCTCATAGAAATCCGTGTTGCCCGAAAAAAACCAAAAATCAAATACTTCAATGCGGCCGCCTGAGTAAAGAAACGCCCAAACATAACGATCATTCATTCCGTATTTCGCAACTAGGATTTCTCTGATCAAGTCTCCCTGCGATAGTTGGGCTGATTGTCCATCCGTCTCATTGGTTCCGCCGTTATTCAACATGTTTCCCGAGTTGAAGACGGCGTCGCCGTTGGGGGAGTTGGGGTCGGAGGGAGGGATGCCGGCATTGGTGAGTTGCCAAGCGAAGGATGCGCCGACGGTTTCGCCCTTGTAGCCATAGGCGCTGGAGAAGAGGCCAAGGTCAAGGCTGTTGCCGCTGCCAAGCGTCAATGGCGAGTCGCCGGGTTGTGGTCCGGTGCCCGAACCTCCGCCGCCAGATCCACCACTTCCACCGCCGCCTGAGCTTGCAGTCCAGCCGCCGTTGGTGGTGAAGGGTACGTCAAAGCCGCCCCAATGGGCGAGGTCGGCAATGGGGTTGCCATAACTTGTGCCGACGCCGAAATCGGTTTCCGGCAACAGCACGTTCGTCGAACTGGATTCGCCCGCGGGAACGTCACCCGAGTCGGTGACCAAGAACGAGTTGTTATCGGCTGTCACCGTACCATGAAAAATCTGGTAGACCGAGCGCTTGTCCATCTCGTTCTGGTAGCCGTATTTCGTTCCAGTCACGACCGGATCACTTTCGTCAAACGCCAAAGACGTTTCGCCGGTGGTCGAATTCGTGTTCACGATGGGAGAGATCGAAGTCGTAACCGAACCCATGAACTCCCCGAGGCGGTCGCGCGACACTTCGCGTTTGGCAATCAGAACCGCAGCCCCTTCGCCACCCTTGGCCCCATGACCGGTGCCATCCAAATGCGAGAAGGCTCGACCGCTGAACTCGTTGACCTGAATAACTGAGCCGCTGGCCGAGACGACTTTGCCGTCCTCATCGAAGGTCGCCGACATCGAACCGCTGGGCAACGAGGTCTGCGTCACAAATCCATTCGAGTTGTAATTGGAAGTCCCCCAATGTCGGACCGGTGCGCCGGCATAGGGTCCCGATGGATCGATGGTCTCCTGCCGCCAGACGTAATCGCCTTCGGTGTCAAGTTTCTGAGCGTTGGTTTGCCAGCCGCTTGGCGTAAAGGTCACGGTTTGATTGCCGCTCGTAAGATATTCGCGCTTCAGTTCGTCTCTGAGGTTCCACTCCGAACCGGTTTTGGCGGTCGGTCGATGTTCGTGGAAGTAATAGTGTTGGCTATTGTCGAATAGGCGTTCATCTGTGACTTTGCCCTCCGAATTGATCAGCGATTTCCCTTCGGATTCATCAATCGAGGTCACCGCGCCAACGTTCTTTGCTTTCAGCGAGAACCCAAGCATGGTGGCGACCAAGACATCACCTGTCGTTTCCGCTGGTTCATAAGTTAGCTTCAAGCCAAAACCTATCAGATTGATTCACTATGGCAAAACTGGACCCGTCCTCGTTCGCATTTCCTAAGGTTGGCAGTGAGAATCCATCCCTAAGGGAAGCATTACGCCAAAGGGCGATCAGACCGGCCAAATCGCCAACCGGCAAGCACCGAAAATACTGCCACTTCCTTTTGTGGGAAAAATACATGAATAACTTGATCATCGTCGCTGATCGTACAAAGTATATCAATCGCGGTTCCGCACGAAAATCTGACTCGAAAATCGAATTCAGAGACATGACTAAGGGATTCGAAGTTGCCCAAGGTTATGCCGCCCAGAGCATCTTTAAGTTCGCCAATATCATCAATCGCGTCATCTCGACCGCATATCACTTTTCCCGAACGAAGGACTCGCCAGGCGCAATCATAAGTGCCAATCTCCCATGTGCCGTGAGGTGTCGTAGTTGACTCTTGGACCTCGCCGAATCCGAGAAATAGACTCTTATCGTTTGCAACCCGCTGCAATGAGCATTTTTGTCCAACTAACAACTTCAGCTTCTGTTCGATAATTGAGGGAATCATCGTAGTCGGTCCCTCAGCCATTGAGGAATCTCTTTTCCCGCATCCTCGAACAACGACTTTGCGTCATCCAAAGCCTCTTCGATCGTACGATCAGCTCTCGGCAACTTCCGGTTCAGCTTCCACGCTGTCAACCGACGTTCCCGTTCGCTTCGACGCTTGCCCATAACGCCCTCTATGTCGATGCTGGAGATTTTGGAGAGCTCTCGATTGGCACCCTAAGCCGCAACCCACAGTCAAAATTTGAAACCTGACGCTTGGCCATGTCAAGAAAATAATTTTGGGAAACATAACTTTTTTGGGGATGGGGTGTGTGCAAGTTCTAATTGACGGTGAAACCGGGTTTTGGCCATGCCTAGGGCAAACAAGCTTTTCATTCGAAAACAATCCGATCGCGGGCGGGATTTTTTTCTCTCCGAGCCGATGGCTCGGATCTAAAACCCATTTGACCCAATCGGAGAATCTTAACTTAACTCGTGCGTAACAGTTCGGGTTCCATAACTGCGCAAAGGTTCGGGTCCATTGACACAGGGCTTCGAATTTCATCAGTCGGGGCGACAGGACGCCAGTCGAACTTTTTTTGAAAGTAGCCGGAAGCTGGGGCAAATGGGTGATTGATTTGCAAACACCTCCTTGATCCGCAAGAAGTCCCGGCTCGGAATGAACTCAGTCGATAAGCAATAATGCGGCCCGAGACAGTTGCGTCAACCGTGAGCTACTTGACTTTCTGGACAACAGTTATTTTTCCGCTTCTGTCCCAAAACAAAAAAGTATCGCGACGTTCGTTCCTCCTCATCCACAACATAGCATTCGAACATTTGGCAATAATCTTTCGGTCAAAGCATGCACCCTCACCAAAAGTAACAGACACGATTTCTGAAGGAAACCCAACTGATCCGTTACGGAACCCAATTGCAGACTCTTCGTCAACCCATAAAAACCTTTCTATGGGGCGTATTCTAGTCAATACTTTGGCAATAATTCCGTCGTCCTTGAGTTTCAGTTTCAAGAGTTCTTCTCGGCAGTTTACAAAAAATGTTCTATCAGATAACCACTCAACTGTCTCGATCTTCTGGTCGAGTTCATGCAGCAAAAGCGACTTTTCGCTTTCCAAATCGAGTAGAAAAAATTTTTTTCCGACGGCATACCAGACTTTAGCTTGCTCGGACGCCAAGAGAAAAAAATAGCCATTGTGCTCTTTCTCTAATTTACGGATGTCCAAGACTACTCTTTCGTCTGTGCGACCAACTGGAAATCGGGCAACTAGCTTGTACCACGCCTCGACATCGGTTCCAAAATTTCTATATTCCAAGAATGACTTGTTGTCAAAAGGTGAAGGCCAAAACGCTTTGGGATCCGTAATGTTTTGTTTCTCAGGAGTACTATATTCCTGAGTTTTGATATCAAATGAAAGAGCTCCGAAATCTCCTTTCAGGACAATTTCATGATCATCGCTTACGAAAAATATTTCGTCGACTTTCAAGTCTGTTGGAATCTTCTGACGGAAGCATGTATTTAGATCACGTGAATAGCCTCTTAAGCTGTTCGCCTCATCCACAGAGACAAATAAAAGCTCATCGTTTTCATTGTCTGGAAATGCGTGTCGTTGAATGTATTTTGATTCAACCGTTCCTAGTGAAACAAACGCAGTATCCTCTGAATCGATTCGGTTTTGTGAGTCGCTGCACCCAAATACCAAGGACGTTAATCCAAAAACGAGAGCGAGTATTGACAATCTGGGCATAGTAAGTAACCGCAATTTAGCATTCATCTAACATTATACCACATGCGACCTTTTTTGTGAGATTAGAACCCGTAGCCGGAGCGTGAAATCAGCCTATGGTTTTATCAAAAACCACCGACCATCCCCCCACCAATCTTTTGGCCCCAATCCATATGGTTTGCCAAAACGAACGTGTGACTCATTGCAAACGACGGAACGCATTGATTTTTCTGCAATGTGTTTTATGCCCTTGGCAGATCCTGGCATAAACTGCTCACAACCAAGAATTGTGATAACCGCATCTGGCTTGAGTTTTTTGCCAATAATCTCCCAAAGTCTGTCATTGCCGAATGGATACTTGAATCCATCGACCATCTTGTTGACGCCACCTTCCCAAGCTCCGTGCCCGACTAAAACAAAACCAGGAAGTGAGCCATCTGGAACATCATCGAGAATTGAAATCAGAGTATCTTCTGACGCGACACCATCAATCCATCTGATCTGCCAATCTTCCTTTTTCCCAATCATATCAACATCGTGGTCCAAACCGTGATTCGTGCCAATAACGAAAGTACCCCTTGGAAAGTCAATTCTGGTGCCGGGTCCTTGAATTACCTCGCCAGTAACCGACGAAATTGGATTTGTGACACGAGGAATGAACTTCTCGTCTGCCGGGTATTCATGGACCGTCACAGTTCCGTTGGGATTGTCAATAGATTCGCCTCCCTTTGGGTGTCCTAGCTTTTTTTTGCTTTTGTCTTCTATAAACAAAAACGCGGTAGAATTATTGGCTGGCCCCATTGCCATTGCCACCATATGGGCAAGACGTGGAAGCGACATGCTTGAAGAAACGCCGGTAGCTCCTGAATTTGAGCCACTCGCGGAAACACCGATGCCAGCTTCGCCTTCGAGGCCGTTGGAGTCGACGGCGATGGAGGCTGAGTTGCCGACGTAACGGGATATGTTGCTGTCACCACCTTGGAAGCCAATTGGGTCTTCGCTAATCCACTTGCCGAGATTGGGGTCAAGCCAGCGATTGAGGTGGTTGGAGAGCTTGGTCACGTCATCAAAGAATTTTCCGGTATAGGCGAAAATTTCGTCGACCGCCGATTGAGTCTCGGCCGTTAAATTACCAAAGGAATCAAACGTTCGATGATTCGTTACCGTGAACACCGAAGTGGATTCATTAAAGTCAACCAAGTCGCGAAGCGTGCCGACTTGGTCGGCCAGCGGCCAAATCACATTGCCAACCGTTGAAGTGGTGGTGACTTGCTCGTCGGCGAACAATTGGTCGACCGCTGGTCCCCATAAAAATCGGTTGCTTACATCGGTTTTTGCCGTACCGTCAAAAGCAAGAGTTGGGTTGATGCCGTCATACCCCACCAGATACACATTTGTCGCCGCTCCCGAGCCAGGTCCGTCGGCGTCATATTTGCGGCGGATCAATCGATTGAAAAGGTCATAGGCGTATTCGACGTTCTTGGTTTCCGTTCCGCCAGAAGTCTTGAATGAGACTTTTGTCAAACGGTTGCGGTGATCCCACGTGTACTCCTCATAACTGCTGTCGCTGGTCTTCGTGCGGCGAGTGCGATTCCCTTCTTTGTCATAGGTGTAGGTGTAGTTCGCATCAGCAGTCGTTTGATTATTCGTGCCCGTTGTGTAGCTACCGCCCGTGCGATTGCCGTTATCGTCATAGGCATAGCTCTCGTCGGTTCGCGGATTGGCATGATCGGCGACTGTGATTTGACTCCGTTTATCGTACGTCATTGACGTAACGCCATCGAGCGTCGAAGTCACCGAGGTGATGCGATTCATCTGGTCATATGCAAAGTCGTAATCGTTGAGGATTGTCGAACGTCAAAAATCATACTTGCATGCCAGCCTGAACTCGTTAGAAATCAACGAACTCACCTGATTTTCTAACTCATCAACGCATCAATGGCAGATCTCGATGAAACGATCGAACAAGTAGCCCAAGGGCCGAAATCGGTCTCTGTGGATGGAACCAAGGTCGACGCTCAGTCGATCGATGAACTGGTCAAGGCCGACCAGCACCTCGCAGGGAAAATCGCGATCGAAAAACCAAACCGAGGAATTCGGTTCAACAAACTGGTCCCGCCCGGAGCCAGCTAGTCCCGCCTGCTTTTCGACTTCCCTCCCCACGCCCAACCGGACCCACCGGCGTCTAACGATGTTTCGTACGCTATCTCGCCTGATTTCGACACCTTTCGCAATAGCGGCGAAACGTCAGTCAATTCGCGCCACGCCGGTCCGGTTGCCGGTTCGTGCGAAATACGACTCGGCCCAAACCAACGCCGACAATCGCCGCCATTGGGCAATGGCCGACGGACTCAGCGCCGCGGCAGCCAACTCACCGGCGGTTCGCAGCACGCTTCGCAACCGGGCCCGCTACGAGTACGCCAACAACACCTACTACAAGGGCATCATCGATACACTTTGCATTGACTCGATCGGCTACGGGCCGTCGATCCAGGTCACGACCGGCGACCCGGCGGCCGACAAACGGATCAAGACCGCGTTTGAACGATGGGCTCGCGAGATCAGGATGGCCTCCAAGCTCCGCACGATGCGGCGAGCCCGCGCGGTTGACGGTGAGGCCTTCGCGGTCCTGACCAGCAACAATCAACTCAAGTCGCCGATCAAGCTCGACGTGCGACTGATCGAAGCCGACCAGGTTACCGACCCCAGTGGTGAATCAAACAACGCCGACGGGATCAAGTTCGACGACGCCGGCAATCCGGTCAGCTATTCGATCCTCAAGGAACATCCCGGCGGACGCGGCGTGGTTCTGACATCCTCCGACCAGGTCCATCCCACGCCCGCGCGGGATGTGATCCATTGGTTTACCGCAGATCGTCCAGGAAAGAAGCCGGGAGCGAAAGGAACCAGTAGTGGAATTGGCCGCTATGAAAATACGACCACAATTCGGTGTCCGTAACAACGACTACCTACTTTTCTACTTCCGAAAGTAATCTGCGAACTACCGTGATTTTTCCAATAGAATCAATGAAAAAAAAGGTGTCTCGATTCGGATTCGCGTAAACAAATTGGGTCGCATCGTCCGATGATTTGCCAACTAGTTTCTTACCTGTTGAATTGTTGCCAAAGTCAATGGTCGCAATATGAGAAGGAAATCCAATCGCTCCGTTACAGACTCCAATCGCCTTGTCGTTTGAAACCCAAACAAATGAATCGAGATTCTCTTTTTGCGAAAGTTCGCTAAATTTAACGATGGGATACTCAATTTTCAATTCCAAAAGAGTCCGAGCAGTATTGCAGAAAAACCTGTTTGGCTCTATTTCTTCACATTTTTTAATACCTTCAGGAAGCTCACACAGTAAATGACTCTCGTGCGTCCCCAAATCGTAGGACAAACATTTTTTTCCAACCGAATAAATAAACCTGTTTTCCCGAATGTTCGGAGTCAAAAGGACGAATCGCCCTTTATGTTCGGATTCTAGGCCATTGACATCAAGAAGCAGTCTGCCAGGCGCACGATCGCCAAATGCAGATAAGACCAAAAAAGGGTCTCGGCGGACTCCAGAATAAAAAAAAGCCAAAATCTGCTCACCTTTTTTGAAGAACTGGTCTCTGGTGAAAATTGAATTCGGCACTCCGCAATAACTTGTGTTTGGCGCAATGGCTACGTCTTCTAGGACAGTGGTGACACGAGTCTGCAGGTCGAGCAACAAGCTAGAGTTTGCACCAACCAACGCTACTATCGAATCATCACTCGAAATGTACATTTCGTACGCTTCAAAATCAGCGGGCAATTTCTTGCTCCACTGCAATTCAAATTCAGAGGAAGAGAGGCTTAGCTTTCCATCTGCGATTGAAAAGATGAACGCTCCGTCGTTCGAATAGACGAAGCGGCCTAGATTAAAAATCTCCGAATGTTTCACAATTGAAAACTCTAAGTCTTGCGACACATCTGATAGAGGCGGCCGCTTCGATTTCGAGTCAGTAGACACATTTTCTGAGTTCATACAACCTACTGAGAATAAAACCCCATATAACAAGCACCACAATGGCTGCACTACTTTGCTCCATGTGACGAAATCGTGTTTATAGAATCGATCGTGTTGAAATAGTTGTTTTCTCATTATTCCTGTTCTTCTCATGGATCAATTTTTAGCCACCTTTCGGTTCCAATCCAAATTGGTCTACCCCATCTGTCGCGTCCGGAACTAACATGGCCTTCATTAACAATTACGGGGTGTCCAGATGGAATCACTATATCTAGGATCCCAGTGCGGAACTGGCGGCAGCCCAAAACATAGATAGGAGCACCTGCCTTAAGCTTTTTGCCGACGAGTCCCCACAATTCCTCATTGCCGAAATGACGCCATTTCATGTCATGCGAATACAAAGAAAGATCAACCGTATTTACGGTTTCTGAAAATCGACTACGGCGAAAACGCGTGGAAAGAATGCAATTTTGTGCAATGAATTGCGAAAGCTGAAAACAGTCGTTATGCTGATGAAACACACGTAATTGTGCTGAAAAACGCGGATATTCGATCGCGCTTTGCAAGCAGGGGGTTAGGGGTTCGACCCCCCTCGTCTCCATTAACGAAAACCCTGCAATAACCCCAGTTATTGCGGGGTTTTTTCGTTGGCTTCGAAATTTAGTCAGCTTCGAATTTTAGTCTGAGGGTGACTAAATGTTGTTTGAAGTGTTTTCGGAGGGGCACCTTGATCGGTTCGAGGTTTTGGAGTTGTCCGTTGCCGCTGCTACGATACGAGTTCATCAGCGTGTTTCCACGATGTTGGAAATCCTCATTCAATGCAACATACCCCGGTAGTCCCTTACATGGCGTCTTTTTCAGTTATTTTGGCAGCAGCCGGCCAAAGTAGGCGTTTTCGTGATCCCAATTACAAGAAGCCGTTCGCGTTGCTCAATCAAAAAGCGGTTTGGCTGTATTCTGCCGAAAAGTTTTTGAATCGAAAAGATGTCAAACAAGTCATTCTCGTCATATCCCCAGAAGATCGCGAAGATTTTGTTTCTCGTTTTGGCGCGAACATCGCAGTGATGGGTATCGATCTGGTCGACGGTGGGAAAGAACGTTGCGATAGTATCGAGCGGGGGCTTGCCAAAGTCGCCGGGACCTCCGATTTCGTCGCGATCCATGATGCGGCAAGGCCCTGTATTGCCGACGAGTGGATCGAAAATGTTTTTGAGGTTGGAACTCGGACCAAGGCCGCGATCTTGGCAACGCCCGTCGCGGACACTGTCAAACGATCTGCCGATGGTCAAACGGTTACGGAAACCGTCGATCGAAAAAATCTCTGGCTGGCACAAACACCACAAGTCTTCGAAAAGAAACTGTTGTTGGATGCCTTGGCGCACCGCAACAAATCCTTCGCAGCCACTGATGAAGCCCAAGTGGTCGAATCGTTTGGGCACAAAGTCACGCTGGTGACCGGTTCGCCCTTGAACGTCAAGATCACGACCAAAGGCGACTTGGCGTTCGCAGCGGCATGTTTGAAGGCCTTGCCGACCCCCAAGTTCGACGCACCACTCCATCCCTTCCAGGACGATCGCCTTTGGCGTTAACGCACACCGGTGATCACGCGATAACCGCCGCTTTCGATGACCTCGGCCTGCGAAAACCAACGGCCGAAATTCTCAAGATACCATTCGACGTTTTTCGCGACGAAGAAAACCTTGCCGCCAATCCGTAAATTTCGCGAAGCGATCTCACAAAAAATTTCGGCGATCTTGAAATGCGAGAAGTAAGGCGGATTGGCGACCACCAAATCAACCGGTTGATCCAGCGACAATTCCGAGTCGTGGTTTAGAATTGTCTCTACATTCATGAGCCCATTGGCAGCGAAACTTAGGCGTGTGCAATCCAAAGCCCGGGGATTGCTGTCGACCGCTATTACTTGGATTCCATCTCGGCGAATCGCCAGCCCCAATCCCACCGATCCGCTTCCACAGCCTAGGTCCAAAATTCGTGTCGTGGTTTCATCAACCTCAATCGTATTAAGCAATTGCCGAGCGCCCAAATCGAGTTTGCGATGCGCAAAAACTCCAGGTCGCGTCCGCAGTTGTATGAGTTTCTCTCGATCGCGGAAAGCAACTTCAGCCCTGAACTCGCGAACCCGCTTCAAGTCGCCTTGTTTTACGACTTCGCACACCACCGCATCGGCAATTCGAGTCGCTTTGATTCGTTTGTCGTACGGCTTCAGTTGTTCCCGCGCCCAGCCCTCCCAACGATGCGGAGCGGAGAGCAAAATTTTGCCGCCGACCTCAAGTTTCAAATAGGCCGATTGCATCAGGTCGCGGGCCAACTCCTCTTCACCATTTTCGTCAAAAGGCAATAAAACCAGATCGCATTGTGTTTCCGGCCAATCGGGTTGACAATGGACTTTCAATCCTGCGGGCACCACGTCACCGGCTTCGGCAATGACGCGTTCCGCGAGGTAGGCGTCGAGCGACAGGCAAGTGACTTCTGCGTCGGGCCGTTCCGCGGCTAGAGTTCGCGCGAGTTGGCCGCGACCGACGGTTGTTGTCCAGATCCGCTTTGCGGGAATATCTTTCGCGTAATTAATTAGTGCCCATTCGGTTGCTGGGCACTTGAAATTCGACGGCTTCTTTTTCAATGCTTGTTCCTTGTTCCTTACTGCAATTATCCTTAAATCATTGTGCAATCCAACGTCTGCGGCGAAATTCCTTGGTAGAATTGAGCGTCCATCGTTTTCTAGACCAATTCCTGCAGCTCATCGATGTCCGAATTATCCCATTTGAACGAGAAAGGCGAGGCGCACATTATCGATGTGGGGGACAAGTCCATCACGCGTCGTACCGCCATTGCCCAGGCCACGATCACGATGAAGCCCCAAACGAGAGATTTGATCGTTCAAAATCGCATCGTGAAAGGTGACGTGTTCGCCGTGGCTCGGGTTGCTGGAATCATGGCAGCCAAAGAAACGAGTCGGCTGATCCCGATGTGCCACCCGCTGCGACTGGACTCGGTAACGATCGAGTTCGAATTGATTAACAACGACGCTGTGAAAATCGTGGCTACGGCAAAAGCCACAGATCGAACGGGAGTTGAGATGGAAGCCCTTATGGCCGCGTCGCTCACGGCACTCACGATCTATGACATGTGCAAAAGTTCCGATCGTGCGATGACGATTCGCGAGACGAGTCTTGTCGAAAAGAGTGGCGGCAAGTCGGGCAATTGGAAACGCGAATAATTCGCGCTTGGACGTTTATTCACTAAGAACATTTTTCGGCGCGGCCGACCGACCTTGTTCCAGCAGGGGTTTAACTTGTTCGACGAGATCGTGAATGTCCCGAAATTTGCGATAGACGCTCGCGAAGCGAATGTACGCGACCTGATCGATCTCGGCTAATTTCTTGATGAGCATTTCGCCAATCTCGCGACTTTCGATTTCCGTGTCGCCTACTTCGTAAATGTCCTGAAGGATTTCGCGAATCACTTGCTCGACACGTTCTGTGGAGATCGGCCGTTTCCACAAGGCCCGCTCCAGCCCTTGGCGGATTTTCTCGGGACTGAAAGGTTCGCGGGCACCATCACGTTTCACGACGCGAATCTCAACCTCCGCAACCCGCTCGTAAGTCGTAAACCTTTTCCCACAGCATTGACATTCGCGCCGACGACGAATGACGAAGCCATTCTCGCCGCCGCGAGAGTCGATGACTCTATCGTTATCTGTTTGGCAAAATGGACACTTCATGGCGTAACCGTTGGCGAAATTCGTCGCTGAAAAACGCTATCCTAGCCTAAATTGTTCGTTTAAGGCAAATCTCTCCAAGTAAAACCGTGGTCAAACGAATTGTTTTTGAAGTCGAACACACCTTTCGATCGACACGGAATCTACCGTCCGCCGATCAGAAAGTGTAAATTGAGAACAATCATTTTCGAATCAAGTTGGCTCTTTTTTCACGGACATCCATGAGCGACCTAACTCCAGTTGAGAAATTCAGTAAAGCCGTCGAAAGCAAGCAAAACATCAAAGATGAGCCCGAAGTAACGATTTGGACAGGCACTTACTCCGCCAAAGCCATGTATGGAGCATTCTTGATCGGAGCAATTGTCACGGTGCTGGCAATTGTCGCGCTCGTTCTGGTCCCAAGTTTGCGAGCATCGTGGGGAATTTGGACAGTTGTCTCCGTGCTATTGCTCATGTGGGCCTATCTGCTGGGCGTCATGGCGTATCGCAAGATGTCTCGAACTTACGAGCTGACCAATCAACGACTCAAACATCGGTTGGGTTTGTTTTTCCGCGTTGCGAATCGGGTGGAGTTGATCGACATCAGCGATGTGACGTTCTTGCAGGGTCCTGTGGAGCAGATTTTGAACGTCGGTAAGATTCGAATCAAATCAACCGATGTCACCGACCCAAACTTGGAACTCATTGGTATCGCGGACGTGAAGAAAATCGCCGACATGATTGATGAACTTCGCCGCAAGGAACGCCACCGCCGCGGCTTGCACGTCACCAACGTCTAATGATTTTGCGAATGCTTTAGACAAAGTTCCTTTAGCAAAGGCTGGCCTTTTCGAACGGTCTCAAAAAAACTCGTGGTTGTGGTGCGAAAACACGAACACAGAAAAAGTGGCAATAGGACTAGCTGAACTGGTCGTTTTGTCGGACAAAAACGCAAACTTTTTTCTCCGCTTGCCTCTTTCGAAACAAATCGTGAACCACTAAAATGGTCCTTTGTCCAAAGAAGTAAGTGCGAGGTCGTTTTCGCCCCGAACCCTTCACTAGCCTCCGTAGCTCAATTGGCAGAGCAAATGACTCTTAATCATTAGGTTCTTGGTTCGATTCCAAGTGGAGGCACTGATCATCTTACCGCCGAATTTCCACGTTTAACGTACCTGCCGACGTTCGACAGAGCGGCCTTTTCTGGAAATCGCAAACGGGTATTTACCCGCTTGCGCCGTCTGGTTTTTCGATTTTCAATTTCCGGACGGCTTACGGCATAAAGGAATAGTTTGAAAGATTGGCGGGAGTATTTCGCAGGGGTGGGCCGAGGAGTTGGCGCATTTTTGCCTGGGCCGGCTCCGATAGTTCTTTTGTCCGCTCGCTCAGCCAGAATTCCTCGATTTCAATAGTTTTTTCCTCAAAGGCTTGGCGGGCAACTTTGGCTGCCTGTTCCAATTTTTCTTTCGCCGCATCATCCAATTTCAAGTCTCGCCCCAGGGTTCCGAAACGCAGATCCCAAACGGGACCGAGTTTCCGTTCCAACGACTTCTCGGCGATTTGCTCAAGCATCGCCCATTGCTCGCCAGTCAATGTGTGTTTAAGTCGCCCGTAAAAGTCCTGTGTGAGTGCCATTCGTTGGTCTTCAGTCAAATTATGTGACGCGGGACTCCCCACGGATTCGCCAGCGGCCGTCATCGGGACCGAGTACCAATTGCGGCGTTCGTTTTCAATTGAGTTGATCGACTCAATTTGCGCATCGGTTAATTCAAGGTGCTCGATACCCGATCGATTCTTTTGCCAAATACCCAAGAACCAATTGAGCGTTGCCGATTCAAGCGACGGCTTACGAGAGTCCGGGAGCTCGCATGTCGAAAACAAACCGGCAGGCGACATTTCGAACATCGGGAAATGTTTCACCTTTTGAAAAGGCGACTTGAGCGGCTCGATCGACTTGAATTGGTCTTCGAACGAAAGGTGAATTCGAAACAGCTCGCTCAGGCCGACGTCGTCCTTGACCATGTACTTCCATCGACTAAAAATGAGCTTTCGTTCGTCATCTGAAAATTGTTTGAGCAAGATATTGGACGCTTCGACTCGCGCGTCGGCGATTTTCTTTTGAAAGGCTTTGATTTCGTTAGGCCGATTTTCCCCGCGAATGATCACGCCCTTTTCATCAAACTCTGGATGGTCGCTGGGAAACCTTTCGACTCCTAGAAAATCTCTTACTTCTTGCCAATGAAAGACCGTGGGTCCGAGGGTTCGAACAAGGAACCGAAATTGGATTTGCGAAAGAGCTTTGCGTTGGTGCGGTGTTAACAGGTCGTCGAGTTCCTGAAGGTATTCGGCTTTGGCCGCGTAATACTCGTCGAGCGCGTCCTTCTGGTTTTTTTTGGTTTGACTTTCGGTTAACTGCTTCTTGGCATCGCCGGTTTGACTTGCCGAAGGCTGCGTTAGGAGTTTGTCAACTGACCCGTTCCATTCCTTGACGATGCACTGGTATTTCAAAGACTGTTCGCCTACGAGTTCGAGTTCGGCCTGCGTCTCCTCGCAGAGGTAAAAGTCGACAAGTTGCGTGAATATCCCATCTGACGATTGCATCCACGCCCTGTGGAGATTTCCCAATTCGTCGAACTCGGCGATTGCCGTTGTGTCGGGTTCTTTCTCCCAGAGTTGCCGCACGAGTTCGATTTGGTCACGCGGTCTATTCTTTTCCTTCTTCTTTTCTGCTGTGTCGTGGATTTGCAAAGCGTCGAGCTGCGATGTCACCGCGAAGAGTAGGAAGGCGAAGAAAATTGTCGGCGGGCTGAAGCGAAGCGTTGCTTTCATTCTTTGTCTCCCGTTTGGGTATTCGAAGACTACCAAGGGCGGAGGATTAGACTACTTCAATGACGGTAGCCGTTAGTTGCTGAGTTCGAAAGCTCAATTTTACGACGCGTGCTTGGTTTCTGCAGGTGTTTTTGGTGTGAAGATGGTATCCCAAGGGGATTCTTCAGGTCTAACGCCAAACGAGAAATTACCGTTGCACTTATTCCAAGCACTTGGAGACGTCGAACGCCGCCTGAAATCGGTGAGCCTGAAATCGGTGCCGCCCACCTATTTGTTCTGCACCTGTTTGTTGCTACCTGTTTGTTGAAATCGGTTGGTAGAGAGTAAATTCAGGCGGCGAGTGGTCTTGGTTTTGTAATAATTTGGCTTGGGGTTGGCAAGTCAGTTTGAGAGCCAGCATCTTTTCGATTCATTTAGGCTTCCTGGTACTGGGTTGGTCCGATCGCGCAGGCTTTTTTCTCGTGCGCATCTTGGGTCTTGGCGGCTCAACCGATTTCAGTGGCTGAGGCGGATGGAGCCGTTCATGGAGTGCATAGCCCAACCAGGATTGCGGATACGCGATTATTGCGATCGCTGCCGCGAACCAATGGGGGGCGAGTCCCGAATCCCATGTCGCGATCATTCCGATCAACCCGAGCACGGTACCAATGGACGCCAGAACAAACACATGTCTCGCTGGATTGAACGGAGCCAGACCTGCCGTAAGGTAGGCTCCAGAAATGCCCGCTAGGATTCGATAGGACAAGGCCAACGCCGCCATCGAACTATTGATAGGGTCCCCAAATTTGGCAAACACGCCAACCAAGTACATGAGTACATCGAGCACCGTCGTCAATGCGATCGTATAAAGCAGTCCCGCAACAACTGCCCAAACTGATTTCCAAACCATCTAATCTACATGTTCCTATTACCTCCCAAAGTTGCCTAAAATAGCGTAGCTGATTAAAGGAATTTCGCCAATAAATTACTTCGGCAATCACGTGCGACAAATCAGACGGTCTGGCTTGGTTTTGCGTGCCTCTGAAAAGCGTCTTTTTTGGGGCTCGATGGACTGTCCAAAACTCATTTGAGCAGTGGCTATGCGGACTTGGCTATCCAAGCCGCACCACAGACGCGTTGATCAAAGTGCATGGCCCGATCCTTACTGAGGTCAAATCTCCGTTTTCAAGAACTGGCTAATTTTGATTTTGCGTCCCATCGGGTGTGGACACGAATCATTTGAATTGTTCCGCTGTGGAGATTTGGTTTGATTTAGCGAATGAAGTTCCAAGTGACCAAAATTCCTCCAAGGATCAAGCCAATCCCTCCCAGAATTATGCCAGCAATCGACACTTTGATCCCTTGTCCTTGGCTCGACGTAGAAGCGAAAAAGCCGATCGTGCCAAAAAGCATTGCGAACAAGGCGATGACAATGGTCAACACAGGACGCTGGAAAATGCCGAGCGACAAAACTGCCAGCGTCATTGCGATGGAGCCGAAAATGTTCCCCATGCCAAACCTCGCCGACTGGTTTGCCTTCAAGGCAGGAGGTTGTTCGGCCTTTGCAGCAGCGTAATTTCCCGATTTGAGCATAAGGAATTTTCGCCCGTCGATATCGATGAGTTCTGCGAGACCGGGAAGAATATTAATGTCTTTCCATTGACCTTTAGTCACAGTCTCAGACGCAAATTCACAATCGACGGAGATCTTCCCGCTTTTTGCTAAAAGCTGAAGTTCTTCTTCCGTAAACGGGCCTTGAATTTTGTTCCCCTCGCGCAGATGCCATTTTTGATTTTGGCTCACGTGAATATCTCGTTTTTGTGTTGATTAGGAAAAATCGAATGAAACGTAAATCATAAGCGTAAGTCTCAAATCTTAAACCGCCGGACGAGAAAATCGTTCGGTTGACGAGCGAGTGGGCTAACGCAGTGCTTTTTCAACACTTCGGTTCCATCGGCGTGCGTCGTCATGGCTTGAACTTCTCGACTGTCTTGCCGTTGAATTTGTAGGGCTCTAAGCTTTGTGTCCCCAGTTACATGGCGCCTTGACTGACGCGATGAATGGATGACAGTGCAATGGACTTGTCATTTATCGTCGACAGATGAACGTCTCATAAAACTCCGGGGGAGTCCGTTTTGACGTTTCCTTATTCTAACGTTGTCGGCTACTTGAAAGATCGAGCTCAATTGTGTTAACCGGCAATTTTTGAGGTCTCCATCGGAGAATTTGGCACGATTGGACAGGATTTCTACTGAATTAATTAGGCTTCAAGCTGCGCGTGTTGTATGACTGTCGACAGTGAGTATCATAAAGGAAATTCACCACCAAACTGGGACAGACCCTATGGCTCGCAAAGCGTTTACATTGATCGAATTGCTCGTTGTCGTCGCGATTATCGGAATCTTGGTAGGACTTTTGTTGCCTGCGGTTCAGCAAGTCCGCGAGTCAGCACGCCGAACGGAATGTCTCAACAATTTGCGGCAGGTGGCCTTGGCAACTCTGAATTTCGAAGGAACCTTCAACGTGTTTCCCGCATCCGGATGGACGACGGCTGGCCCGGGAAATCCTGCAGGGAAGTACGTCAGCTGGCGGCCGTTGATTTTGCCATACCTGGACCAAGTCTCGTTGCGAGAAATTTACGATGTGAAAATGAATTGGTGGGAGGGAACTAATCTCGTAGCAGCAGCGGTCCCAGTCCCTGTCTTCCTATGTGCCTCGGCTCCGGCGCGAGCCGGTGTGTTGTCGGCTATCGCCAAACCGCCTCGACCGGCGATCACATTTGCTAATCCCATTGCTTCCACTGACTTTGAAGCAATTCAAGGTGTGCAGCCAGCGTCGATCAATCCCCATCTTCCAGCCCCGATCTACACGTCCAACAACCGCTTTTCGGTCATGCACCGAAATTCTCGCAATCGACAGGCAAACATATTGGATGGCACCTCGAACACGATCATGGTTGTCGAGTGCAGCGGAAGGCCCGAAGTCTATCGAAAAAGGTCGATCCGAACGGATCTGGCGAACGATCAGGGGATCGGTTGGGCAGACAGCGAAGGCCCATTTAGTCTCGACGGAACGAATAGTGATGGAAGCATCGAAGGTGGCGGGCCCTCCAATGGTTGCAATATTGCGATGAATCGACGAAACGACAACGAGCCCTATTCCTTTCATCCCGGCGGCTCGAATTGTTTGTTTGCTGACGGACACATTATCTTTGTTGCTGAGTCGGTTGCCATCGATGTTTTTGCCAAACTCGTCACGCGCAGCGGTGGTGAGATCGTGTCCGCAGATTCTTACTAGCTTTTTTGGTCTCTGCGTTGGCGTGGACGACTTCTATTAGTGCGGTAAGATAGGCGGAAACAATTTGCCTTTCATCGGACTAACTATGAGCGAATCCGTGTCCTCAAATCTTCAAGCCGCAATGCAGTTGCCAGATGTTAATGGTCGCTACGGCCAATTTGGCGGCCGTTATGTTCCGGAGACGCTGATGGGCGCGTTAGAAGAATTGGATCGGGAATATTCGGCGGCGATCATCGACCCTGCCTTCCAATTGCAATTGGCCGAAATGCAACGCGACTTCGTGGGCCGGCCGTCACCGCTTTATTTTGCTCGTCGGCTTACCGAACGCTGTGGCGGGGCACAGATTTGGTTCAAGCGCGAGGACCTGAACCACACTGGATCACACAAGATCAACAACACCATCGGTCAGGCCTTGTTGACGTTGAGGATGAAAAAGCGACGAGTGATTGCGGAAACGGGAGCAGGGCAGCATGGAGTGGCGACAGCGACGGCGTGTGCCCATTTTGGCTTGCCGTGTGTCGTTTACATGGGTGCGGAGGACGTTCGGCGCCAACAGCCTAATGTCCGCAGCATGAAGTTGATGGGCGCCGAGGTCCGCGCAGTGGAGACAGGTTCCAAGACCTTGCGGGATGCAATCAACGAGGCGATGCGGGACTGGATGGCGAGCGTGGGTGATACCCACTACATCTTAGGTTCGGTTGTTGGACCGCACCCATTCCCGAAAATCGTGCGGGACTTCCAGTCCGTCATTGGCCGCGAGACCATTCGGCAGTCCCAGGATCGCTGGGGCAGGCTGCCGGATCTGGTGGTAGCTTGTGTTGGTGGAGGCAGCAATGCGGCAGGTATGTTTTATCCGTTTGTTGAACACGCTGGGGTGGAACTGTTAGGAGTCGAAGCGGGAGGGCGCGGAAATCAACTTGGGGACCATGCCTCAAGCCTGACCTTTGGTCGTCCCGGAGTTCTGCATGGCAGTATGAGCTATGTTTTGCAAGACGATGACGGGCAAACTTCCGACGTGCACTCGGCTTCGGCTGGTCTCGACTATCCCGGTGTCGGTCCAGAACACAGTTTTTGGAAAACCATCGGACGGGTTACCTATACTGCTTGTTCAGACGACCGGGCGTTGTCCGCATTCGATGTCATGGCTGCAAGCGAAGGAATTTTGCCTGCACTCGAAACTTCCCATGCAATTGCCATCGCAATGGACGAAGCCGCGCGACGTGGTCCATCGGGAATTATCGTTGTGTGCCTGTCCGGTCGAGGCGAAAAAGATGCTGCGGAAATCGAACGGCTCAAATCTCAGCGGAAATAGACTACGAATTACGGCGTTGCCCGTGCCAGTTTTTCAATCGCTGCCGTTCCGGCAACGCGATTAATGATCCAATCCTTCTGCAAGCACGCGCCTAGTGATTGATAGAAATCAATTGCCGGTTGGTTCCAATCCAATACTGCCCATTCGACTCGTCCGCAATTTCTAGCCAGTGCCAATTTACCGACGTGCGAAATCAAAGCCTTGCCGTAGCCGCGATTGCGGAATTTCGGTCGTACAAACAAATCTTCCAGGTAAATGCCCGGACGGCCTAAAAACGTCGAAAAGTTGTTAAAGAACAGGGCGAATCCGACGGCTTCTCCATCTTCTTCAGCGATCAACACTTCCGCCGCAGGCCTCGCGCCAAACAACTGTCGTTCGAAATCCTCCACCGTGGCGGTGACCTCATCCGTGAGTTTTTCGTATTCGGCCAAATCCCTCACGAATTCCAAAATCAAACGACAATCAGACTTTTCCGCAAAGCGAATCGAAAATTTTGTTGTGGACCCAGTGGATTTCATAGTTTCATCGAATCGAAGTTGCGAAGAGAGACATGCCTTCAATTGGAATGCAGTTGAACTGGGCTGTCAAAGGGCCGAGGGCTCTTTCTTGGTTCGTTTCCGCACACCCCGCACACCCTCTTGGTAAAGTACAATACTTCATCGAAAATGGGCTCTCAAAGCAAATATTTTCAAATTACATTGCGATAGTTTTTTTTCGAATGGAATGAACATGCTCTACGAAGTATCCGGTGATATTTTGCTGACTAAGGCTCAGGCGATTGCACACGGCGTGGCTCCTAATGACCATTTCGATCAGGGGTTGGCTCTGTCTCTGCGTGAGGAGTGGCCTGCAATGGTTAAGGACTTTCGACATTATGCTCATCAGGCACACCCTAAACCTGGCGAGCTATGGGTCTGGGGAGGCGCTGGCGGCTTGCGGATTTTCAATTTGTTGACGCAAGACGGTGATATCGGGCACGGGACGAAACCTGGACGTGCGACCGAAGGCACTGTGAATCATTGCTTGAGACGCTTGCGACATGAACTAGAAAAGGGCGAAGTAAAAAGTTTGGCTTTGCCTAAAATTGCGACGGGAATCGGCAGTCTGAATTGGGCCGATGTTCAGCCGCTGGTGAAGCAACACCTGGGCGACCTTTCAATTCCCATTTTTATCTACACGAATTACCAAAAGGGGCAGCAGGCCAAAGAACCCGGAGTTTAGAAGCGACCCTTACGGCTCCAATCCCATGTCGCGAATCGTTACCAGCGAATGGAGTTGTACGCCGATGGCTGCCATTTTTTCGGCACCCCCGGCCAGTCGATCGACAATGCAAATACAATGATCGACCTTGAGACCTACCTCGCGGCAACGTTCGATCGCAAGGATCGAACTGCCGCCGGTGGTGATTACATCTTCGACGATAACGGCTGATGCCCCTGAAGCAATCGGTCCTTCTACCAACTTCCCGGTCCCGTGGGCCTTGGGTTCCTTGCGGACCATGAAACCGCGGATGTTCAGCCCCTGTTGAAACGCACAAGTGATCACCGCAGCCGTGATCGGGTCCGCTCCAATTGCCATCCCGCCAACTAATTCTGGCACTCCGATTTCCCGCAGACACTCAATCATCCCCAGCGCAATCTGATTGGCTCCTTCGCCATCCAGAGTAAGGTTCCGGCAGTCGAGGTAATAACTCGCCGTCTTACCGGAAGCGAGGCGAAACTCGCCAAATTTAAGAGCTTTCTCGTGAATCAATTCTTTCAATCGGAGGGGATTGTACTCGTTAGAAATCATGCGTGATCACACCAGACCATTGATTCTTTGGTAAATTTGAAACGCCTTGTAATA
>WBZS01001249.1_pt1 | contig 21319 bp, 22 predicted proteins | sample 5204201 | NCBI WGS metagenome assembly WBZS01 (sample SAMN12344357, study PRJNA552823) | activated sludge metagenome | biome: Activated sludge suspended growth; feature: Nitrification reactor; material: Wastewater; isolation source: activated sludge from nitrification reactor of wastewater...
GGGGCACTGGTGCGCCTGGCCGTCGAGACCGCAGCCCCGATCGGTGGTCTGCTGGGGTGGACGCCGGCGCGCGCCGTGGTCCAGTGGTCGGGAACGAAGGGCTGACATCAGTCCAACGCCCGGACGAGGGCGTCGCGGACGCGGCGGCTGCGGCGCGGGTCACGGTTGCCCACGACGGCGACGGTGAGGCCCTCCTCGGCGTCCGCCGCGACGGCCTCGTTGACGGCCGGGTCGTCCGAGGCCGCGAGCGCGTACCAGGCGCCGTCGAGGTCGGTCGCGGCGTAGCCGCGCGGCGTCCAGGCCACCAGCCCGGCGTCGGCGAAGGCGCGCACGCCGGGCGTCGCCTCGGGGGCGACCACGTGGACACGGGCGCCGACCTCGAGCAGGCGGCGCAGGCGGCGTTCGGCGACGCGGCCCGCGCCGACCACAACCACCGCCCGGTCGCGCAGGGCCAGCCCGGCGAGGTAGACGGGGGCACCGGCGCCGTCGAGAGGCTCGTGGGGGTGGTCAGGCGCCGGACCCGGGTGGTCGGCGTGGTCGAGGGTGCGGGCGGCGGCCCGGTAGCGGTCCACCACGACGGAGGCCAGTTCGTCGCAGTCGCCGATCACGTCGGCGAGCCGGACGGCGGCGTCGGGGTGGTCGGCGAGCCACGCATTGATGCCCTGCTGGGTCCAGGCGTGGAGGCGGCCGGGGAACAGGAAGTTCGGCGCGACCACGAGGCGGCGGCCGCCGAGCGCGTACGCCTCGTCGAGGGCCTCGCCGAGGCTGGGGTGGCTGACCTGGATGAACGCGGGGACGACGCGGGCGTGGCGTCCCTCTTCCCACACCAGCCGGGCGAGGCGGGCGTGGTCGGCGTTGGCCTCGGGGACGCTGCAGCCTCGGCCGAGCAGGACGACGGTCGTCTCCGCGGGCGTCCAGTCGTCGAGGGCGGACGCGATCCGTTGCCGCACGGCCGCGCGGAGCCGCGGGTCGGAGCCCAGGTGTGCGGCGTAGGCGACCTCGGCGTCGGGGACGCCGCGCTGGCCGTCGGCGATGGCCTCGGGGATGTCCTCGCGCACGTGGCCGCCGGCGCCCACCATGAGGGGCACGACGACGGCGCGTGGCGTGGTCTGCCCGGCGAGGACGCCCGCGAGGGCCTCGTCGATGGAGGGCTCGACGAGTTCGACGTAGGCGGCGACGGTGGGCACGTCGACCAGCAGGCGTCGCACGCGGTCGACGAGCGCGGTGCAGGCCTCGACCCCGGCGCCGACCCGGGTGCCGTGGGCGGCGATGACGAGCGGGACGGGGGTGTTCATGCCAGCCACCGGTAGTCGCGCGGGGTGACCATGACCTGCCGGCCGAGCCCGGACGGCAGGACGCGGGTGGTCGACGAGCCCACGACGACCAGCGAGTTCATGTCCACCCACTCGACGTCGAAGGTGGCGAGGGTGGCGAGCCGCACCCACTGGTCGGGACGCTCGGCGTTCCTGACCACGGCGACGGGCGTGGTCGGCGGTCGGTGTTCGCCCAGGAGGGCCAGCGCCCTCGGCAGGTGCTCGACCCGCTTGCGGCTGCGGGGGTTGTAGAGGGTGGTCACGAAGTCCCCTTCCGCGGCCGCCCGGAGGCGCCGTTCGATGGTTGGCCAGTCGGTGTGCAGGTCGGACAGCGAGATGGTCGCGTGGTCGTGCCCCAGCGGGGCGCCCAGGATCGCGGACGCCGCCAGTTCGGCCGTGACGCCCGGGACGACCTCCACGTCGATCCCGTTGGTGCCCTGCTCGAAGGTGGGGGAGGCCATCGCGTAGATGGCGGGGTCGCCGCCGCACACGAGGGCGACGGCACGGCCCTCGCGAGCCTTCGCGATGGCGAGCGCGGTGCGCTCCTCCTCGGTGCCCATGCCCTGGGCGACGACCTCGGTTCCGGGGCGCAGCAGCGCCCGGATCTGGGCGACATAGGGGCGGTAGCCGATCACCACGCTCGCCTCCGTGAGGACGCGGTGGGCTCGCGGGGTGAGCAGGTCGTGGCTGCCCGGGCCGAGGCCCACGACGGCGAGTCGCCCGCGCGCGGGGAGGCGTCCGACGGCGCAGGTGGCCTCGGGGGTCTTGCGCTTCTCGACGACGAGGTCGGCGCCGTGGGCCAGGACGGACGCCTCGGCGACGCTGGGGGTGCCGACTGCGGCGGCGGGCGCGTCGCTGGGGTTGGGCACGGCCCGCCCGGCGAGGTCGGCAGCCGGGTAGGTGACCAGCGGGACGCCGAGCCGGGCGGCGAGCGCGACGAGACCGGGTTCGTCGGCCTTGGCGTCCACGGTGGTGAGGGCGGCCAGCGACGCCGGGGAGAGGCCCGCCTCGGCGAGCGTCCCGGTCAGCAAGCTGTGGAGGGCGTCGACCCCGGTGCCGCGGTTGCAGCCCATCCCCGCCACCAGGCTGCGCGGGTGCAGGACGACGGTGGGCAGGTCGGGAGCCGGGGGACGCACGGCGTCCGTGACGACGATGCGGGCGACCGGCGGCGGGGGTGGCGGCAGGGTTTCCACGTGCGTGCCGCGGGTCAGGGTCCGGTCGACGCCGGCCTCGGCCACGTTCCCGGGCAGCGCCGGCAACGGCCAGGGGCGCTCCCGGACGAGTTCGACGGGGCGTCCGTCCAGCACGGCCCGCGTGACGCCCGCCAGGTCGCCGCTGGTCGCCCAGCCGAGGGTGTCGAAGGCGGTGAGGCCGAGGGCGTCCGTGGCTGTGGTGAGGACGGCCGTCGCCCCCAGGCCCGACGCCAGACGCGTGGCCAGGGCGTTCGCGCCCCCGACGTGGCCACCCACGAGGGGAACGCAGAAGCGTCCGGCCTCGTCGATGACCACGACGCCGGGGTCGGTGTGCTTTGACGCCAGCAGGGGGGCGATGAGGCGGGTGGTGGCGCCGAGGGCGAGGTGGCTGACGATGAGGTCGCACTCGGTCCAGGCGCGACGGAGACCGGCGGAGGCCGGGCCGTCGTAGCGGGTGGTGGGCGTGCCGAGCAGCACGTCGATGCGGTCGGCGGTGGCCCGGGCGGCGGGGTGGCCGACCACCTGTCCGATGCGGGGGGCGGCGTCCGGGTCGGCGTGGGTCATGCGGTGTCTCCCAGGTAGAGGCGGTGGGCGGGGTCGCCGGAGGGGTGCTCTCGCCAGGCGAGGTCTCCCCGGGCTGCGGCCAGGGTGCCGAGGACGTCGGCCTCGGGCCCGGTGACGACCACGATCCGGCGCGGGCGGTGGTCGCCGAGGCGCGCCAGCGAGGCGGCGCCGGCCAGCACGGCCAGGTCGGGGACGCCGGAGGCGCCGGGGCCCTGGTCGTCGAGGGACCAGACGGCGGCCAGGCGCGCCCGGGCGAGCGTCGAGACCTCCGCCCCCACGACACCCTCGACCCAGACCAGGTCGCCGATCCCCGCCGCGAGCAGGGCGGACGCCACGGCGGCGGTGGGCCCGACCGTCGCCGGCGGCGTCCGGTCGGGGGCCGGGCCGGCGATCGGCCGCGGCGAGGGGTGCTCGTGGGCGTCCGGGTCGAGCACGAGCACGACGTTCGGCTGCCGGACGTCGCTCGTCGCGAGCGCCTCGTCCTCGGTGAGGGTCCGGATGCGCTCGTCGTCCTCGCCGAGGCGCTCGGCGAGGACGTAGCGGCGTCCGAGGCCGCGCAGCCCGGTCGCGAGCTCCCGGACGCCCACGTGCAGGTCGGTCAGGACCGCCACCTTCGGGCAGGCCCGGCAGGCGTTCAGGGCCGGACGCGGGTCGTGGCCGTGGGCGGAGACGACGAGGGCGTCGTCCCAGGGCAGCCCGGCGGCGGCGAAGGCGGCCTGGACGGAGCTGGGGGCGGTGACGACCCGGGGACGCAGGCCGGCGGCGCGGAGCCGTCGGACCACGCCGTACAGCAGGGGGTCGCCGGAGGCGACCACGAGCGCGTCCGCGTCGGCCGGGAGCGCGGCGAGGCGCTCGACCGCCTGGCTGATCGGCCCCAGGATGACGCGGCGGTCGTCGGGGACGCCGAGGGCGCCGAGGTGGCGGCGTCCGCCCACGACGAGGTCCGCGGCGGCGGCGTCCGTGCGGAGCGCGGCCGAGGGGACGCCGAGGAGGCCGTGGACGGTGATCACGGCCGCTCGCTCGCCGGGTCGGCGGCCCGGAACTCGTGGCGGAAGCCCGGGTGGTAGAGGTGGCTCCGCGTGCCGGTGGGCCCCGCGGCGAGCGCCGGGCCGACGAGCACCACCGTGTGCTTCCAGAGCTTGTGCTCCTTCATGGTCGCGTGCAGGTCCGACAGGGCGCAGCGCAGCATGAGCTCGTCGGGCCACGTCACCCGGTAGCCCACGAGGCACGGCGTCTCGGGCGGGTAGCCGCCGGCGAGGAGTTCTTCCTGGAGGGCCCGGTTGCGGGCCGCCGACAGGTAGAGGGCCATCGTGGTGCCGTGCCGGGCGAACTCGCGGACGGACTCCCGCGGCGGCATCGGCGTCCGCCCGCCCTCGAGCCGCGTGAGCACCAGGGACTGCGACACCTGGGGCACGGTGATCTCGACGTCGGCCCGGGCGGCGGCCGCCGAGAACGCCGAGATGCCGGGGATCGTCTCGTGGGCGAGCCCGAGGTCGTCGCACAGCGCCCGCTGTTCGGCGGTGGCCCCGTAGATCGAGGGGTCGCCGGTGTGCACGCGCGCCACCAGCAGCCCTTCGTCGCGGGCCCGCCGGTAGAGCGGCTCGAGATCCTCCAGGGACGCCGTCGCCGAGTCGACGACCAGCGCGTCCGGGCGGGCGCCCGCGACCAGCCCGGGGTGAACCAGGCTGGACGCCCACACGACCACGTCCGCCTCGGCGATCACCCGGGCCCCGCGGACGGTGATGAGGTCGTCCGCGCCGGGGCCGGCGCCGACGAACACGACCCTGCCCTCGCGCCCGGTCAAAGCCGGCCGCCCGTCGTGGCGCGTGCCGGCGCCGACAGCACCGTGCTGAAGTAGGGCGCCCCGGTGCGTGCGGCGTCCGGGCCGTCGACGATGGTCTCACCGGGCAGGCCCACGTCGGTGCCGATGACCGAGCGGTCCAGGCGTCCGGACGCCTCGAGCCGCTCCAGCACCTCGGGCAGGAGACGCCCCGCCTTGTAGGCCACGACCGTGTCCGCCACGGCCACGACGGCGTCCAGCACGTCGAGCCCGGCGGTCACGGGCACCAGCGCGAGCACCTCGGTGCCCTCGACCAGTGGCGTCCGGGACGCCGCGGCCAGCGCCTGCATCGCCGTGATCCCCGGCACGACCTCGATCGCGACGTCGGGCAGGACCGCGGTCACCTCGGACGCCAGGTAGCTGAACGTCGAATAGACGCTGGGGTCGCCGACCGTGGCGAACGCGACGAGGTCGGCGCCGGCCGCGAAGGCCGCCACGGCCGCGGCGGCGGAGGCCTCCCAGGCCTCCCGGCGCCGGTCGGTGACGCCCGACCGGTCACCCATGCTGAAGGGCACCCGGACGACCCGGGCGGCCGCGTCCGGGCACGCGGCCAGCACGACCTGCTCGGCGCGGCCGGCCGCGCCCTCGCTGCGCTCGGTGGCAGGCACCAGGATGGCGTCCGCCATGGCCAGCAGCCGCACGGCCTTCACGGTGACCAGCTCAGGGTCCCCGGGGCCGACCCCGACCCCGACGAGCCTGCGATGGGTGGCGGTCATGCGGGTCCTCCCGTGGTGGTGGCGGCGCCGGCCCAGGCCAGCAGGGTGTCGAGGTCGAGGTGCTCCTCGACGGCGTCGGCGAGGAGCTCGATCATCGCCTCGCGCCGGTCGGCGTGCCCGGGGTGGCCGGACGCCGGCGTCCAGTCGCTCCCGGCCTGCGCGGCCACGCGGGTGAGCCACGCGCGGCGGAAGGCGTCGTTCTCGAGTGTGCCGTGCCACAGCGTGCCCCAGGTGGCGCCGGACGCGCAGCCGTCCAGGAAGGGATCGGCCTGGCCGACGACCCGACAGGCACCGTGGTGGATCTCGTAGCCGGTGACCTCGTGGCCCTCCCAGGTGCCGGTCGGTCGGCCGAGCACCTTGTCCGCGCCGAAGGTGACGTGCACCGGCAGCAGCCCCAGGGCCTCGGTGGTGCCATGGCCGGACTCCACGTCGTCGTCGATCGTGCGGGCGAGCATCTGGTAGCCGCCGCACACGCCGAGGATCGGTCGGCCCGTGTCGGCCCGCCGGGCCAGCACGGCGGCGATCCCGGACGCCCGCAGCCAGGCCAGGTCGTCGACGGTGGCGCGGCTGCCGGGCAGGACGACCAGGTCGGCGGCCACGCAGGTGGCCGGGTCCTGCGTGACGAGGACCTGGACGCCCGGCTCGTGGGCCAGGGCGTCCACGTCGGTGGCGTTCGAGATGCGGGGGAGCCGGACCACGGCGACGCGCAGGGCGGCCCTGTCGGCGGCCGGGTCGGACGCCGGCGTCCGGTCGTGGCGCCAACGGCCCACCTCGAGGGCGTCCTCGCCGTCGAGCCACACGCCGGGCAACCACGGCAGGACGCCGAGGTTCGCGAGCCCGGTGCGGCGCGTGATCTCCAGCAGCCCGGGGTCGAGGATCGACTGGTCGCCGCGGAACTTGTTGATGACGTAGCCGCGCAGCAGGCGGCGGTCGGCGTCGTCCAGCAGGGCCCAGGTACCGAACAGCGACGCCAGGACGCCGCCGCGGTCGATGTCGCCGACGAGCACGACCGGCAGGTCGAAGGCCCTGGCCAGCCCCATGTTCACGTAGTCGCCGGCCCGCAGGTTGATCTCGGCGGGCGACCCGGCGCCCTCGCACACGACGACCTCATGGGTGGCGGCCAGCTCGCGGTACGCGGCGTGCGCGGCCTCGGCGAGGTGGCGGCGTCCGGTGGCGTAGACGCCCGCCTCGAGGACGCCGGCGGGCTGACCGCGCAGCACGACGAAGCTGCGCCGGTCGGTGCCGGGCTTCAGCAGCACGGGGTTCATCGCCGAGGTGGGCTCGACGCCGGCCGCCTGGGCCTGCAGGTACTGGGCGCGCCCGATCTCGGAGCCGTCGCGGCACACCATCGAGTTGTTGGACATGTTCTGGGCCTTGTACGGCACGACGTCGACGCCCCGGCGCCGCAGGGCCCGGCACACCCCGGTCACGACGAGCGACTTGCCGGCATCCGAGGAGGTGCCGGCCACCAGCAGGCCGGTCATCGCGCACCGCCGGAGGCGGCGCGGGCCAGCGTCGCCGCCACGGCGAGCCCCGTCGCCGCGACCGTGACCGCGGTGACGAGCCGGGCGGCGTCCCGGACGCCCGACGCGTCCGGCCGGTCGCCCTCGCCGAGGGTGCCGCGCACCTCGACCCGCGAGCCGTAGACGTTCCTGCCGCCGAGCCGGACGCCGAGCGCGCCCGCCCACGCGGCCTCGCACCAGCCGCCGTTGGGGCTGGGGTGCCGGGCGTGGTCGCGCAGCATCGTGCGGGCCGCCCGGAGCGGGCTGCCGCCGACCACGGGCGCGAGCGCGCAGGCGAGGACGCCTGTGAGGCGGGCCGGCGCGAGTCCGGCCAGGTCGTCGAGCCGTGCGGACGCCGTCCCGAACCGGGCGTGGCGGGCGCTCCGGTGGCCGACCATGGCGTCCAGGGTGTTCACGGCCCGGTGGCCGAGCAGCCCGGGCACGCCGGCGACGGCCCCCCAGAAGAGGGACGCGACGACGGCGTCCGAGGTGTTCTCGGCCAGCGACTCGACGGTGGCGCGGGCGAGGTCCGGCTCGTCCAGCCCGTCGGGGGTGCGGCCGCACAGGTGCGGCAGCCGGCCGCGGGCGGCCGGCAGGTCGGCGTCCTCGAGATGGCGCGCCATCGCGCGACCCTCGGCGGCCAGCGTGCGCGCACCGAGCACCGCCCAGGTGGCGGCGGCGGTCACGAGCACCCGGGCGAGAGTGCGGCGGCCGGTGGCCCGCTCCAGGGCGACCCCACCCGCCAGCACGGGCAGCAGGGCGGCGCCCGCGAAGGCGGCCCCGCGGGTGCGGTCGTCGGCCCACAGCCCGCGCTCGAGCGTCCCGGCCCACCGGCCGAACGCGGCCACGGGATGGCCCCGGCGGGGGTCGCCGACGACGGCGTCGACGAGGACGCCGAGCGCCAGGCCCGCAGCCCGCGCCCGTAGGCTGGCGGCGTGACGGTGCTGATCCTGGGTGGCACGGCCGAGGGCCGCGCCCTGGCGTCCGCGCTGGTCGGCGTGGGGACGCCCATCGTCACCTCGGTGGCCGGCCGCACCCGCGACCCGGCGCTGCCCCCCGGTCCGGTGCGGAGTGGGGGCTTCGGTGGCTCGGCGGGGCTGACGTCCTGGCTTCGTGACCACGCCGTCGCGGCGGTCATCGACGCCACCCACCCGTTCGCCGCCACGATGACCGCGCACGCGGCCGAGGCCTGCACCGCCGCGGGGGTGCCGCTGCTCCGGCTGGAACGGCCCAGTTGGCGCGATCACCCGGATGCCCCGTCCTGGACGTGGGTGGCCGACCACGAGGCGGCCGCCGCGACGGCGTCCACCCTGGGGGACCGGATCTGGCTGACGGTCGGACGCCAATCGCTGGCCCGGTACGCGCGGCTGGCCCGACGGCCGGTGCTGGCGCGGGTCGCCGAGGCGCCGGCCTCCGCGGTGCCGCCCGCCTGGACGCTGCTGGTGGACCGCGGTCCCTTCGAGTTGCTGGCCGAACGGGCGCTGATGGACCGGCACGGCGTCCGCGTCCTGGTCACGAAGGATGCCGGTGGCGTCCACACCGCGGCCAAGCTGGACGCCGCCCGCGAGGCGGGCGTCGCGGTCGTCGTGGTGGCGCGCCCGGCGCTGCCCCCCGGGCTCAACACTGTCGACGCCGCGCCGGCGGCGGTGGCGTGGGTGCGCGGGCTCAGCACGCGGTCCACTCCGGTGTGAGGTCGAGGCCCGCCACGGCTCCGATGACGGTGATCGCGGGCGGTTGGACGTCGGCGTCGGCTGCCAGGGTCGCGACGTCGGAGACGGTGCCGCGGACGACCCGACTGCGGGGGCCGCAGCCGTCCTCGACCACGGCGGCGGGTGTCGCCGGGTCGAGACCGGCCCCGGTGAGGGCGGCGCAGATGGCGGCCAGGTGGGCGACCCCCATGAGTACGACGAGCGTGGTGTGCGTGCGGGCGAGCGCCTCCCACGGGATCGTGCTGCGCGGATCCCCGGGGGGAACGTGCCCTGACACCACCGTGAATCCCTGCGACAGACTCCGGTGGGTGACGGGCACTCCTGCGAGGGCGGGCACGGCGACCGCCGAGGTCACGCCCGGGACGACCTCGACCGGGACGCCGGCCAGGGCGCACGCCTGAGACTCCTCACCGCCGCGGCCGAAGACGAAGTTGTCGCCGCCCTTGAGGCGGACCACCCGGCGGCCCGCCCGTGCCTGGTCGATGAGGATCTCGTTGATGCGGTCCTGGGGCGTGCAGGCGCCGCGCGGGATCTTGCCGACGGCGATCCGCTCGGCGTCGGGGCGCATCTCGTCGAGGACGGCCAGCGGTGCCAGCCGGTCGTAGACCACGACGTCGGCCTGCTGCACGGCGCGTAGCCCGGCGACGGTGATGAGGTCGGGGTCGCCGGGCCCACCACCGACGAGGACGACGGTGCCTGGGGTCAGGTGGTGCTTCACGAGAGGGTCCTGTTCTGGGGAGCTGGGCGGGGGTCGAGGAGGTCGGCCACCTGGTCGAGGGTGCGGGGCCGGCCGTGGAGGCCGAGGCGTGCGGCGAGCGCGAGCGGCCAGGGGTGGTGCAGCCCGGCCCGGGTCACGAGTGGGGCGTCGGCGAGCAGCACTGTCGGGTCGCCCTGAATCACCCTCTGGTCGACCACGACGGCGACGGAGTCGGCCCAGGCCAGCGCGAGGTGGACGTCGTGGGTGGCGAACGCGATCGTCGTGCCCGCGGCCACGAGCCGGTCGAGCGCGGCCAGGATCCCGTCGACGCCCGCCGGGTCGAGCCCGGCGGTGGGCTCGTCCAACAGCAGCACCTCCGGACGCATCGCCACGGCACCCGCGGCGGCGACCCGCTTGCGCTCGCCGTACGACAGGTGGTGGGTGGCTCGCTCGGCGAGGTGGGCGATGCCGAGGAGCTCCAGCGCCTCGGCGACCCGGTCTCGCACCTCAGGCTCGGCGAGCCCGAGGTTGAGGGGGCCGAAGGACACGTCCTGGGTGACGTCGGCCGAGAAGAGCTGGTCGTCAGGATCCTGCAGCACGATCTGGACGCGGCGTCGGTGGGCGCGCAGGGTACTCCGGCCGGGGGAGAGGGCCGTCCCCCGGTAGCGGACGTGGCCCGCGGAGGGCCGGTGGGCGCCGGCCAGACACCGCAACAGGGTGGTCTTGCCCGACCCGTTAGCGCCCAGCACGGCGGTCCGGGTGCCGGGATGCAGCGCGACCGTGGCGCCGTGCAGGACGTCGGCCCGGCCCGGGTAGCCGGCCACCACCGCGTCCGCGCTCAGCAGGGCCGTCACAGCGCCGCCCGGGCGAGCAGCGTGAGCGTCCAGACGATCGCGAGGACGGCGGCCGTCAAGGCCCGGAACTGCCATGAAGCGGACCGCGCCACCGGCAGGGTGACGAGGGCCGACTCGAAGCCGCGGGCCTGGAGCCCCGCCTGGAGCCGTTCGGCCCGATCCCAGGCGCGCACCAGCACCACGGTGGTGGCGGCGGCCGCGGTGCGCCAGCGCCGCCGTGCTCCGGCTGCGTCCCCGAGCCGGTTGGTCTGGGCATCGTGGAGGCCCACCGCAGTGTCGAGGAGCACGAACAGCAGGCGATAGGTGAGCGAGGCCACCTCGATCAGAGGGTCGGGGACGCGCAGCCGACGCAGCCACGTCAGCAGGTCGATCATGGGCGTCGTGGTGGCCAGCACCATGAGGGCCGACGTGCCCGCGACGCCGTGCGCGAGGACGTCGAGTCCGTGGGCGAGGCTGGCGGGGGTCACTGTGAGCGGGCCCCACGCAGCCAGCGCGTCCGCCGGGTCACCGCCGACCGACACGGCCACGGACGCGCTGCCCAGCGCGAGGAACGCCACGGGCGCGGCCATGGCCACCCCGAGGACGCGCACCGGAATCCGGGCCGGCCCGACGATGAGCAGCACGGACGCCACCGCCACGGCCAGCGTGCCGGGCCACGAGGGGGCCGCCAGGGCGCTGAGCACCAGCCCCACCGAAAGGACCACCTTCTCCTCCACGCGGACGCCGCGCCACGGCCCGGTCCACGCGGCGTCGTCGAGCGAGGTGAGGTGACCTTCAGCCATCGGCGTCGCCCCGCGGGTCGGCCGCCTCGGCGCGTGCGGTGGCCCGGCCGCTGAGGCGGCCGAGGGCGAAGCCCAGGACGCCGGTGCCCACCGCCGCCTGGAGGGCGAACAGGCCCGCCTCCACCTCGGGGCTCGCCGGAGCGGACACCGGGGTGAACCAGGGCTCGACGCCGTGGTCGGTCAGCACGTCGACGACCTGGGTGTCCGTGCCGGCGAACGGCTCGGCGCCGGGGACAGCCGGCGGCGCAGCCAGCCAGGGGAGGACGAGGACCGCCACGAGCGCGACGAGCAGCGCCGGCGTCCAGCGGCTACGCATGGGAGGGCTCCTCGGTGGCCAGTCCCAGCCGGACGAGGTGCGGTCGCGCCGCCCGGTCGAGGAAGCCGAACAGCATGACCCCGAGGATCCCCTCGGCGACGGCGAGCGGCACCTGTGTGAAAGCGAAGATGCCGAGGAACTTGGCGAACGAGCCGCCGAAGCCCGAGCCGAGGTCGGGGTGGGCCAGGGCCAGCTGCGCAGCCGAGACCACGTAGGTGGTGAGGTCGGCGATCGCCATGGCCGCGAAGATGCCGACCGGTCGGGGGAGACGCACCGCGCGGGCGAGGCGCCACGCGCCGTACCCGGCCCACGGCCCCGCCACCGCCAGGGCCACCACGTTCGCGCCGAGTGTCGTCAGCCCGCCGTGCGCGAGGAGCAGCGCCTGGAAGACCAGGACGACGGTGCCCAGGAACGCCATCACGGGCGGCCCGAACAGGACGGTGCCCACCCCCGTCCCCGTCGGATGCGACGAACTTCCGGTCAGGGAGGGCAGCTTGAGTGCCGAGAGCACGAACGTGAACGCGCCGGCCACCGCCAGCAGCAGGGTGTTCTCGGGGGTGCGGCGCGTTTCGGCGATGACCGCGCGGGCGCCGTGCACGACGAACGGGGTGGCGACGGCGAACCAGGCGGCGGCTTGCACGGGGGGGAGGAATCCCTCGGCGATGTGCATGACGCGACTCCCTCTCGGGAGGACGCGTCCCGACTCGGTGTGGTCCGCGACGGACGAGTTCCTGACTTCCAGCGCTGGGCTGTCCACAGTGGCGCGACCGTGCCGGCTCTTCCCGGCTTCCTCGCGTCGTCGCGGTGTGCAGTTGTGCGGTCCCGAGTATGGCACGAGGCCCGGTCCGCGGCGACCGAGGGTCGAGAAGCGGCCCGGGTGCCATCATGGGCGTCCGAGGTACCCACGACCCGAGGAGCGCCATGCCCACCACGTACGAGTACGTCAAGGACGGGGGCGAGATCTACCGCGAGTCGTTCGCGACGATCCGTCTCGAGGCCGACCTTCGGGGGCTGCCCGACGACGTGGCCCGAGTGGCGGTGCGGATGATCCACGCCATGGCCCAGACCGACCTCGTGCCCGACCTCGCCTGGACCCCGGGTGTCGTGGCGTCGTGCCGTGAGGCGCTGGCCGGCGGGGCCCCGATCCTGTGCGACTCCACGATGACCGCCACCGGCATCATCCGGTCGCGCCTTCCGCGCGACAACGACGTGGTGTGCCACCTCGGGGAACCTGAGGTTGCCGAGCTGGCCCGGGAGCTCGGCACGACCAAGTCGGCCGCAGCGGTCGAGCTGTGGCGGCCGCGGCTGGCCGGCGCCGTCGTGGCCATCGGCAACGCACCCACCGCGCTGTTCCACCTGCTGGAGGTGCTCGCCGAGACCGGAGATCGTCCCGCCGGGATCATCGGCATCCCGGTCGGCTTCGTGGGAGCCGCCGAGTCGAAGCGGGCGCTCGCCGACAACGACCTCGGGCTGGAGTTCCTGACGTTGCACGGACGCCGGGGCGGGTCCGCGGTGACGGTGGCGGCCGTCAACGCCATCGCCAGCACCGCGGAGACGACCAACGACGCGCGTGGCTGACCGAGCGGGGGGACGCGCCGGCCAACTGGAATCCTCGCGACTGAGGCCGGGGTGGACGACCGGCGCCTGCGCCACCGCCGCCGCCCGGGCCGCCTGGGTGGCCCTCGTCACCGGCGAATTCCCCGACCCCGTGACGATCGAACTCCCCCTCGGGCGGACGCCGGCGTTCGCCCTCACCGCGGAACGGCTCGACCGCGAGGGGGACGCCGTCGTCGCGGCCATGGCCGCTGTCACCAAGGACGCCGGCGACGACCCGGACGTGACCCACGGCGCCGTCGTCCGGGCCACCGTGCGCCTGGGCGCCCCCGGCTCGGGGATCGTCTTCGCCGCCGGTCCGGGCGTCGGCACCGTCACCCTGCCCGGCCTTCCGTTGGCGATCGGCGAGCCGGCCATCAACCCGGGCCCCCGGACCCAGATCACCGACAACCTGGCGGCCGCGGCGTCCGCCCTGGGCCGCGAGGTGGGCGACGTCGTCGTGCAGGTCGCCATCGACGACGGGGAAGAGCTGGCCCGACACACCCTGAACGCGAGGATCGGGGTGTTGGGCGGACTGTCCGTCCTGGGCACCACCGGGGTCGTGGTGCCCTACTCCTGCTCGGCCTGGATCGACAGCATCCGACGCGGCATCGACGTCGCGAGGGCGACCGGACAGACCCATGTCGCGGCCTGCACCGGCTCGACCTCGGAGAGCGTGGCCCGCCAGGCACTCGGGCTGCCGGACGTGGCGCTGCTGGACATGGGCGACTTCGCCGGCGCCGTGCTCAAGTACCTGCGCACGCACCCCGTGCCCCGCCTGACCATCGTGGGCGGGGTGGCCAAGCTCGCCAAGCTCGCCCAAGGGCACCTGGACCTGCACTCGGCGCGCTCCACCGCGGACCACGGCCAGTTGGCCGCGCTCGCGCGGGAGGTGGGGGCGGGGGAGCGGGTCGTCACCGCCGTGCGGGAGGCGTCAACCGTCCTCGGTGCAGTCGAGGTGTGTCGCGACGCCGGCGTCCCCCTGGGTGATGCGGTGGCCGGCGCCGCCCGGCGTGAAGTGGTGCGGTTGCTTCGCCGGGCTGACATCGCGGTGACTGTCGTGTGCATCGATCGTCTAGGCGCGGTGGTGGGCAGCGCCGCCCACGTGACCCCGCCGATCGACGCCGTCTCTGGGGTGCGCGGAAGGCCTTGTCAGGACGGGGCTGGGGGCGACAGGTCGGCGACCATTTCTGGTGCCCCGGATAAGCCCCAAGTGGTGCCCGGGGCCTAAGGGGGCACTGCATCGTCCCTTGTCAGTGGGGGGTTACGCACGTCACTTGCCGGAGGTTCGAGTCCTGTCGCCCCGACCACAATATGGCTGTGACTAGGCATTATACTACGAGAAGACAACAGGCCGAAGACCTGTCGCCCCGCATCACATCATCGTTATGGCTAGGGGTGTTGGCGGAAATCGCCGCTACGAGGGGTCCAGTTTCGTGGTCAGGGGTGGTCAGACGAAGCCCCAAATTAGCCCCAGATTTCCGTTCTTGGGGCAAGCGAAACCCCTTGTCACAGGATGTCGTGATGTGAGGCCCTCCGGGTGTGGCGGGGGACCTCTGGGGTCCCCCTTCCATGCTGCACGTGTGATGCCTCCCAGAACCTCGATGCTGGTCAGGTGTGCGGCCACGTTGGGGCTGGACCCCACCACGCTCGCGTGCGATCGCACGGCCATCCGCTGTCTGCGCGGGGATCCAGCGGATCGCCAGCGGTACTGACGTGGGGATCCACATCGGTGGGCGTGAACTCGGGGTCTTGCTGATGGTCGTGAGCTCACCCACATTCCGACGGTCGTGACCTCCCGCTCGTGGCTCCATGGGCGGACGCCCCACGTCGGTGGAGGGGGCCGTGATCACACAGCCACCATGTGCCTGTGTATTGGCGCCATAATGGCTCCATGCCGAACATTCAGATCAAGGACGTGCCCGAGGACACGCATGCGGTCCTGCGGCAGCGGGCGAGCGCGGCGCACCAGTCGTTGCAGGAGTACCTGCGGTCCAGGCTGATCGCTGAGGCGGCCCAACCAACCGTGGACGAGGTGCTCGCCCGTGCGGGCGGCCGGGCCGGCGGATCGCTGTCGCTGGCTGACGCGGTGAGCGCCTTGCGGTTGGACCGTGCTCGTCATTGACGCCGGCGTCCTGGCCGTCGCCTTGCTCGACGACGGCCCCGACGGTGACGCGGCGCGGAATCGGCTGCGCGGGGAAAGACTCGCCGCGCCGGCACTGATCGATCTCGAGGTGGCCTCGGTGTGGCGAGGGCTGGCCCGCGGGGGCCACCTGGACCCGCGTCGAGTCGGGTCCGCTCTGGATGATCTTCGGGAACTGCCGCTCCAGCGCGTGGGTCATGCCCCGCTGCTGGCGCGCTGTTGGGAGTTGGGGAACAACCTCACGATCTACGACGCCGCCTACGTCGCTCTCGCCGAAGCACTGCAGGTGACCCTGCTCACGGGGGATCGCCGCCTCGCCAGAGCCACCGGGCCACAGTGCGCCATCGAGGTCATCACGACCGATCGCTGAACCGCCCTCGCCCCCGGCCAGCGCGGTCGATCCCGCCGATGGTCCTGAGCTCACCCACACGCCGGGAGTCGATCGTTCAAGATCGCACACCCGGGGGGGCTCACGTTTTCGAGGTGTGGGCGTTCTTGTTTGGGGGTCGACCTGCCAGGAACGCCTGATGCGTGGTCACTCCATCCGGATCGAGCGCAGTGCCCATGACGTGCCGCCGACGGTGGCGACCAGGGCCATGAGGGACCCGGCGAGCACGAACCAGCCCAGCAGGAACGGCAGTCCGGGGACGGTCCCGATGCCGGTGGCGGCGAAGTTCTGCGCGAGGCGTCCCCACGCGACAGCAATGACCGCGGCACCCAGACCGAACCCGATGGCGAGAACGGCGACGGTCTCGATCAGGGTGGAACGGTGGATCAGCCCCTGGGTGGCGCCGGCCCGCCGCGACAGGGCGAACTCGGCCTGACGCTCGCGTAGCGACGTCAGCAGCGACACCCCGATGGCCAGCACGGCGAGCAGGCACGAGCCGCCGATGGCGACCAGCAGGCTGGTGGTGACCTGCCGGTTGCCGTCGTCGGTCATGCCCTGCGTCCAGAAGGCGGCGTCCTGGACGTGGGCGCCGGGCAGTGCTTGCCCCACGGCGTCCATGACCTTGGCCTTGTCGGCGTCGGGCTCGAGGCGGATGAACCAGGTCCGGTACTCGGCGTGCCCGCCCTGCAGGTCGAAGGTGGCGGCGTCCACGAGGTACTCGCGCAGGGCAACACCTCCGTCGATCACGGTGACCACCTCGATCTCGACGGGGCTCCCGTCCGGGCCCGTGAGTGTGGTGCGTTCGCCCAATTCGTGGGCTGATCCCGACACGGCGACCCTGGTGCCGGTCACCTGGTCCAGGGGTGCCCCCGTGACCTGCAGGTTCTGGACCTGGGCCAGCGCCGCCAGGTCGGTGGCCCCCAACTGGACGCCGCCCGCGATGGGCACGTTCGGGTCGGCGGGCGCGAACCAGTCCGCGCGCGTGATCGCCACCGGAGCAGCCGCGGCGACGCCGGGCAGTCCGCTGAGGGCGTCGAGGTCCAGGGCGGCCGGGCCTGGCCCGTGCTCCGCGATGATGTCGGCGCTCAGGGCGCGCCCCATCATCGTGGTGCCCGCGTCGCCCAGCCCCAGAAACGTGGTGAAGAAGATGCCGGGCACCGCCAACAACAGCAGCGCAGGGTTGGCCAGGGACGCCGTCCGCGCGCGATCCCAGCCGGCGTGCCCCTGGGCGAGGACACCCGCGCCGGGGCTGACCCTGCCCACCAGCGAACACACCACGTGCGCGATCGGGCTGACGACGATCGGCGCCAACTGCACGAGGGCGACAAGCGCCAGCACGCCCTGACCCAGCGCAGCCCAGACGAACGTGTCGGGCGGCAGGTCGGCGGGAAGCAGGAACATCGCCACCGCGGCCACGGCGGCGCCGGCGCCCAGGGCCCAGCGGGCCGGGCTCATCGGCTTGGCCGACTGTGTGGCCCCCGACAGCGCCTCGACCGGCTGCACCCTGCTGATCCGCCGGGCGGGACCGCTCGCCCCCAGCATCGTCACGAGCGTGGTGAGCACGACCCCGTAGGCGACGGTCTCGGGGTGGAAGAACACGGTGAATCCCTCGGGCAAGCCGTAGGTACCGCCGAACAGCGCGACGTAGGCCCGCCCGATCGGCACGCCGAACGCGCTGCCGACCAGTCCCGCGAGCAACCCCAGCAGCAGGCTCTCGCGCCGGATGATCGAGCGCACCTGACCCCGCGACGCACCCGACAGGCGCAGCAGGGCCAACTCGCGGCGGCGTCCCTGCACCACGAACGCCATCGTCGACGAGACCAGGATCACCGACACCAGCACCGCGACGAAGGCCGTCATTCCACCGAGCATCGCCATCATCAACGCGGCACCATCAACCCGGGACGCCTCGTAGGCGTCGAGGCCAGTCCTGACAACGCCGTCCATCTTGTTGGCCGCCGCCAACAGGCTCATCGAGCCCGTGACAAGGGCCGACGCGAGCACCGCCGACGCGAACGCGCCGAGGTAGCCCCACTTGTGCTCGCGCAGCAGGGCCGTGGACAGCCCGCCCATCAGGCCGCACGCTCCTGCTCCAGCTCGGCGATGCGGACGCCGATGGTGGCCGCATCCTGCCCGGCCATCTCCTCCACGATCTGCCCGTCGGACAGGAACAGCACCCGGTCGGCCTTGCTCGCGACGTTCGGGTCGTGCGTCACCATCAACACCGACGCCCCCGCCCTGGCCAGATCGGTGAACTGGCGCAACACCGCCGCGCCCGACACCGAATCGAGCGCGCCCGTGGGCTCATCGGCGAACACCACAGTCGGCGCCTGCAACAAGGTGCGGGCGATCGCGACCCGCTGCTGCTCGCCACCCGAGAGCTGCTCGGGGCGGTGGTCGGCGCGCTCGCGCAGACCAACCCGACCCAGGGCGTCCAGAACGTCCTCGCGGGGCGGGCGCCTGCCCCCGAAAAGGTGGGGAAGAGACGCATTCTGGGCGGCCGTCAGCGCCGGAATCAGGTTGTACTGCTGGAACACGAACCCCAACCGCGTGCGACGCAGGTCGGTGAGAACACGGTCCGAAGCGGTGCCGATGTCGACACCGTCGAGAGTGACCCGCCCCGACGTCGGACGCAGCAGGCCCGCGCAGCAGTTCAGGAACGTCGACTTGCCCGAACCCGAAGGGCCCATCAGCGCAACCCACTCGCCGCGGCGCAGCCACATCGACAATCCGCGCAGCACGGGCACATCACCGGCCCCCGAGGTGTAGGTCTTGGTCAGGTTCTCCACGACAAGTGCGTGGCGCGATTCGGTGCCGGGGGGCTGGGGCGTCATGGGGGGCTTCCGCTCTGCTCGGGACACGTCATCATAGGAAGCCCGACGGCTGACCTCTCCAGCATCTCACCGACACCACCCGACGCCTCGACCAGCGGGCCGACGCGCAATCCGATGCCCACGAGTGGGTCAAGGCGCCGTCGAGTTCGCCTATGACCAGCCACCTCCAGCGATGGCGCTGGTTGCGGCTCTGGTGACCGTGGCCGGGTGGGTAGCGCTTGCCGTGGGGGCGGGCCGAGCCTCGATCACTGGCTTCGTCTGGTTCGCGGCGGTGGCGTGGCTTCTCATCCTCGCCACCCCGGTCGCAGCGATGCTCTTGCTCACTGTGGAGGGTGACTCCGTCTTGCCGTGGCAGAGCGCAATGATCCTCCCCATCCTGTTCGCGGGCCGCTCCCTGCATCCGCTCGCCTACTTCGTTCCACTCGCCGACCCCGAGTACCGGACCGTGGTCGTCGCGGGCGCCATGCTCCTTGTGAGCATTGGCAGCTACTTCCTCACCCGCGCCGTATCGAGGCGGACGAGCACCGAATAGGCCGAACAGGTCTGACTCACAGACGCACGCTTCCGTGACCGGGTCGGCCGTTGCGTCCGTTGGTGCAACCGATCGAGCGGATCGCTCGGAGGCGCGGCCACGAGGTCCGGCGGCCACTTGTCCGGCTGCGCCTAGAGTCGTGAGTGGGCAGGCTCAATACCCACGAGCACCATCGAGGAAGGCCCATGATCCACACGACGCGCTGGGTTCAAGACCGTCGGACCGCGGTGATGGTTGCGGTTTTGGGCACCGTGTCCGTCGTCGCCTACGGATTGCTCGCCGCCGTCCAGATCATGGTGCTGAATCCGCTGGCGGCCGTGCCAGATGTCGGTCTCGGCCAGATCCGCGCCGACATGGACGCAGCCGGGGAGACCCTGGGGGCGTGGTGGGTGCTCATGGCAGTCGGTCCCGCCCTCGTCATCGCCCTGCTTGTTCGGGTAGGCAAGCGTCCGGAACTCCAGCCACGGATGGTCGCCTCCCGGTATCTCATTCTGCTGGCGCTCGGGACACCGGCCTACTTCATCGCCAGCTTCGGCCCGGGGATGGCACTGGCCGACACGTACGGCATCGGGGGAGCGGATGCCTCCCCGTGGGCAGTTCCCCTGCACGTGACGAGCATGCTCGCAGTCATCGCCCTCGCCGGACTTGCGGCGTGGAACCGTTCCCGCGTCTCTCGGCTCCACCGATGAGAGGCCGGGACGCAGATCCATCACGACATCCCCCTTTGCCGCGAGCCGCGCGGATGCCAACGAACGGGCATCCGACGGCGACTTCAGGCGGTCTCGGTCAACTCCGCGACGCCCCCGGTGGTCGTACGGCGTCCTTCATGTTTCCCGCCTGGTCGATCCTGGGCTCGATGATTCCTGCAGGCAGGTCGAGTGCGTCCACAGCGCAGTCGCGGCACTGCACGCCGCGCGTTTGGTAGAGCCTGCAGGGCGTGTCCACGCGCCGGAAGGCCGGCCCGACTTGGTCTCTAGATGAGGGCGTCGCGGATTGTCATGGCCGCGGATACCCGGTTGTCGACCTGCAGCTTGGTGAAGATGCTGCTCAGGTGCGCTTTGACGGAGGCGAGGCTGAGGTTGAGTCTGCTGCCGATCTGTCCGTTGGTGAGGCCTTGGGCACCGAGAAACGTATGGCAGGACAAGCTCGGCATCGAGTACACCTTCGATCGCGAGCTCATCGCACTTCCCCCGGAAGCCAAGGGGTCGTAGCCCAGGGAGCCGGGCCAGCTGGCACCGCACGGGTCTGCAACTGTAGCGGAATAAGATACAATCGCAGGGTGGAGAGGCGTGTGGTGGTGGAGTTGGTGGCCGGGATGGCGGCGGGGCAGTGGGGGATGTTCACCACGGCCCAGGCTGCTGCGGTGGGGGTGTCCCGGTTGGAGGTGGCCCGGTTGGTCGAGGCGGGTCTGGTTCGGCGAATCCGGCAGGGAGTGCATGTGATGCCCGGTGTGCCGTCGGATGCGTTCGAGGAGGTGCGTGCGGAGTGGTTGGCCACCGATCCGACCCGGACGGCGGGGGAGCGGCGTGGCGACGCCGACCCGGTGGTGGTTTCGGACGAGACCGCGGCCGCGATCCACGGGATCGGGGACCTGTCCGCCGGCGGGGTGCACCTGACGGCGTCGCGGAGGTTGCAGACTCGGCAGGTGGGGGTGTCGGTGCATCAGCGGACGCTGACGGCCAAGGAGTACCAGTGGCTCGACGGGCTGCCGGTCACCACCCCCAGGCGGACCCTGGAGGACTTGGCTTCCTCGGGCCGGTGGGAGCGCAGCCAGTTGCGCGATCTGGCGATGGATGCGATCGCCCGGGGGCTGATCCCGCGCGTGGAGGTGGCCCGGTCGCCGATCCTGGTCCGCGCGTTGCCCGAACTCGCGCCAGCCGTGAGCCATGCCAGTCTCCGGCAACGGCTGGCCAACGACGCCCGCGAACGCGGCGCGGACCCGCGCGGCACGTACAACACGTTCTTCCGGATGTTGTTCCTGGCCGGGTTGGCCGGCCACGACTCGTGGGTGCTCAAGGGTGGCACCAACCTGTTGTGCCGGCTGACGCACCCGCGGAGCACCCTGGACCTCGACCTGTTCCGCCAAGGAGACCTCAGCCCGACGTTCACCGCGGGCGTCCTGCACGAGCAGATGGACGGCCACGCCGTTGGCAGGTACACGTTCCGGGTGGGGGATCCGACGCTCGGGGACGGCGAGGACGTCGAGGTGGCTCGGGTGAAGGTGGCGGTGTTCGATGGCACGACCGCCGTCGAGTCCTTCAACATCGACCTCTCGGGGGACATCGTCCTCAACGCCGAACCGGACCAGGTCGAGGTGCCGCGTGGTGACTTCGCGGTGTTGCC
>WBZS01000647.1_pt1 | contig 21316 bp, 17 predicted proteins | sample 5204201 | NCBI WGS metagenome assembly WBZS01 (sample SAMN12344357, study PRJNA552823) | activated sludge metagenome | biome: Activated sludge suspended growth; feature: Nitrification reactor; material: Wastewater; isolation source: activated sludge from nitrification reactor of wastewater...
GATGTCCGCAATAACAGGGGCTGCTTACACTGTTGGACCGATCGCGGCGATTTTGGCTCCTTTTTTCTTGAGCATGATCGCCGATCGCTTTTTCCCAACTGAAAAAGTGCTTGGGGTTTTGCATGTTGTCGGGGGAATTTTTCTACTTCTAGCCCCATTGGCAGCGAGTAAGTTTGAGCTTGCCGCCGCACCTGCCGACGCGTCCCTCTTCTATAAATTAGTGTTGTTTGACTTGCCGGCCTTCGTTCACCCGTTCATTCTGGTTTTGCTTTTGCACATGCTGTGCTACATGCCCACCCTTGGATTAACGGCAAGTTTGTCGTTTCAGAATCTTGAGAATCCGGAGAAACAATTTCCCGTGGTGCGTGTAGCCGGAACGCTTGGCTGGATCGCAGGAAATATCGCAGTCAGTTTCTTGCCAGGGAAAGACGAATCAGCAACTCAGTTCATCTTGGCGGGAGGAGTTGGGATTTTGTTGGGAATTTATAGTTTTACATTGCCGCACACACCGCCGCCCGGCAAAGGCAAAAATGTGACTATCGGGCAGATCCTCGGTACCGATTCGCTTGGAATGCTCAAAAATCCAGCCTATCTGGTGTTTATTATTTGTTCATTTTTGTTGTGTATCCCACTCGCAGGCTACTATGCATTCGCTCGGAACTATGTGGAAGCCTCAAATGCCGTGGTTAATGGAAGCGCCACGTTTTCGATGAGTTTTGGGCAGATGTCCGAAGTATTTTTCATGTTGATCATGCCACTTTGTTTTGCACGACTGGGCGTCAAGTGGATGTTGCTTGTTGGGATGTTCGCTTGGGTATTGCGGTACGGTCTATTTTCGTATGCTGCAGGCGATCAAATTGTGTGGATGATCCTTCTCGGCGTAATTCTGCACGGAGTTTGCTACGACTTTTTCTTTGTCACCGGCATGATTTACGCTGACAAACGGGCCCCGGTTGAGATCCGCAATCAGGCTCAAGGATTCCTGGTGCTCATAACGCAAGGGCTTGGTCTAGGGATTGGAGCAAAATTGTTCGCTGCTCACGTTACTATGAACACCACAGATGCAGGCCAAGATTGGGAGTCGATTTGGCTTTACCCCGCAGTATTTGCGGGCGTCGTCATGACGATTTTCTTCTTGTTATTTTGGGACCGTGTTGATCCAGGTGCCGACGGCGGAAAATTGGCCAACTAGTCGGCGAGAATTAATAGAAGAGTCATTGCCATTTGCTTGGTCATCAAAAATGGTGTGTTGATTTTTGGGTGCAGCTAGGCCAAATCAAGAATGACCTATTTGTTTGTTCGATGGCAATTCGCCTTTTCAGCTAACTGAGTGGCCAAGGTAGCGCCGACGATCTGGGAGAGCCGCAAGAATGGGCGTCTCCCGAGGACCCGACGTTTTCTGGCTTGCACCAGTGCTCCACTTGCGCTACAACACGGACATCGAACTGTATTTGAGGGGAAATGACAACGTCCGCAATGGGCAGGCAATCTCCAAAACGTACCATCCGAATTTCCGGCAACAGCGTAACCGACATGAAATTCGAGTGAATGATCCACGGCTGCGGTCAGGCCCTTTAGTAATTCAAAAAGGCTTTCAAATTCCTGTCCACCAAAGGGCTGTTCGGGAGACGTTTTCCCTCCAAATCGCGCGAGAACTTCGCGAATCATTTCCCGGGCTACCTCGCATTGTTCCAATGAAAGTCGTTCGTTCATCCACATTCCGTACCAAGCGGGATTGGTTGATTGAAAACAGTTGTGGAAACGATCAGCAACGCGCGGCGACGTTAAGACATGGTCAACGATCTGCACCATAGATTCGCGCAAAGAAATTGATTCGTTTTCCCACAGGGGCAACAGGCCAAAACACCTCGCCCAGCCTTTGCCATCTTTCACCGTATTTGCGGGACAACCATGGCAGCAGCTTTCAATATGCGCTTGCCCGCCATACACTTGCAGAATTTCGGTAACCGGGAATCCCCACACTTCGAAACTCTCGCAGTCAGCAGCAAACGCACTTCGATCCAAGGCAAAACCGTCGACCACTCTCTGTTCCAAAATCGCCGCGGATAATTCACGAAGTGATCGCAAGTCCCGGAAACAATTTTCGGCGACATTGTTCGATCTAAGCGTGCGTAAACGACAGGCGTGCCCAAGGCACCAGTACAGAGTTTCCGGCGTTGGTCCGATGATCGCAGCGTTTCGTTGATTGGCCATGCTTTTGCCACGCAAGGGATAAGGTAACGGATAAAGAGTGACAAAACTAGCAATTCAACAGTGTTGCAATTATAGAAAAAAATGCCGTTGGCGGTGGACGCCTCCGGCAAGGCGTTTACTTGGGAATCGAATCTCGCATCGCGATCTGCGGGCGAGAATGCAACTTCGTCCGAAAAACGGTCGCAGTATTTGCCGACAATTCCTGAAAGTTCGTTAGAAGACCATGCGCGGCACGAAAAAACCCGGCGTTGGATGCGCCGGGTCAAGGAGGTCAAGGAATTGAAGACAGGCCAAGGGTAAACGGCCGCTAGTTTTTAGGGCTTTTTTCTGGAGCCTTTTCCTTGTCGTTTTTGGCCGCTTCGTCTTTCGATTTTTTAGCCTTTTCAAAATCTCCGGCCGTCACAATAACGATGGAGTTGGGATCCACAAGTGATTTCAGTGCCTTGTCAACTCGAGCCTTATCAAGCGTCTGAATTTTCGAATCGCTGGTCGCCTGGAAGGCCATGTCTCGACCTGTATCGAGATTGTCAACCAGCATTTGTGCCAACTGAGCATCGTTTGCTCGTTGGCCTTTGCGGGTCTCCAGGAAACTGGCTTTGGCCTTGTCGAGTTCTTCTGCCGCGACACCGCTATCGAGCAACCGTTTGACTTCTTCGTCGACGGTCTGCACGACTTTCTCGGAATTCTCCGGATTCGAAATCGCAAACATCATCAACATGGTCCGCTCGTCATGGGAATCGGCTCGAACCATTGAACCAACTCCGTATGAGAGGCCTTCTTTTTTGCGGACGCGGTCAGCCAACCGAGAGGAGAGAGGTCCACCCCCCAAGATGTAATTGCCAATCACCAAGGCTTCGTAATCCGGATGATCATCGCGGACGGGCAGCATTTGGCAGGCCACAAAAACGGCGTTGGCCTTGTCCGGAGTATTGATCGTTATCCGTTGGCCCTTGATGCCCTTTGGTGCTGGCTCCTCGATGCGTTCGATTTTTTCCTTGGTTGTCCAGTTTGCGAAAATCGATTCGAGAGCAGGCTGTATGGTGGCTGGATCGAAGTCACCAGCAATTGCCAACTCTCCCTTGGTCCCATTGAGGAACTGAGCATGGAGAGAACGAATCTCGTCGACCTTGAGGGCCTTGAGCGCTGCGATTTCTTCTTCCAGAGTGGCCGAATAACGGGGGTCGTCTGAAGGATATTGATTGAAGGCGCGAGAAATGGCGTTAATCGCTTGACCTTGTGGGTCGGCGAGCATTTCCTCCATTTGGGTAATCCGTTCGTTGGCAACTAACTCCAGTTCCTTCTGGTCCAGTGCTGGTTCGCGTAGCGTTTGGCGCAGCAAGTCCAAGGCCGAGGCCAGGTTTTCGCGTTTGGTCTGCAAACTGAATGTTAGCTTGCCGGGGGTGCTGGTAACGGCGAGTGAAGTTTTGGTTTTGTCGAGTTCATCACGAAGTTTTTCAAACGATAGCGATTTTGTCCCTCGCGCCATTAACGTGCCCAAATATTCGCAGGCCGCTCGCTTGCCCTTCAGGCTATCGAGCGAACCGAAATGAATTTGTCCGTTGACGACAACGCGTTCACCACGAGTCTTTTTGGGGAGGAACGCGTATTTGATTCCCGACTTTAACTCACCCCTTGTCGTGAGTTTTTGAATGTTCTCGGGGTTCGGGTCGAAAGCCTCACCGGCGGCAATTTTCGCACGGCCTTTGTAATCCTTCAGTACGGCGGCGAGATTTGCCTTGCCTGGCAGTTTCGCACGTTCCGGATTGTCAGTAGGGATGAATAAACCCGTCGTTCGGTTGCTGGCAAGAAGATATTGCTTCGCAACTCGTTGGACGTCGGCGGCCGTGACCTTTTCCAATTGGTCGCGGAAGTAGAAATACAATCGCCAATCTCCGTACGCGTACCATTCGCTGAGTTCGATCGCCGTATTTTCCGAATCAGAAAATTGTTCTTCTCTTTGTTTCTGCAATCGTTGCACGGCCCTTTTGACTTCTTCGTCAGTTACGGTAGTGCGGCCCACCGTTTCAATTTGCTCCAGCAAGGTTGCTTTAGCTTTTTGAAGGTCGGTTCCCATGGGGACTTCAGCGAAGCACAACAAGGCGCCAGGATCGTGGCCGCCAATGACCATGGTGGACACAGACGACGCGAGTTTTGGTTCAACCATGGCTTTGTAGAGTCGTCCAGAAGGTTCGATACCCAATATCGTGGAAAGGACCTCGCAGGCCGCGAAATCCGGATCAGAGGCGGCCGGCAAGTGATAGGCAACTCCGGCCATTTGAACTTGACCCGTTCGCCGCAGCACAACCTCGCGCTCGCCATCTTGAACCGGTTCTTCCGTGTAGGTCTTGGGCAATTCACGCTGAGGGACTGGCAACGTACCGAAATATTTTTGCAGGTACGCCAATGCCTTTTCGGTGTCGAAGTCACCGGCGACCACGACCATCACGTTGTCGGGTTGATAAAACTTGTTGTAAAAGGCCCGAAGATTTTCAACCGGGACACGCTCAATATCGGAGCGATTCCCAATAGTGGATTTCCCATAGTTATGCCATTCGAAAGCGTTGGCCATCAATCGTTGCATCAAAATCCGCATCGGCGAGTTTTCACCCATCTCAAATTCGTTGCGAACAACCGTCATTTCCGACTGCAAGTCTTCGCCGCGGATCAAGCTATTGACCAAACGGTCGGCTTCCATGCGAATGGCAAACTCGAGATTCTCGTTATTGGCTGGCAGAGTCTCGAAATAGTTTGTGCGATCGTACCAAGTCGTGCCGTTCATGTTCAGCACACCGCGTTCTTTCAGTAACGCAGGGATATCTTTGTGCGTTTCGGTTCCCTTGAACAACATGTGTTCGAGCAAGTGTGCCATGCCCGTCTCGCCGTAACCCTCGTGACGCGAACCCACCAGAACCGTCATGTTGACGGTGAACTTTGGTTTCGATTTGTCGGGAAACAACAGCACTGGAATTCCGTTTTCAAGTTTGTATTGGGTGATACCCTCGACTTCGGTAATCTTTTCCAGTCCCTGGGCCCAAACAAATGTGGGAACGAAGCAAAAAAATGCGAGCAAAAATTGGCTCGCAACTAAACGCAGTAACATTGGAGGACTCCTAGTCTTTCAATCGCGGAGAAAGTGTGTTTAACTGACAGCCAATTCAATTTAACAAGTGACTAAACCTGCCAATAGGTGACGATGAATCCGATGTTAAACGAACGTTTCCAAATTGTCGCCGACGTGATTCGCAACCGAAAAACTACCAAGGTGATTGCGGCGGCAGATGCACCCGTTACGATTGGCCGCGAACACAATGTCGCATTTGAGGCGAATGTCATCGCGGCCGTGGCGACATCCGGTTGGGCACCGTTTCATTTTGATCGCCAAGTTGATGGGATTGCGGAGCCGTGGCGCGTTCATTTTGTTCGGTGGCAAACCTGTCGCCAAATTTCTAAGAATTTTTGTTCTTGGTTTGGTGACATAAAACCTGGGAACAAGCTGCCGGGGATGCTGAATGCTTGCGGGGCATTGTTGCTGGTCAACTGGCTACCGCAAACGGCCGATGAAATTGTGGATCTCGACAAGCGACAGGAAGTCAATTTTGAACACCATGCCGCAGCCTCGGCGTTCGTTGAGAATTTGTTGCTTGTACTAACGGCACTGGAATATGCGTCCTATTGGTCAAGTGGCGGACAATTGAAGTCTCCCGCCATGTTTCAACGATTAGGTGTTCCCCTTGGCGAACAATTGCTGGCGGCGGTCTTTGTCGAGAATCCCGCGGTCGATTTGGGGAACGCCGAACGAGCCGGCGGGAAATTGCGACAACAACGGGCGGATGTCGGTCGGTGGATGAAATTTCCTGAATTAAGCGAGTAAAGTCACCGCGACCGCAAACGAATTTTGGCCCTTTCCGGATTCGCCCGCAGTAAAACCCTTTCGGTTGACGGGCATCTTCAATAAGATAGGGCCTGCGTTTTATTGTCGATCGGAAGACTCTGCATTCAACAGAGTTCGGTTCCATCTTTTTGGTTCCATTTTGCTGCGAAGGCTCCGCAATTTGGCTTCCATTGATGCGCGTCGCCATCGGCTGTTCGTCAACCACTTTCATTCTTGTAATCCATGTCCGCCGAAGAAAACAAATCAACCGACGATCAAACTGAAACCGAAAAATCTCTGGAAAAGAAGGAGGCGGCGAAACGAATTTCCATCGGCTCGCAACGCGACGTCGCCAATCCGGAGCTCTACGTGAGGCCGGCGGTCGTTGCCAAAGCGCAGGAGAACCCGCTGCCAATGGCTGTGGAGACAATCGAGCAAAAACCTGAGCCACAGAAACCACAAATCCGCTCGACGCTGGGACTCGGTGACAATCTTGACGCGGAGATCGAGGCGGCGTTGGAAGGGACTTCGATGGACGACCTCATCAACCAGTCCGAGGTCACTGCCGACGGAGAACTTGAGCCACACAGTCGTGTGAAAGCCGTCGTCAGTCGCGTCGCTGGTGAAAACGTTTTTTGCACGCTGAAAGGTCGCTTTGAAGGCGTCATCGGCATGCGTAACTTCAAGGAGCCACCGAACATCGGCGACTTGGTGGAAGTGATTATCAAAAGTCAAAACGAAGATGACGGCTTGTGGGATCTGTCGTTGCCCGGTGCGTCAGTAGACTCGGGCGATTGGGAGAGCTTGCAACAAGGCGACGTGGTCGATGCCCGGGTCACTGGAGCGAACACTGGCGGCCTCGAGGTTCTGGTCAATAATTTGCGTGGATTTATTCCGGCAAGCCAGATTTCACGTGCGCGCGTTGAAACGTTTGGCGATTACGTCAACCAAAAACTCCAATGCGTTGTACAAGAGATCAATCCGCAACGGAAAAAGTTGGTGCTCAGTCGACGCGCGATTCTCGACCGTGAATTCGAGGAAAAACGCAAGGAAGCCATCGGCAAGATCGAGGTCGGGCAAACTTACGAAGGCCTGGTGACTCGCCTCATGGACTTCGGTGCCTTTGTCGACATTGGCGGCGTTGAAGGTCTGATTCACATCAGCAAACTCAGCTGGTCGCGTGTCAAGCATCCGAGCGAGGTCCTGGAAGTCGGGCAAAAAGTAAAAGTCAAAATCGAAAAGGCAAATTTAGAAACTGGAAAATTTTCGCTTTCACACCGTGATACGATGGAGCATCCATGGAACGACATTGAAATCCGATTCCCAGTTAATTCGGTCGTCAAGGGAACCGTGACACGGTTGGCTCAATTCGGTGCTTTCGTTCAACTCGATCCTGGAATCGAAGGCCTAATTCATATTTCCGAACTGGCACACCACCGTGTTTACGCCGTGAAGAATATCGTGAAAGAAGGCGATATAGTCGAGGTAAAAATTCTGTCGGTCGATCGCGAATCCCAAAAAATTGGTTTGTCATTAAAGGCAACTCAGGCACCGCCCGAACGGAAATCGGACGCGAAGCCCGTGGAGGAAGAGGTCGAACAACCGCGCCGCCCACTTGTTGTGACGCGTACCTCCAACGAACCGTTGCGAGGCGGCACAGGTCGGCCGTCAGGTGGTGACAAATTCGGTTTGAATTTGTAGTTCACTTGGGGTCGAAGGGTCGCGGAGGGAACTTCAGCAAGGGATCGATTGAATGTGGCCATTGTTGAAACCGATGATGTTCCTGTTGCCGGCGGAACGGGCGCATTACATTGCCATGGGAGCCTATTCATCGGTTGTTCGGTTCGGAATGGCACGGCGTCTACTGGAACGATTTGCGCGGGTGGACGATCCTCGCCTGGAATCCACGGTTTGTGGAATGCAATTCAAAAATCCGGTCGGATTGGCGGCTGGTTTTGACAAGGACGCACGCTGGTTTCACTTGCTCGATTCCCTCGGGTTTGGCTCGATTGAAATTGGGTCAATCACCGGTCAGGGGCAACCAGGCAACCCGCCCCCTCGCTTGTTTCGATTGCCGACAGATGAGGCCTTGATCAACCGTATGGGTTTCAATAATCAAGGCGCGGAGGTGGCCGCTCGAAATTTAGCCAATGTGGACCTGGTCAAATTCCGCGAGCGCTCGGTGTTGGGAATCAATCTTGGAAAGACGAAAATTGTTTCGAATGAAAGAGCGAATGAGGACTACGCGTTCAGTTTTCGCCTGCTGTTTCCATTCGCTGACTACTTTGTCATCAATGTCAGTTCACCGAACACGCCCGGTTTGCGATCCTTGCAAGAACGTGAGCCGCTCATTTCATTACTGAAATCGATCGACGCCTTGAACGAAAGGCTTGCTGCCGAGACAGGAACAAACCGACGACCAGTCTTTCTAAAAATTGCGCCGGATCTGACGAACGAACAGATTATGGAGATTTCGGAAATTGTTGCGGAACCTTTTGTGAGCGGCGTCATTGCGACCAACACGACAATTTCCCGCGAGCATTTGAGGACGCCGCTTCCTAAGGTCACTGGAATCGGTGCCGGTGGATTATCCGGGCGTCCTTTGTTTGCCCGAAGTTGCGCTGTCGTGCGGTTGTTGTACGGACGATTGAAGGGCCAAAAACCTATCATCGGCGTCGGAGGAATTTTCAATGGCGACGACGCATGGCAGATGATCACGAGCGGTGCCTCTCTCGTGCAACTTTACACGGGGTTTATCTATGGTGGACCCACCGTCGTTCAGAAAATCAATCGATCGTTGCTGCAAAAAATGAAAAACCAGGGATTGGACGCGATTTCGCAGGCCGTTGGTTTGGACTTCCAGACTGCTTCGATCAATTTGTCGGGCACAAGTTGATTAACAAAGGATGCTGGGGAGAGGAATGAACGAGTCTGATTCAAAGAGCGCGAATTGCAACAGCTCACCGAGCGATCAGCCAAAAACGTCGTTGCGTCGGCGCCCAAGTTGCTTCGTCACTTCCCTAGGCGTTTTGGCGTTGGTCATTTTCGGAACGGTCAGCGTCTTTTTCTATCAGCGTTGGTTCGGTCCAGAAGTCGACCCAATGCGCACCTCGGAAATTGTAATTCGCCGCGAAGATAGAAAAGCATTAGCAGAAAAGACGGTTGCCATAGAACCCCTGCCTGGAATCTTGGCTGGGATCTCCGAAGAAGCCATTCGCACGGCAGAACATCCGCTCGACCCGTTTCTCGATGTCGCGCGGAAGGCGCGTGAGAAATTGCTCCTGGAGGTCGACGACTACTCCGCAGTAATGATGAACGAAATCCGTACCATTGCTGGAAAACTTCGCGTCCCCCAGTACATGCAAATCAAAATTCGACATCCGCGCAACGACGAAAAGCGAAAGATCCCATTTAGCGTCTATACGTATTTTCTCAAGCCAAAGGAACTCTTGGGGCAAGAAGCAATTTGGATCGAAGGCGAGAACGACGGGAAACTGATCGGCCACGCGGCGGCCCTGAATATCAAACGTTTCTATCTCGACCCCCAGGGCTCACTGGCGATGGGAGATAATCGTTATCCCATTTTCCAACTGGGACTCGAGAGATTATTGACACAGATCATCGAGAAAGGCGAGCGAGATCGAAAGGTCGGGCCTTGCGAGGTTTCATTTGAACGCGATGTGGACGTCAATGGGGTTCCCTGTCTGAAGATCAGCGTTTGTCATCCGACTCGGCAAGATCCATTCGACTTCCATCTGGCAGTTATTTACGTAGACATTGAACGCCAGATTCCTATTGGCTACGAAGGATTCGATTGGCCAGCAGAGGCTGGTGGGAATCCTCAATTGATTGAACGTTATTTTTACTCGGATATTGTGCTCAACAACGGCTTTACAGAACGCGATTGGGACCCTTCAAATCCGACCTACAATTTTCCACGTTTTTGAAAATACTGTTTGAGGTTTTTTTGGTCGATTCGCATAATCGGAATTCTGCGCTTTTCCGGAATGTACTTCGGAGAATTTTGATCGGCCGTGCTTTTGAAAGCCTGTCGGTTACGCCGCTTTTTTCGAATAGTTCAGACAGTGGAAAACTTTTCCGGTCAGCGAAACATTGAGTCGATAAGCTTGAGGTGTCCAGTGTGACGAAGGAGCGTTGTCCCCCTGACAAATGGAGTAAAGGGTCCTGGGCGTTTTTCCCGGTTGGTTTCCACATGGAGAACGCTACTAATGTCGACCAAGACAATTCGCATGGTGTCGCGAGAATTTGATGGTTCAATTCGTGTCAAGGACAGTGAAGAGATCACGGAACTGTTAAAAAATTACGAGCAAATCGGTGTTGACGATTGCAACACGGAACTGAGCCTGCGGGGCTTCCCGATTCTTCGTGGCTTGATTGGCCCGATTGCCGAAGGCAAACGGATTGCCCGCTACGAAACCCCCGGGGTCTTCGAGGTTTTGACGAAAGAATGGGCGCAAATCAAGACCAAACGTCGACGCTCGCGTTCGACGATTCCAACCGTGCATTTCCCTACGTTGACAATGTCCCTACCAACCGAATTCGCTTGATTCGGCGGGCCTTGGTTTCGTCCTGGGCCGGGAACTTGGCGGAGAAGTAAGGTATTCGAGGCTGCCGATGGACCGAATGGAATCGATCGTTCCATCTGGCAGCTTGGCGAGTTTCGTCGCCTCTGCTTTCGTCAGGAACCGAACGTTTTCGCATCGCGAGATTTTTTCGCTGAAGTTTTCGCCGGGCGAACCATTTGAAAACCAAGTGCGTATGCTTTGTGCCGGGACGCACCTTGCACCCAGATGGCAACGGAAAATATTTCGCCATCGTTAAGACAATCCTGTGATTGTTAACTCTGAAGGGTTGTGAGGAAAACGCGGCAAGAAAACATTTCTGTTTTTTTGACCGTGGCAAAATCGTGATTTATTGTTCTAAGCCTGCAAGCTGTTGTTTCCTCGCGTTCAAGGCATCGCTCGTTACCTGAGGAACAACCCTGAATCGACCAGGTGGAAGCCCGACGATTTCGCTCCAACGAAATACGGTCGTCTGGCTACAAGCCGGTTGTCCTTACGGATGGTGGATGATGCGCATACTCAACGGGAAGAGTCTTTTGATTCGTTTGTGTTTCCAATTCTTTGTCTTTCTCTGCTTCAGCCTGGCGGCAGCATGGGGAAACGCGCAAACTGCGAATCGCGTGGCAAAAGCAGCTGAGACCAATGCTGACGATATCATCAAACAGGGTCAACAGTTCGAGAGTCAAGGACAATGGTCCGATGCTTTGACACTCTACCAACAGGCCTTGCGTGAAATCCCCAATCATCCGCAATTGTCCCAGCAACGTTCACTGGCGCGCATTCATTTCGATATCGAACGCCGCTACGCTGACTCCAGTTTTGTTCATCAAGTTATTCAGACTCCACCGAAGATCGCCGAAGGTGTCTATGGCGAAGTGTTGTTGAAAATCCAATCGTATTACGTCGACGAGCCGAATTGGAACGACATCGCACGTTACGGTTTGACGGCCCTGAAGTTTGCGCTTGAATCCCCCGAATTTCGTGACCAGCACCTCAAGGGAGTTTCGCTCGACCGGATCAAGGAAGCCTTCAACGCCCTTACCAATTCGCTCAAGCGAGTCACCGTTCAAAAACGGGTCGATGCGAATTGGGTTGCTAGTCAATCTGCCAAGCTGTTGCGAGAGTCTATCAATTTGCCAGAGCAAGCGACGTACATGGAATTCGTTTGCGGTGCAATCGCGGTTCTCGATCCCTATTCGGCCTATCTGTCTGACACGCAATACGGCGAGACGATGGCGCAAATCGAAGGCAACTTCGTTGGACTGGGCGTCGAACTGAAATCCGAAAACGATCACTTGGCACTCGTCAGTGTCATCCGTGGTGGACCTGCAGAAGCTGGCGGTTTGAAAGCGGGCGACAAAATCACCCATGTCGATCAAAAATCGATTGCCGAACACGGAGGCGAAAAGTGTGCCGACATGTTGCGCGGCGAAGAAGGCAGTACGGTACAGGTCACGATTCTTCGGGGAGCTTCGGAACCTCAAACCCTGCGACTGCAGCGCCGACGAGTGGACATTCCCAGTGTTGAGACCGTCGAATTGATCGATAAGCCTACGGGTATCGGTTACATTCGCGTCGCAAACTTCCAAAAAACGACGGTCCGGGATTTTGATGCCGCCCTTTGGTCCTTGCAACGGCAGGGCATGCGGTCGCTCATCGTTGACTTGCGAGGCAATCCCGGGGGTCTGCTAACTGCTTCGGTAGAAATGGCCGATCGTTTCGTGGGTAACGGAGTCCTCGTGGCAACCAAAGGTCGCAATCCACTGGAAGACTTCACTCATCGGGCCGAACTGGCGGGCACATGGCGGATGCCACTTTTTGTCTTGATCGATGAAAACTCGGCGAGCGCCAGCGAGATATTCGCGGCCGCGATTCGCGATCATGGTCGCGGCAAAATCATCGGCACCCAAAGCTACGGCAAAGGCAGCGTGCAAGGAATCTTCCCGCTCAACATCTCGGGCGGCGGTGTTCGACTGACAACCGCCAAATTCTACGGGCCAGCTGGAGAGTCGATCAACTTGGTGGGTGTTAAACCTGACGTCGAAGTCCAAACGGTTGCGCGACCGGATTTCAGCGAGTCTCGACTCCAATTGGAAAACGACAACGTTTTACAAACCGCGATTTCCTACGCGAAGCAAACCGGTCACCCCAAGAATGCGGCGAATGCCAAATAAATTTACCAGCGAAACTCGATTCCGGCTCCGGAATAGCCGGGAGAGTTGAGCGGTACTACAGACCAATGCTTGTTTTTCGTTGCCGTCTGGTCAACGGCTGACGCAGCAAAATAGGCGATCGCCCAACCCAAGCCAGCTTGGGACGGATAATGAGCATTGTCATTGACCCGCGAAAGCGGACCAAGTGCAGATGTCGCGTACCAAAATGTCTTCTTCCACGGATTCTTCGACATCTTGGCTGCCGTAATGAAAGGCAGGGAAGACATGAAGGCATGTCCGCTCACGCCATTATTGTCCTGGAATGGATTCCATTTAGAGCCCTCCGCGGTTTCCATCGGTCGCGAGGCGCCGGTCACCGATTGCGTTACGACGAGTGGCAATGCACCGACAACAAATCCTCGTAGGGACCGTTCGCCCCAATCTCCCAAAGTTTCCAACTGAGGAGAGCCCTCGATTGTTTCACCGACCAGCCAGGCTGCTCCCATGATCGGCAAAGTAAAGTAGCCGTTGCCAAGTTCTTTGTTGGCATGCAAGAATTCGAACCATTCATCGCTCGATGCTCCGCGCACATTCTTCTGGAAACGGCTGTGGATCTGACGGTCCCAATCGGTGTTGGCTACTACCGCTGCAGAACCGAAAGTCAGCCCCAAACCAAAAAGCGAGTCGGACAAATAAAAGTTCTTTTGATCCGACAAGAGGTGGTTGAATAGCGACGATTTGTTGGGGTGAGTGTCCGCCAAGAGCGACGAGCTGAAATAACGTTGCAGCGGGCCAGTTTTTTCTCGATCCATTACATCGTCATTTTCCAGTCCACTCGTCGTCATGCTGGGATTCCTCGGTCCGAATGGAGCGATTGAATTCTCTTTGGTCCGTGGTTCAATCTCTTTGGAACCTGGCGTTGTTTGCGGAGTCGACTGAATGCCAGCCCCTGCGCTGGTCGTAAAAAATGCGACGGCGATTAAACACCCAACCGTCAATCGCAATACCGAAGTTAGTGATTTGGGAATCAATCCGTTCTCCGACTTTCATTCGCGTGAAACAGCGAGGGCGGATGTTAGAGACTTCGAGCAGGTAATGCAAGCACAATCCCCGCGCCACAAAAGGGGTAACGGTAGTACGGGGAAACGGGGGGATTTGCCCAGCGTTCGTTTTGCCGGACTAATGCTGAAGCAAGTCGTGTTGGCGAATCTTTGAGCCCGGATAGGCATGCAATGCAGCAGCGAGGCAGCGAACTGCGGCCTGCAAATCCTGGCGATTGAGTACATAAGCGATCCGGACTTCGTCGCGTCCTAGCCCTTCGGTCGCGTAAAATCCTGCCCCCGGTGCCATCATCACTGTTGCCCCTTCGAATTCAAAATGTTCCAGCATCCAGCGACAGAAAGAATCCGAATCGTCGATCGGCAACCGAACCATGGCATAGAAGGCTCCGTTTACTTGGGGGCATACAACGCCCTCGATCTTGGTAAGTTCCTCCAGCAACACGTCACGGCGCAGCGAGTATTCGTGCACGACGCCTTCGTAATAGTCGGGTGGCATCTTGTAGACCGCCTCGGCTCCCACTTGCCCAAACGTTGGTGGCGACAATCGCGCCTGAGCCATCCGCATGATGGAGTCCATCAACTCCTTGTTCCGCGAAATCACGCAACCAATGCGGGCTCCGCAGGCGGAGAAACGTTTCGAAATCGAATCAACAACGATCACATGCTCGTCGAGACCGCGCAAGCCCAATGTACTGTGATGCTTCAAGCCGTCATAAACGAATTCGCGGTACACTTCGTCAGCGATCAGGAACAGATTGTGCTTGATGCAAATCTCGCGGAGCTTCTCCAACGATTCTTTCGGATACAAAATCCCGGTCGGATTTCCGGGGTTGCAGATCAGGATCGCTTTGGTGCGTGGAGTAATTTTTTCTTCGAAGGCCTGCATGTCCGGCAAAGCAAAATCGTCCTCGATCCGAGTCGTGACCGGTACAACCTCGGCGTCTTTGGCAATTGAAAACGAACTGTAGTTGGCGTAATAGGGCTCTGGCACGATGACTTCGTCACCGGCGTTCAAGACTGCTGCGAAGACAAAGGTCAGGGCTTCCGAGGCACCGCAGGTTACGATTACTTCCGCAGGCAAGATCGGATTGCCGATTCGCGCGTAATAGTTGGCGATCTCCTGCCGTAGCGATTCGAAACCTGGCGATGGACTGTAAGCCAAGACCTTGATGTTGGCCTTTTGGATGGCTTCAAAAAATTGTGGGGGCGTTTCGACGTCGGGTTGACCGATGTTGAGGTGGTAGACTTTGATCCCGCGCTTTTTGGCAGCGTCGGCAAAGCCAGCCAACTTGCGAATGGGAGATGCGGGCAAACGATGGGCGCGCTCGGATAACTTGGGCACGGTTAGTTTCTCGATTTCTGTCGAAAGTGGGCGGTAGCACAACTTGTGCGACAATCTCCGCTACGACCAAGTATAAACCGAACTCGCGCACCACGGCAGTACAAATAACCGCAGCCCGATTTGTCTTCGCACACTTCCCACTTCGCCATCCAAAAATTGAGTTGAGCGAATTCCTGTTGCGATTACTTGTCGAGCTGAAGAAATTCAAGCTAAAATAGGGCCTTCGCCGGATAACTTCGAATTCACTTCATACAGGAATCCAGAATGCGTACGAGTTTTTTTGGTTGGTTACCTTGCCTGATGGCACTCTCGATTTTGGGGCTGGTCGGCTGCGACAGCGGCGCGACGAAGCCTGCAGCCACCAATGGCAAAGGATCAACCACGACCGCCAAGAAAACCAAACGCATTATTTTGCTAACCAATGGTGACGATCCATTTTGGGATGCGATGCGCAAGGGGATGGAAAAGGCCCAGGAAGAATTCAAGCTTTCTGACAAAGGTCTCGCCGTCGTTATGGACAAGAACAACGCGACGCCAGAAGGCCAAGTCGACAAGCTGCGACAATATCTGGGCCAAACCGATATCGCTGCAGTTGGAATTTCCGTGATCGATCCGAACAACGCCTCGATGGCCGCCGCAATGCGCGAGTTGCAAAAGGTGGGAGTCGTCGTGGTGACCATTGATTCCGATGTTAACCGCGACAAGTTCAAAGACACTCGCTTCGCCTACCTGGGAACGAAGAACACGTTCGGCGGACGGCAAATGGGCTTGGCGGCCAAAGCCTTGCAGCCAGACGGTGGCAAATACGCGGCGTTCTATGGCATTGAAGGTGTCGCCAACGTGATTGAACGAGTTTCCGGTTTCGCGGAAGGCGCAGGCGAGAAGTTCACAAAAGCCGTTGGCGCGTCTGACAAAATGGACCACAACGTCGCTCGAGATAACGTCCGCAACGCTCTCGAAAACCACCAGGACCTCAACACGCTCGTCGGCATTTGGGCCTACAACGCCGATGCGATTGTCAGCGTCGTCAATGAGCGAAAGGTTCGCGATAAATTCAAAATTGTGGTTTTCGATGCGGCTCCCAAAGCAATTGGACATTTGAAAAACGGTGATGTCGATGCGATGGTGGTGCAGAATCCTTACGAAATGGGATACCTTGGCACGCAGCTAATGGTTGCCCTTCACGAAAAGGAAGACGCGGGAGTGACCAAGTTATATCCGACCTACGATCCCGCAACGCAGAAATTTTCTTCCGCTGACGGGGACATTTACCATACGAATATCCGGGTGGTCGTACCGGCTGGATCGCCGTTGAAGAAAGAGAATTTTGACCCGGAAATTACTTTCTATCCCATCGCTGAATTCGAAAAATGGCTGAGCGAACGCGGCCTGACCGGTTCATGATTCGTTTTACATTCCGCGCATCGAGCCTGAGTTAACTTCGTGAGTTTTTTCAAACGCTATCAGACTGAGTTCGTTCTGCTCTTGGGGATCGTTTTGGTCTATGGGCTGACCGCGTTGTTCAATGACGCCTATGTGACACGTTTTTATTACAACGTCACGACCTTGATTCTTCACCCCGCGGCGATCCTTGGAATTTTTGCGCTCGGTGCGGCGGTCGTGATTATTTCTGGCGGGATCGACCTCAGTAGCGGTTCCATGATCGCACTTAGTGCGGCGATCGTTTGCCTGACGATTTCAGTGTTATCCAAATGGTATGGTTCGGAGACTGAGAGTCTGCCGGCTTGGAGTCTCGCAGCTGCATTTGCAATCACGTTGCTTGTTTCGCTATTGGTCGGCACCGTACATGCATGGCTGATTACTGCGATTCGGCTGCCGCCGTTTGTGGCCACTCTGGCTTCACTCGTCGGGCTGCGTTCGCTGGCGATCATCATGAATAAAGCCGTGACTTCGGAAATGGGAACACAGTCCATCAAGGTGAATGTGAAAGATCCAGCGTTCTTCGCAATCGGAGAGCATTGGTGGGTGGCAGTGTTGGTCTTTCTGACGCTCGCTGTGATCTTGCACATCATTTTGAATCACACGGTACTGGGACGACACTTGTATGCCTTAGGAGGCAACGAACAGGCCGCCAGATTGAGCGGGATTCGCACGGAGCGGCTGAAGTGGTTCACCTATTGCTTTGCCGCGTTTACGGCGGCCATCGCCGGAATTCTGTATGCCAGTCGCATCCAACAATCGGACCCGGAAAGCCAGGGCCGCGCGGGTGAGCTCTTTGCTATCGCTGCGGCAGTTATCGGCGGCTGCAGTTTGGCGGGCGGTGTTGGTCGCGTCTCCGGAGTCGTATTGGGGGCGGTATTTCTGCGGGTTGTCATTGACGCTGTTGCCAAGTTAATCAAGTCTGGTTCAGACGACTTCGAAGGCATGATCGTCGGATTCCTCGTTGTCCTAGCCGTCGCCTTCAATCAATTGACCGATTCGAAGGAGGGGTGGCGTAAACAGTTCTTTCCCGGAGCGATGGGTGTAATGGCGATTTTCACGATCGGTTTGCTAGTGGCGTCCGTGTCGGCATTCAGTCTGGAGATGTCGGGCAAGGCGACTTCATGGCGCGACGGTGGGTTGGCTGGCGCGCTGACCGTAATCATGTTGACCGTCCTGCGTTTCAGTTCGTCCCTCGCAGCGCGCAACAAAGCCAAATCGGAATCGTCATTATAGCCATGGTCACTAGCCCCGCACCCACTCGACCGATCATTGAAATCCGCAATGTTTCCAAACGTTTTGGGGGGGTGACGGCACTCGACAATGTGTCGCTGAGTGTAATGGCTGGAGAATTGCTCGCAATTTGTGGTGAAAATGGTGCCGGCAAAAGCACGTTAATGAAAATTCTCTGTGGGCAACATATTGATTACGAAGGCGAGATTGTCCTGCGGGGCGCGCCCGTTCGTTTCCGAGATATCAAGGACGCCGAAGGCCACGGGGTCAGCATCATTCACCAGGAACTCAATTTGGTAGAGGAATTGAGTGTCGCGGCCAATATCTTTCTCGGTCGTGAATTAGTTCAGGGCTTGTTCTTGAACAATCGCGAAATGAATCGCCGCGCTCGGGAAGTGCTCAAAAAGTTTGAAAGCGATATCGATCCGCAAACTCCTGCGGGAAAGTTGCGCATTGGCGATCAGCAATTGATCGAAATCGCCAAGGCTCTGAGTATTGGTGCTGAGATTTTGATCATGGATGAGCCGACGAGCGCGTTGACCGAGGCTGAATCGGCCAGACTCGATCGTGTCATCGGCCAATTGCGAAAATCGGGAGTCACGATCTTGTATATTTCTCACAAGATGGAAGAGATCTTTCGCTTGAGCGATCGGATCGCCGTGCTTCGCGATGGGCGAAATGTCACTGTCGTGGAGACCGCGAGCGTTAATCCGCGCCAAGTCGCCCATTTGATGGTCGGCCGAGAATTGAATTGGGAACCACCACCGCAGAAGGCCAGCGCAAAAAGCTCTATTCCACCGATTCTCACCGTCAAGAATCTGCATCGTCGTTGGCCCAATCATCCCCGACAATGGAAGCTTCGCGATGTTTCTTTCGAAGCGCGTCCCGGCGAGATCTTGGGATTTGCCGGCCTGATGGGGGCTGGTCGAACCGAATTGTTTGAATGCCTTTTTGGTCAATCGGAAGACGATTTTCTCGGCGATGTTCGCGTCAACGGACGGGCCGTACGATTTCATCATCCGGCGGAAGCAATCGAGGCGGGCGTGGCCATGGTGACCGAAGATCGCAAACGACTTGGTCTGTTTTCCAACCTTTGTGTGGCTGCAAACATCTCGCTCAATTCGCTGGCCCGTGACAGCCGCGTTGCTGGGCTGATTTCTGGACACCGCGAACGGCAACGATGCCAAACAATCGTCGACCAGTTGCGGGTCAAGTCCGCCGGCCTGACGGCCGCGATTGGCAGCCTGAGTGGCGGTAACCAACAAAAATGTGTCATCGGACGTTCGTTATTGACGGAACCGCGTGTTCTGCTGCTCGACGATCCAACGCGCGGCGTTGACGTCGGCGCAAAGTCAGAAATTTATCGGCTCATTCGCGACTTGGCGAATAAGGGTCTGGCGGTTTTGATGGCCAGCAGTGAGCTGCCCGAACTATTGCACCTTTGTGATCGAATCATCGTGCTAAGCGAAGGCGTCATGACCGCCGAATTTTCAGCCCGCGATGCCACGGAACAAAACATCATGGAAGCCGCGACGCTGAACCAGAAATTCACCCGCGCGTAAATTCTTTTGAAAATGTTTGCACCAAAGTGCTCGGGCCAGCAGTTTTTCATCCATCGTCGACAATCCAGCCAAACTGCTGCAAGCTGTTGAATCCGTCCCTTGACGATGAGCTTCTCCCGCGATTTGACGTTCAAAGCTGGTTTGCTTTAAAGGATGTTCTGCTTTGCAGACACCAGCGAACTAGTCTCAAATGGGGCGAGCCAATCACGTTGGTCCCTAGTGTTTAGAGCGTGTTTCTGCATGGATCTCGACATGCGGCAGGAGATCCCTGACTTCAATGAGTTTTTTTTCCGTTAGATTCGACCACTTCGTAAAGTGTATTTCGCGCAATCTTGGCATTTCTGCTAATGGCGAGAAATCGATCTCGTCTGCCATGTCAATGTTGATCATTATCGTTTCGACCCAAGGCAAATTTCGGAGTGGAGCTAGGTCGACCAGTTCGTCGCAGTCGAAAACAACCGAAGTCACCTTGTCAAATAGGTCGACCCCAAAGACAGCAATCAAATAGCGCATAAAGGCTCGGCTTGAGTCTGCTTTTTTGCGAAGCGCGGGGTGTTTGCTTTCGTAGTTATGCTTGAAGCCAACATGACCGCGTTGCGCCGCTACCCATTCACGGCCGTAATGCTGCAAGATCGCGCGGCGGATCGGTAATGCAACGGCAACTGCGACCAAAGCGGTTACGATTAACAGGGTGCGAATCGAAAAACGTTGCATTCAGGGCTTTCGAATTCACCGTCAGGTTTGGAGCAATTGGTTTCGTCTATTGCGATTTGTGAGCACGCGCACGCTCCGAAAATGCTTGCTCCAGATCCCTCGACATAAAAACTCAAAACCAAATTGCTCAACCGAGTTGCGATCTTGCCGTTTAATGTTAACTATTTAGATTCCAATCGGAACACACTGAGCGAAGCGGCGAAATGCAATTCTAGATTTCGGACCTACTTTTGAGCCTTGATTTTTTCCAGCAAATCGTTGCGGAGTTGTTCGGTGGGGAGGTCGTAGTAGGTCTTGAGTTTGTCCAAACGTTGGCTGAGCGTGAGTGCTTCGCCAGTGATCCGCTTGGGGGGTTCGGCCAGTTTTTGGGTCTTGGACATGTTGCGATTCAGTTGCCGGTCGAGCTCATTTTGTTCTGCTTGCAGTTGACCGACGAGACCGTTGAATTGAGCGGTGACTTGCTGCAGTTGCCGGCTAAGCGAACCGAGTTGCGAATCGATTGAACGCAGTTGGCCTTGGACGCCCAAAATCTGTGATCCAACATTTCGGCAAAAGAGCTGGAACTGATTCATTTGATTGATGATCCAGAAGCGGTCGTTGGCGTTCCGCGTTTGATTGAGGAGGGATTGGTAGTAGGCAACTTGAGCGTAATGCTGTTGCAGTTCGATTTGTAAGTTGTTGTGTTGGGCTTGTAGGACGCCGATTTGGGACTGCAATGGTTGGGCTTGCGCTCGCAATGACGACGACTGGGCGTTGAAGTCGTCGGTGAGTTTGGAAATCTGCGCGGGAATACTTTCGCGACGTTTCATGATCAGTTGGTTTTGACCCTCAATGACTTTGGTTTCCGCTTCGGCCTTTGCCTTGGCATCCGCCAAAAAATCTGTTTTCGCCACCTCCCGTTTTCCGCCGAGTTTGACGAATTCGTCGAGGACCGATTGGCGGGCTTCGGTAAACGCCTTGGATTCGTCCGGCGATAGTTTCTCTTCAAGAAGTGCAATCGTGTTGGTCAATATTTCCTGATTCACTGCACCTCCTGCGGGCCCTTCGAGGAATCCAATCAAGCGGCCCATGTGACGTACATAGAATCCTCGTTTCGCATTGTCGGGTTCCAGTGCCTGGCCAGCCGTTTTCAATTTTTGCAGG
>WBZS01001251.1_pt1 | contig 21301 bp, 16 predicted proteins | sample 5204201 | NCBI WGS metagenome assembly WBZS01 (sample SAMN12344357, study PRJNA552823) | activated sludge metagenome | biome: Activated sludge suspended growth; feature: Nitrification reactor; material: Wastewater; isolation source: activated sludge from nitrification reactor of wastewater...
GCGAACCCAGAACCACGTCGGAGCCGGAGCGCAGCTCATCGAGCAATTTGCCTGAGTCACCGAAGTCGTAGGTGTCGTCCGAGTCGCCGATGATGATGTAGCGGCCGCGCGCCTGGCGCACGCCCATCAGGTAGGCTGCGCCGTAGCCGCGAACCGGTTGATGGACGACTTTGGCGCCGCCTTCACGAGCGATCTCGATCGAGCCATCCGTCGACCCGTTATCGGAGACGATGACCTCGCCCCGCAGACCGTGTGTTTCGATCGCCTGGCGGGCCTTGCGAACGCACTCGCCGATGGTGTCGCGCTCGTTCAAGCACGGCATGACGATCGAGACTTCAATGGCCTCGTCGGCGGGATCGGGCGCAGCCACCGGTTGGGCGACCTCGGGTGGTTGATTTGGGCCGGTTGAAGGTTTCATCATTGAGCCAAGCGATTATAGCTGATGGCCCCTGCCGCTCGACGGGAGGGCCCTCAGGGCAATCGCATCTAGACCAAACAAGGCATGTTTTTGCCGCCGATGACGCGGATGACGCGGATTGTGGAGACACGCTCCCTATCTGCGAAATCCGCGCAATCCGCTGCAAAAAAGCGTCGAAGCCAATTGAGGTGCGATTGCCCTGGGAGGGCCCTTCGAGTTCGCACGCGCGAGTTGATGCTGTTGGCAAACCTGCGGTTCGTCGGGCGCAATCGCCGGCCATGTTCGTCATCCCGGCGAAAGCCGGGATCCTGTGGCCGAGGCCGCGCAGAAGTGCGCGAGATCGGGGACCCGGGCACGCGGCCTGAGGAACCGCCCGCCGGCAATCCAGCGACGGAGGCCTCTCGGCCGCGATGAAACCTGCTGGTGAGGGGGGCAGAAAGCGGAGCGAGGCGGCCACATCGGCCGCCTCGCTCCGTTTCAACTCGTGTTCGATCGGTCTCGCGATCGACCGGTCGGGATCGGGGTTTCGGTCGTCAGCGCGCCCGGACCGTCGAGCGGGCGGAGACGCGGTGGATCACGTCGGCAGCAATCTCGGGCTCGGCTTCAAGCGGGATCCGGAACTGCGCCACGGCATCGCGAAGCTTCTGAGCCATCTCGGTCAGGGCCATGGCCGAGGCGGCCACTTCTTGCGACTGTGCGCTGATCTCTTCGGCGCTGGCGGACACTTCCTCGACCGCGGCGCTGTTTTCCTCGCTGACGCTGGCGATCGTCTGCACCGAGTCTGAGACCTCGGCGGCGCTGGCCGCCATCTGTTCGGTGGCTGCCGTGTTCTCTTCGATGACGGCGCTGACGTTCTCGATGCTCTCGACCACTTCGCTGTTCAGGCGAGCCATGGTCTCGCTGTTGGCGCGGTTGTTCTCGGCGATCAGGGTCACTTCAGTCACGACCTGTTCGAGCTGGACGGATGCCGATTGCATGCCTTCGAGCGCCTGACGGATGTCGCTCACACGCGAGACGGCCGACTGGGCGCCGGTGTTGATGCGCTGGAACGCGGTGCCGGCCTGATCGGTCAGACGCACGGCTGCGGCGACGTCATCGCCGGCCTGGCGCATCGCCTCGACGGCCTCGGTGGCGCCGTTCTGCACGGTGTGCACCATCTCCGAGATCTCTTTGGTGGCCGTGGCGGATTTCTCGGCGAGTTTGCGGACTTCCTCGGCAACGACCGCAAAGCCCTTGCCGTGTTCGCCGGCGCGCGCCGCTTCGATCGCGGCATTGAGCGCGAGCAGGTTGGTTTGGGCGGCGATGTCGCCGATCGTCTCGACGATGCTGCCGATCTGGGCCGAGTGGCGGCCAAGGTCACGCACCCGTTCCGAGAGCTGCTCGGTGGCGGTGCGTACGCGCTGCATGCCGTGCACCGATTGCGCCACGATCGCGCCGCCGCCGTTGGCGGCTTCGGCCGCCGAGGCCGTGTCGCGGGCGACGGCGTTCGCCGCATTGTCGAGCTGGTTGAGCGACTCGACCAGCGACAGGCGCACATCCGCGGCGCGGCGCATCCCCGACGCCTGCGCATTCGCGCCCTGGCCGATCTCGGTCACGGTGCGCGACAGCTGCGACATGGCCGTCGAGGTCTGCGAGATCGCGGCCGCCTGCACCTGGGAGCCCTGGGCGACGCCTTCGATGGCGCGTCGGACCTCATCGACTGTGGTGGCGGTGCGCGAGACGCCGTCGGCTTGTTCGGTGGCGCCACGCGCCAACTGTTGCATGGTCGAGGCGATCTGGTTTGTGGCGTGGCCGCTATCATCAGCCGCGCTGGAGAGCGTGCTCGACGCCCCGGTGATCAACTGCGCCTGCTGGTTGACCTCGCCGATCAGCACCTGCAGGCTGGTCGTCATCTTCACAAACGCCGACCCAAGCGTGTCGCCCGCCGACGCCGGTTCGAAGTCCTGGGTCAGGTCGCCGTCGGCGATGTTTGCGGCGTGAGCGGCCATCCGCTGCATGTAGGCGATCATCGTCCGGAAGGCGTCGGCCAGTTGGCCGAATTCATCGCCGCTCCGATGCGTGATCGTCTGCTCCGTCTGGCCGACCGCCAGACCCTTGGCGATCCCGAGCATGAGCGTGACCGGCCGGGAGACCGAGCCCGCGATGAATTGCATGGCGATGGCGGCCCCGATGCCCAGCACCAACCCGATGCCGCCGAGGATCAGGTACAACTGGTTCTGATGGTCCTGAAGATCCTTCTGGACGGACATGTACTCGTCTTCGTAGGCGCCGACGCCGATGACCCAGTCGTACGGGGCGTAGTGGGCCAGGCGCGTGATCTTCCATCTGGGTTCAGCCTCGCCGGGGTTCTGCCACCGGTAACGGATCGTGCCCATCTCACCCGGGGGCAGGGCCGTGGCCGTCGAGATCATGGTCTGAATGACGGGCTGACCGTCGGCATCCAGGGTGTCCCAGATATCTTCGCCGTCGCGTTGGCCGAGCTTGGAGATGACGTATTTTCCCTTGTCGGTGCCCGAGCCCCCGATGACGAAGACGTAGCCGGTGTCGCCGACGCTCGTGGCATACAGGGCATCGCGCAGGGTCATGGCTTCGTCGCGCAGGACGCCGACGAACAACATGCCGATGACCTCGCCCTGTGCATCGACGATCGGCTCGTAATCGGCGACATACCAGGCGTTGACGACGTAGTCGGTGCCCGAGTACGTCTGCCCCTGGAGCACCTTGGCCAGCACGGCGTTGGGCGTGCCGTCGGCCATGACCGCCGGGATGTAGGTTCCGGTGGCTGGCGTGCCTTCGGCCGTGACGACGGTGGTGGCCACGCGCAGCATGTCGCCCTCGGGGTTCATGCGCTGAAAGACCGTGACGGCGCTGGACGTGATGCCCCCAAGTTCCTGCACGAACGTGTCGAGTGAGGTCGACGCACGGCCGAGTTGGGCAGGGGGGATCTGCACGTCGGAGGTCTCGCCCGTGAACTGGTTCTTGGCCGTCCACGCGACGGTGCCGGTGCCGAGCTTGAGCCCGCCTGAACGGTCGATTTCGTTCTGGGCAGCGCGGGCGGCGTTTCCGACTTCATGTCGAAGCGCCTCATCCTGGGCCGCGATCAGGCGCATGACGCCGTCGGTGATGTGATTGAGATCCGCATTGGCCAGCTCTTCGACCGAGGCCACGGCGTCGGTCGAGATGGCGTTCATGCCCCAGAGACTGGCGGCTGCCAGGGCGATGACGGCAATCGTCACGCCCGCAGTGCCGAGGATCGTCCACTGGGTCCGGATAGGCAGATCGTTGAAGCGCTTCATATTGTCGAATACCTTTGTGGCGCGGCGCAACCCAAAGTGCGCCGACTCGCGTACCTTCATATCCTAGCGGCACAGGTAAGGCTGTCTGTAAAACGCAGGCAAAGGCGGGGCGAATCGCGGGTGAAAATCCGGGTGACCGAAAATAACGAGAAACCCGACCGAAGAAATCTCGATCGGGTTCGCTGAACGGGATGGGGTCTGAGCAGGGGCCGGGGTCGCTCAGGCGAGGACGGCGATGAGGACCTCGAACGGCGCCAGGCTCAGCGGCGCCAGCAAAACCGTCGCCGGCGCGCGCAGGCCGCCGGCGAACACCACTTCGGCGGTCGGGGCGGCGAGGTCGAGCGTCAAGGCCAGCGGTGCGGCCGAAAAGTTCAGGGCGACCAGGCAGGTCTGTCCGGATTCCGGGTCGTGTCGCAGAAATGCCAGGGCATCGGCGTGCCCGCGATCGACGGCGCGAAAGTCGCCGGCGGTCAATGCGGGCAGCGAGCGGCGCAGCCAGAGCAGTCGTTTGTAGAAGTTGAGCAACGACCCGTCGTCCGTGGTCTGTTCGGCGACGTTGATGCCGGCGGCGTGATTGATGTGCACGGGCAGCCAGGGTGCGACGTCGGCGGGGCAAAACCCGGCGTTGGCGGACGGGCCCCACTGCAACGGGCTGCGGCAGCGATCCCGGGTCGTCGCGGCTGCGGCCGCAAGCGCGGCTGCGGCGCCGAGCCCCATCTGCTCGGTCTGCATGCGATACCGTTTGAGCGCGGCGGTGTCGCGGAATTGCTCGAGCCGGTCAAGCTTGAGGTCGGTCATTCCGATCTCTTCGCCGTTGAACAGGAACGGCGTGCCTTTGAGCGTCAGCAACAGGGCCAGATGCAGCCGGGCCAGCTCGGCATCGTGTGACCCGTCGCCGTACCGCGACCAGACCCGCGGCGAGTCGTGGTTGCCCAGGGTGTTGCACGGCCAGGCGCCTTCGGGCAGGGCGCTCAGTCGCTCGGCCTGGTTGGCGCGGATGTGCTGCGGCGTCAGCCGGTCGGTGCGCAGCAGCGGGAAATTGAACACCAGGTGCAACTCGTCGTCGTGCGCGCCGTGAAACGCGACGTCTTCGTCCTCGCCGACCAACACGCGTTCGCCGGGATAGGCGTCGATCAGCGCCCGCAGTTCCTGCATGAGCTCGTGCAGCCCGGGTTGTTTGATCTGGTGGCGCATGATCACGCGATACTCGTCCTGCGTCAGCAAGTTGGCGTCGAGCAGGTTCTCGGCCGACAGCGGCAGGGTGTGATCCGGCAGATCCGGGTGCTCGAAGACCGTGCCGATGGCATCGAGCCGGAAGCCATCGACGCCGAGATCGAGCCAGAAGCGGACGGCGTCCCACATCGCCTGACGCAGCTCGGGGTTGCGCCAGTTGAGGTCGGGCTGCTCCTTGAGAAAGGCATGGTAGAAGTACTGACCGGTGCCCGGATCGAGGGTCCAGGCCGAGCCGCCGAAGATCGAGGCCCAGTTATTGGGCGGCCCGCCGGCGCGGCCGTCGCGCCAGATGTACCAGTCGCGCCTGGGGTTGTCGCGGCTCGAGCGCGACTCGATGAACCACGGATGTTTGTCCGACGAATGGTTGAGGACGAGGTCGAGGACGACCTTGAGGTCACGAGCGTGCGCGGCGGCCAGAAAGGTTTTGAAGTCGTCCAGCGTTCCGTATTCGGGGGCGACGCCGACATAGTCGGAGATGTCGTAGCCGCAGTCCAGGAAGGGTGAGGGGAAGTGCGGCGAGAGCCAGATGGCGTCGACGCCCAGGTCGCGCAGATGGTCGAGCCGCGCGGTCATGCCCGCGAAATCGCCGATGCCGTCGCCGTTGCCGTCCGCAAAACTCCGCGGGTAAATCTGATAAAAGACGGCCTTCTGCCACCACTTGAGCGTCATGATGAACAGTGAGAAAAACGAAGCCAGGGGGCCGGGGCAGCGCCCCGGCCCCCTGGCTTCGTTTTTCGCCTTAATCTCAGCGGATCGCGGCCTCGGTGTCGCGGTTGAAGAGGTGCATGTTATCGAGGTTCATGGCCACCTGCAGTTTGTCGCCGACGCGGGCGCGGTTGCGCGGGTCGACGCGGGCGACGTAGCTCTTGTCGCCGGAACGCAGGTAGAGGATGACCTCGTTGCCCATGAGCTCGGTGACCTCCACCATGGCATCGACTGCAGCCTGGTGGATGCCGGGCGGCGCGTACGACGGGTCGTGGATGTCTTCCGGTCGGATGCCCAGGATGACCTGCTTGCCGATGTGGCCCAGGTAAGGCCCGGCTTTTTCTTGCGGCACGGTCACGGCAAAGGCGCCGGTGTCGACCACGACGGTCTTATCGGCGGCGCTGACTTTGGCGTCGAAGAAGTTCATCGACGGTGAGCCGATGAAGCCGGCCACAAACACGTTGTTTGGGCGATCGTATAGGGCCTGCGGCGAGTCGAGTTGCTGCAGCACGCCGTCTTTCATGACCGCGATGCGCGTGGCCATGGTCATGGCCTCGACCTGGTCGTGGGTCACGTAGATGAACGTGGTCTTGAGGCGCTGGTGCAGTTTCGAGATCTCGGCCCGCGTCTGAACGCGGAGCTTGGCATCGAGGTTGGAGAGCGGCTCGTCAAACAGGAAGACGGAGGGCTCGCGCACGATCGCGCGGCCGACGGCGACGCGTTGGCGCTGGCCGCCGGAGAGCTGCTTGGGCTTGCGCTGCAGCAGGTGCGTGATGCCCAGGATCTCGGCGGCTTCCTTGACCCGGCGATCGATCTCGCTCTTGGGCGTCTTGCGCAGTTTGAGGCCGAAGGCCATGTTGTCGTAAACGCTCATGTGCGGGTAGAGCGCGTAGGACTGGAAGACCATGGCGATGTCGCGATCTTTCGGCGCCACGTTGGTGACGTCGCGATCGCCGATCATCACACGGCCCGACGAGATCTCCTCGAGCCCGGCCAGACATCGCAGCGCCGTGGACTTGCCGCAGCCTGACGGGCCGACGAGCACAAGGAACTCCTTGTCTGTGACCGCCAGGTTGAGATCCTTAAGGACGTGGTTGTCTCCGAACTTCTTGTCGACGTGCTCGTAACTTACGCTGGCCATGTTGGTCTTCCGTTTCCCTTTCGTTCTAATATGGTGAGACGATTATACAGCCGCACCATGTCTCAGGGAAAGGCAATATTACTGATTCGGGGGGTCATTTCCGCGCGCACCCTCCAACACAAACGGGCGCCCGAAGGGCGCCCGTTTGTGTTGGAGCCTTGGATCCGATCAGCTGGCCGGCAACAAAACGAATTTGAGCGTCAGAGTCACACCGTCGGTCACCGAGATGAATGGGTTGCTTGGGGCATCAAAGCCAAAATCCTTCATTAACACCCGGGTGGTCGCGGTTCAGATCAGGCTCTCGCCGTCGAGTTTGGCTGTTACGTCCCAGGTCACCGGGACCGTGGTTTCGTGGACAGTCATGTCGCCGGAGAGCTTGAACGACACTTCCTGGCCATCGGTCGGGGCGCCGCTGAGCCCTTCGATGGCCGTGATGGTGAAGGTCGCCAACGGGTAGGTGGCTGACTGCAGCCACTGGCGCCGGATGGCGTTGTCGCGCATGTCGCTGTCGCTCTTCAGCACGCTGATGTCGACCGTGACGGTGCCAAGCGGGCTGGAGGCCGGATCATCAAAGTCGATCTGCAGATCACCCGATATCTCGCTCGAAACACCGACGGCCGTGCCCAGGCGGTTGCTCTCCTGCAGGAAATACTCCTCCACCGAGTAGCTGGCTTCGGACTGCGTGGGGTCGAAACTGTACGTCTGCACCCCGGTGAGCGCGACAACCGCTTCGACGGTCGGCGTGGCTGCCTCAGCCGCGGTTGTCGCGGTCGCGGCCGGATCGGCAGCGGTGGGTTGAACGGCGGTCGGCTGCGCTTCCGTCGGGGGAAGGGGTGTTGCCGGCGCCGTCGTGGGCGCGGCGCCCGTGCAGGCCGCGACCAGCGCGGCTGTCGCGAGCGTCGTGGAGACCAATTTCAGGCGTGGGTAAATCATCACTTCTCCTCATGGCTGGTTGAATAACTTGGGCGAAAAGCGGGGTGCTCCGAGCGTCGGGGCTTCGCCCCGACCCTCGGAGCACCCCGCTTTTCGCCCAACTTCCCGCTATCCTGGTTAGAACGGGTTGCGTATAATACTCAAGCCCCAGGCTTGGAAGCAAGTAAGAACGACGGTGAGCCTCAAATAAGAGAGGAAAACGGATGGGAGTGCTAGATGGTATCCGGGTCATCGAAATCGCAGAGGCGCTGGCCGGGCCGTACGCGGCCATGCTGCTCGGCGACCTCGGCGCGGACGTCGTTAAGATCGAACGACCGGGCGTGGGAGACCAGGCCCGACAGTGGGGGGCGCGCCTGCCCGGTGAAGAGAGCGCCTACTTCGCCTCGACCAATCGCAACAAGCGCAGCCTGACTCTCAACATCCAAAAGGAAGAAGGCCGCGCGCTACTGCAATCGCTGTTGGTCACGGCCGACATCCTGATCCTGAACATCCCGCGCGAGGAGAGCCTCGAGCGCGCCGGCCTGACCTGGACGCCGCTCCATGCGCGGCACCCGCGCTTGATCGTGGCGTCGGTCACCGGATACGGGCGCACGGGTCCGCTGGCCGGCCGCTCGGGCTACGACCTGGTGGCTCAGGGCGAGGCCGGGTTGATGGCGCTCACCGGTACACCTGAGACCGTGCCGATGCGCTATCCCGTGCCGTTGGCCGACATGACCGCCGGGCTGTACACGCTCATCGGTATCCTGGCCGCGTTGCGCGCTCGCGACGCTTCCGGGCAGGGGCAGCACATCGACACCAGCCTGCTCGAAGCGCAGGCCGCGTACCTCACTATTCTGGCCGGCGACTTCTTCGCCACCGGCCGCGCGCCGCAGCCGCTGGGCAATGCGCATCCCGGCATCGCGCCCTATCAGGTCTTCCAGGCCGCCGACCGCCAGGTGATCATCGCCGTCGGCTCCGATAAGCTTTGGGCGCAGTTCTGCGAAGTCGTCGGCCTCGGGCCTGAGGTGCGCGATGACGCACGCTTCGCCACCAACCCCGAGCGGCTGGCTCATCGCGCCGAACTTGTCGCGTTGATCGAGGCCAAGATCGGCACCTGGCCGGCCGATGTTTTGCTCGATCTTCTCCGCGAAGCCGAGATCCCCTGCGGCCCGATCAATGCTCCGGCGGATCTGCTCAACCACGAGCAGTATGTCGCCCGAGGCAACATCGTGACATTGAAACACCCATCCGCCGGCGACATCCGCTCGCTGGCCAACCCCGTCCGCCTCAACGAGACGCCGGCCGATTATCGGCTGCCTCCGCCCCGTCTGGGCGAGCACACCGGCGAACTACTGCGCGATCTCGGCGTGGCGCCCCAGACCCTGCTTGAGTTGCGCCATCGCGGCGTCGTGTGATCCCATGCTGACTCTGACACCGTTGCCCGGCATCCCGCTGGTGCAGACGGGCGACGACCTGACCGGCCTGATCCAGGCCGGGCTCGAGCGCGCCGGTCTGACCTTGCAAGACGGCGATATCCTTGTGATCGCCCAGAAGATCGTGTCGAAGGCGCAGGGCCGCCTGGTGCGGCTCGCCGACGTCACGCCCTCGGCGCGCGCGCTTGAACTGGCCGAGGTCACGCTCAAGGACCCGCGCATGGTCGAGGTCGTGCTGAGCGAGTCGCGCGAGGTGCTGCGGGCGCGCCCGAACACTCTGATCGTCGAGCACCGGCTCGGCTTCGTGTGCGCCAACGCCGGCGTCGACCGCTCGAACGTCGAGGCGCCACCCGGCGAGGAAGTGCTGCTGTGTCTCCCGGCCGATCCGGACGGCACGTGCGCGGCGCTGCGCCTGCAGCTTGGCGAGGTCTATCACGCCAACATCGGCGTGATCATCAACGACTCGCACGGCCGCGCATGGCGCATGGGCACGCTGGGCGTCGCGATCGGCGCCGCCGGTGTGCCGGCGCTGCTCGACCTGCGCGGAAAGCCCGACCTGTTCGACCACGCGCTCCAGATCACGCAGGTCGGCTTCGCCGACGAGCTGGCCGCGGCCGCGTCGATCGTGATGGGCCAGGCCGACGAGGGCCGGCCGGTCGTGCACCTGCGCGGTGTGCCGTACGAACTGCGCGAAGGGACGGCTCAGGAGCTGTTCCGGCCGAAAACGCTGGATCTGTTTCGCTGAATCCGGCCCGACTTTGAACGTCTCGCTACGTGTGAAGGGCCGGGCGACAACCCGGCCCTTCACACGCTCACAGGAAGAAAAGGTGTCTATGTCCGTCACGATCCCGCCCGAACAAGCCGACTTGCTGGCGACCGAGAAGCGCGCTTTCGCCTACCTGGCGCTGACGCTCAAGGACGGCACCCCGCAGGTGACGCCCGTCTGGTTCGAGTGGGATGGTGAATGCGTGATCGTCAACACCGCCCGCGGACGCGTCAAGGACAACGTGCTCAAGCGCCACCCCACGGTGGCCGTGGCGATCAGCGATCCCCAGAACCCGTATCGCTACCTGCAGATCAAGGGCGAAGTGGTGACGGAAGATGAGGCCGGCGGCCGCGCCATGATCGACACCCTCAGCCAGAAGTACCTGGGCAAGCCGTATCCCGGTTACAAGGGCGAGACCCGTGTGACCTATCGGATCAAGCCGCTGCGCGTCGAGTCCAATGCCTGATCGCGCGGAAGCCCGCGACGTCTCGGCCGTGATCCGGTCGCGGCGATCGGTCCGGCGCTACCTGCCGGAGCCGATCCGCGATGACGTGCTCGTTGACCTGATTGAGGCCGCGTGCTGGGCGCCGTCGGCGCACAACCGTCAGCCCTGGCGCTTTGCCGTGCTCGGCGCGGCGGCCCGGGCGCGGTTGGCCGAAGCGATGGGCGCGCAGCTGGCGCAGGATCGCGCGCGCGACGGCGACGACCCGTCGGTCATCGCCGACGACGTCGTGCGCTCGCGTTCGCGCATCGTCGGCGCGCCGGCAGCGATCCTGGTGTCGCTCTCGACGCGCGACATGGATCGCTATCCCGACCCGCACCGGGCGGGAGCCGAGCGTGAACTGGCCGTGCAGGGCACGGCGGCCGCGATCGAGAACTTGCTCCTGGCGGCGACCGCGCACGGTCTGGGCGCGAGTTGGATGTGTGCGCCGTTGTTCTGCCCGGTCGTGGTGCGTGCCGCGCTCGGGCTGCCCGACGATTGGGAGCCGCAGGCGCTGGTGACCCTCGGGCGCCCGGCCAATAACGGGCGGCCCGCGCAGCGCGCGCCGGCAGAGACGCGCATCCTCTGGCTTCGTGAGTAACGCTTCTTCATATTAAAACGGATGCTCTCATGTCCTCTTCGAACTTATCCGTCGTCGCGCTGGCCGGCGGCGTTGGCGGCGCCAAGCTGGCCCATGGTCTGGCTCAGGTGCTCCCGGCCGAGCGCCTGACCGTCATCGTCAACACCGGCGATGACTTCGAACATCTTGGGCTGTCGATCTCGCCCGACCTCGATACCGTGATGTACGCGCTCGCCGGTATCGCCAACCCGACGACGGGGTGGGGGCGCGCCGACGAGGGCTGGCGCTTCATGGAAAGCCTCCGCGGCTTTGGCGGGCCCGACTGGTTCAACCTCGGCGACCGTGACCTGGCCACGCACATCCTGCGCACGCAAGGGCTGCGTCGCGGCGAGCCGTTGAGTCAGGTCACGCAGGCGCTGTGCACGGCGCTCGACATCGGGCCGCGGTTGGCGCCGATGACCGATGACCCCGTGCACACGCTGGTCGACACCGACGCCGGAGAGTTGGCCTTTCAGGATTATTTCGTGGCCCGGCGCTGTGCGCCTCGGGCGCGCGCGATCCGCTTCGCCGGCGCCGAGACCGCGCGCCCCTCGGAGGCGGCCCGCACCGCGCTGGCCGGCGCGGATCTGATCGTCATCTGTCCCTCCAACCCCTTCCTGAGCATCGACCCCATCCTGGCCGTGCCCGGTCTGCGCGCGGCGGTCGCGGCGCGCCCGACGGTGGCTGTCAGCCCGATCGTGGGCGGTCAGGCGATCAAGGGCCCGGCGGCCAAGTTGTTGGGCGAGCTGGGTCACGAAGTCTCGGCGCTGAGCGTGGCGCGCTACTTCGTCGGCGTGGCGCAGGGCTTTGTGCTCGACACGATCGATGCCGGGCTGGCGCCGGCCGTCGAAGCGCTTGGGTTGCGGCCCTTCGTCACCGACACCGTCATGCACACCGACGCCGATCGCGCCGCCCTGGCGCGCGTGGTGCTTGAAGCTTTCGGCCGGTAAGCGAAAGGGACGCGTGGGCACTCGGGGCTCATCGTCCTTCAGTTTTCGTCCTTCGCCGTGATAGACTCGATGCGTCATGACCCTCTGGGCTATTGTTCCGGTCAAACCATTTGGACTTGCGAAAAGCCGACTCTCACCCGTGCTTGATCCCTCGCAACGGGTGGCCTTGAGCCGCGCCGTGCTGGCGCAGACCCTGGCGATCCTGCAGCAGACACCGGCGGTGACCCGCACGCTCGTGGTGAGTCGCGACCCGGCCGTGCTGTCGCTGGCGCGGATGTATCAGGCCAACACGGTCTCCGAGTCGGGCCAGCCCGAGCTCAACGCGGCGCTGCGGCGCGCGATCCAGGTGGCGCGCTCGTTCGGGGCCAGCGGCGTGCTCGTGCTGCCGGCCGATCTGCCGCAGCTGACGGTCGAGGACGTCGCCGCCATGTTGCCGCCGGCGAGCGAGGATGTCGCGGCGTCGATCGCGCCCGACCGACATCGGCAGGGCACCAACGGCGTGTTCGTGCGTCCGCCGCAACTCCTCGACGTCTCCTTCGGAGCGGGCAGCTTCGAGCGCCATCTGGCGCAACTGCGCGAGCACGGGCTCAGCCCGCGCATCATCGAGCGGCCCGGCCTGCAGCTCGACCTCGACACACCGGATGATTGGAAGCTGTATCGCGATGCAGCCCCGACGGTGCTGCCCGAGCTTGGCCCGATCTGACCGCGTCTGTTTCAGCACAATTCGCAAAAGTTCAACCCTGTCGGGAAGGACAAGCGAAAGCGGGTGATGCGAAGGTCGGGGCGGAGCCCCGACCTTCGCATCACCCGCTTTTCACCCAACATCCTGCTGGCTGAGCGGTGACCAGATTTCGCGCAATTCGCGGCAAAGTGGCAGCTGAACTCGCGCAGGCACAAGCCTGATCGTTGACGAGCACCGGGTCGCGATGTCGGGTGTACGATGAGAGCGTGACTCTCCAGGGGCGCTCGGTGTATCGTGATCGCCTGGACGCTGGCGAGATCCTGGCGCGGTTGATCCCGCGACCGGTCGACGCCGGCACGATCGTGCTCGGATTACCGCGGGGCGGGGTGGTGGTGGCGGCCGCGATCGCGCGCGCCCTGGCCCTGCCGCTCGACGTCTGGGTGGCGCGCAAGCTGGCGCATCCCCTGCAGCCTGAACTGGCCATCGGCGCGGTCGGACCCGGGCACACGGTCGTGATCGACACCGAGGCGGCCCGACACTTCGGCCTGACGCCGCCGCAGATCGAGGTCCTGATCACGCGCGCCGAAGCCGAGATCGCGGCGCGGCTCGCTTACTACCGCCAGGCTGCCCCCGAACAGGGCGAGATCGACCATCATCCCATCATCCTCGTCGATGACGGCATCGCCACGGGCGCGACCGTTCAGGCCGCCCTGCTGGCGCTGCGGCGTCGAGCCCCGACACGGATCACGCTCGCCGTGCCCGTCTGCGCGGCCGACGTCGCCCCTGAATTCGCAGCCTCTGTCGAAGAATTCGTCTGTCCGCTGGTGCCGACCGACTTCCACGCCGTCGGCGTCTGGTACGACGATTTCGCTCAGGTCAGCGACGATGAGGTCGTGGAGCTGCTGAGGGAAAGCGGGAAGAGAGAGGAGGGAAGAGGGAAGAGGGATAGTTGATTAAGAGTCAACCGTCTTGCTTCCCTCTTCCCTCTTCCGCTCTTTACCGTTTGCCAAATCGCTCGGCCAACACGTCAGCGAGCGTCGGATGCCCGATTTCCTGCAGGTCGTAGCGCACGCGCAGGGCCGGCCGATCGAGCTTGAGGATGCGGCGCAGGTCGATGGGCGTGCCCACGAGCACCAGGTCGGCCGGAGTAGCCCGGATCGTGGCCTCCAACTCCTGTACCTGGGCGGGACCGTAGCCCATCGCCGGGAGCACCGGACCGGTGGTCGGGTACTTCTTGTAGGTTTCGGCGATCGAACCCACTGCATAGGGTCGCGGGTCGATGATCTCGGCCGCGCCGAACCTGCGAGCTGCCATCCAGCCGGCGCCGTAAGCCATCTCGCCGTGCGTGAGCGTCGGGCCGTCCTCGATCACCAGAACCTTCTTTCCGCGCACCGCGGCCGGATCGTCGACCGTAATCGGCGAGGCAGCTTCGATCACTACGGCGCCCGGGTTGAGGGTTTCGAGCGAGCGCCGCACCGCAAACACGCCCTCACGATCGGCGGTGTCGACCTTGTTGATGACGACCACGTCGGCCATGCGCACATTGGCCTCACCCGGATGGTAGAGCGCTTCGTGGCCCGGCCGATGCGGGTCGACCACCACGATGTGCAGGTCGCTCTTGAAGAAGGGCAGGTCGTTGTTGCCGCCGTCCCACAGCACGACATCGGCTTCGGCCTCGGCCAGCGCGAGCACCCGCGCGTAGTCGACACCGGCGAAGACCACGATGCCCTTGTCGATATGCGGCTCGTACTCCTCACGCTCCTCGATCGTGCACTCGTACTCGTCCAGGTCGTCGTAATCGCCGAAGCGTTGCGCCGTCTGCGCGACCAGGTTGCCGTAGGGCATCGGGTGGCGCACCGCCACGATCCGCAGCCCCAGGGCCTGCAGCGCCGAGGCCACGGCCCGCGTGGTCTGCGACTTGCCGGCGCCGGTGCGCACGGCGCCGATCGACACCACGGGCTTGGTCGACTTGAGCTGTGTCGCGCTTGGGCCGAGCAGGCGGAAATCCGCGCCGGCGGCGAGCACGCGCGAGGCCTGGTGCATGACCGTCGTGTGCGGGACGTCGCTGTACGAGAACACGACCTCGTCGACGGCCTCGTCGTGGATCAGGCGTTCTAGCTCGCGCTCGGCGAAGATCGGGATGCCGGCCGGGTAGCGTGCTCCGGCAAGCTCGGGCGGATAGACCCGCCCCTCGATGTTCGGAATCTGGGTCGCCGTGAATGCGATGACCCGGTGGTCGGGATCGTCCCGAAAGACCGTGTTGAAATTGTGGAAGTCGCGCCCGGCGGCGCCCATAATCAACACGCGGCGGGGGGAGTCTGTCATACCTGGTCCTCCTGAGCGGGCGGTGGAGTGGCGCCTGGATCGCGCTCACGCACCCATGGATTGGCCTCATCATGGCCCATTTTGGTGATCCGGCTAGTGACGTTCTGCGCGGGGGCCGGTGAGCCAAGACACGGGCCGATCGACTACAATCTTGAGGCACCCTGTGGTGCGTAGGACCCCAGGAAGACACGCTATGACGCACACCGACTCGACCCCGCGCGCCTCTTTGACGCGCTATGCCTGGCTCTCGATCGCCGCGGCGGTCGCCACAATTGGTTTGAAGACGCTGGCTTATTATCTGACCGGCTCGGTCGGTCTGCTGTCGGACGCGCTCGAGTCGCTGGTTAACCTGGCGGGCGCCCTGATGGCGCTGGCGATGCTGACGATCGCGGCGCGCCCGGCGGACGAGGATCACGCCTTCGGGCATAGCAAGGCCGAGTATTTCTCGAGCGGCGTCGAGGGCAGCCTGATCCTGGTCGCCGCGGTGAGCATCGGCTATGCGGCCATACAGCGTCTCATGGACCCCAAACCCCTGGAGCAGGTCGGGCTCGGCCTGGCCGTCTCGGTGGCTGCCTCGGCGATCAATCTGGGCGTCGCCTATGTGATCCTGCGCGCCAGCAAGCGGCACAACTCGATCACGCTTGAAGCCAACGCCAACCATTTGATGACCGACGTCTGGACCTCGGTCGGGGTGTTGGCCGGGGTGGGCGCCGTTGCGCTCACGGGCTGGGTCATGCTCGACTCGCTTGTGGCGTTGGCCGTGGCTGCCAACATCGTCTGGGCGGGCGTCAACATCGTGCGCAAGTCGGTCTCGGGCCTGATGGACACGGCGCTGCCGCCCGAGGCGCAGGCCGCGGTGAAGACGACCCTCGAGCCTTACATCAAGGACGGCGTCGCGTATCACGCGTTGCGCACCCGACAGTCGGGCGCGCGGCAGTTCGTGTCGCTTCACGTCCTGGTCCCCGGTGCCTGGTCCGTGCAACAGGGGCATGAACTGCTCGAGCGGATCGAGGCGGACATCCGTCGTACGGTGCCCAACACCACGGTGTTTACGCACCTGGAGCCGGCCAACGATCCGACGTCGTTCGACGACACAACGCTCGATCGTGAGCAGCCCGCGCAGCCGACCCCGAGTCTATGAGCGTCGGCTGCGTGGCGAGCGCCGCGCGGCCTGAACCGGCGTGTTGGCGCGGTTGCACATAACCCGGCACAGCCCCATCGAGCTCAACCCCCTCCAGGTCACAGAGCCTCCGACCCCGCGCGACGCCAACGATCGGGCGGTCGCCACAAACGCATTCTCAAACGCGGCTCCTTTATGCTTGACCGAACCGGCGTTGCCGGTCAGGCGGCCCCTATCCCGGCCGCATCGGGCTCGCCTTATGTGGAAGGAATACGCCGTGAGGATCAAGCGCTGGTGGGTCGGGATGTTGAGCCTGTGTCTGTTCCTCGGTGGGTCAGGCGCGCCGCGGCCCGTGCTCTCGGCGATCGGAGCGCAATCCAACTCGGGCACCGTGGCCTGGCAGGAGGAGCTGGTGGTCGGATCTGGCGAGAGCGCTGCCGGCGTTGATTTTGAGATTGACGGCCTGGACGGCCGTCACCTGGCGTTTGTGGATGCGGCGACCCACGAACTCCGCTACGCTTATGCCGAAAAATCCGGCGCGGCCTGGACGATCACCACGCTCGCCACGGACGTGACCGGGCCCTTGGCGTTGGCCGTCGGCATCGATCGCCGCCCGCGAATCGCGTTCGTGCGCGATCGCGATCTCTACTATGTCGAGCGCAACGCGAGCGGGAATGATGCGGTGGAGCTGCTCAGCCGCGGCGGTGCGGTGGGCGGTCTGGCGATGGCCTGGAGCGAGGTCGGGCCACACATCGTCTTCGGCACGACGTCGACGACTATGAGCTATGCGCGGCTCAACCTGGGGCACTGGCAGGTCGAGACGATCCCGCTGCCGGCGTCGGCATCGGTGCCCGGCGAGCCCGATATCGTCGTTGACTACGCCAACCAGGCACACATCGCCGTCAACCGTGGCGGCACCGTGTATTACGGGCGGATTTCGATGGGGATCTGGCAGTTTGCGAATCTGGGCCCGGGCGACGCGCCGACGATCGCTATCGCCGCCGACACTCAGGACGGCGTGCACGTGGTCTTCCGGTCCGGCACTCAGGTCTTTCACCACTGGTGGGCCGGCACGCTCTGGGAATCGGAAGCGGTCGGCACGCTCGGTCCGAGCTCCTACGACACGCGGCGGCCCGGGTTGGCCGTCGATTCGCTTCAACGTCCCCACGTCAGCTACGTCTCCAACGGCGCTGTCCAGGTTGTGGTTCGGATAAACGGAGCCTGGGCGGCCGAGAGCGCCTCCGTGTTCCATCACGGCGCCCAGGGCAGCCGTGTGCCGCTGCGGATCGACTCGCTCGACGAGCCGCATGTGGCGTTTCGCACGGCGCCCGACGGTGACGTGTACCACGCCGCGCTTGAGCCCGGCTGGGCGCTCGACCAGATCGACTACGGCCTGGGCCTCGGAGCGACCTCGGTTGCGGCGCCGCGCAACGGCGTGCCCCGGATCAGCTACGCGGCGCTGACCGGTCCGGCGCGTGGCCTGCGATACGCCGTCGAGGGCCAGACCTGCGCACCTCCCAGTTGCTATCAGACCTGGGTCAAGACGACGGTTGCGGCCGGCGAGACGGGTCAGCGCGGTCTCGACAACACGATTGTGCTGCGCACGGCCACCGACGGCGGCGATGCGCGTATCGCTTCGTACAATCCGATCTCGCACACCCTCGAGTACAGCTACCAGACGGGCGCGCTGTGGACGACCGAGACCGTGGATGCCTCCGGCGACGTCGGCCGCTACGCCCAGTTGGCGCTCGATGACACCGGCACGCCCTACATCGCATACTGGGATGCCACCAACTCCCGCATCAAGCTGGCCTGGAAGACCTCAGCGGGGTGGCAGAACACCAGCGATCTCGCGGGGCCGGCGTTGAACACCGCCAGCGGGTCGCTGTCGCTGGCCCTGACGCCGTCGACGGGCTCGCACTGCTGCGCGGTCTATGTCAGTTATTACGATGCGGTCAACCAGGATCTGCGGATCGCCGTCTGGAGCGGCGCGGTGTGGCAGGACTACTTGATCGACTCGAGCGGCGATGTCGGGCGCATCAATGCGCTGGCATACTGGCAGCATGCAGGCGACGGCTTTCTGGTGGCGTACACCGACGACACGCATCAGGCCGTCGTCACCGCTCATGGTCTGGGCGCTGTGTGGACATTCGAGGCCGGCCTGCAAGGCACCGGCGCGATCTCCGATCTCTCGCCGCTCTGGGCGGACGCCTACCAGGCCGAGCACCGTTTCGCGTACGCGACGAACGCCGGCGCCCTCGTCCTCGCGGATTACGCGCCGATCAGCGGCGGCTGGGTGACGACGACCGTCGAGTCAGGCGTAGCGACGACGCTGGGTCATCTTGGTTTGAGCGTGGGCGGAGGCCGTGTGCATCTCACGTACACGCGCGACGACTTCGAGTTGATCCACGCGGTCAGCGGCAGCACGCTCTCTGCGCTGTACTACAACCCGCTCCAACCGTGCACGGACACGCCCAACACGCCGGCGCGCTTCGCCGAGTGGTCGGCGGCCTTCACACCGCCCTCTCCGGAGACGCCGCCCCTGGAAGACCTCGACACGCTGCGGGTGTTGCGGGATCTATTCGCGACCTCGCCCGGCGGCCAGCATTTCATCGACCTGTACTACGCGCAGGCTGCCGAGACCGGCGCACTGGCGTTGGCCGACCCGGCTCTGGCGTTGCAGGCGTACGCGCTGCTCCAGGATTTCCTCCCGGGTTTCGAGGCTCTGGTGCGCGGCCATGGCGCCGATGTCACCGTCACGGCAGAGCTGGTTGCGCGCACAAACGCGTTGCTCGATGACCTGGCGGCGTCAGGCAGCCCGGCGCTCGCCGCCGCCCTGGCCGCTGAGCGCGCCCGGTTTAACCAGCTGCACGACTTCGAGGGGATCTCCTTTTCGGCTGCGGCCGAGGCGCTCGGGGTGACGCCGCCCGTGGTGGTCTACCTGCCACAACTGGGCCGCTGAACGCGGTCCCGGGCGGTCGCCAGGCGGATGGGTATGATTGGGCCACTGACATCCGGTCGGGCGGGAGGTCAAATGGCCCAATCCAAACTTGCTCGCCATGTCCTGGCGACCACCGTGTGGCTCGCCGCCGCGTACTCGGCGTTCCCGGCCCGGGCGGCGAGCGCCGGGAACACGCTCTATCTCCCGCTGCTCGCGCGCAACAGCGCCGCGCTCTCCGTCATCGGGCACGGCGCCGACCTGACCCGCGCGCACGTCGGGCCCGAGGCGATCGGCATCACGTCGTTCGGCCAGGTCTTCACTGGCGGCGCGATCCGCGACGGCGAGAGCTACCCGTTTATCACCGAGGTCAACGGGTCGGCCACGTATTACGGTCAGACGATCTCGGGTCCGCATCTGTTGATCGAAGGCCGGTACATCGACGGCGATCTCGATTTCTACGTCTCCAAACCGGTCGTGATACTGGGCAGCTGGATCCGGCCGAGCGCCGGCGGCTATTGGGCCGTCCACTTTCGCGGACAGCAGGCCCTGGTGTTCTTCAGTTCGATCGGCGCCACGACCTCCGCGGGCGCGCCCGACGACCCGGCGCATCAAATCTCGGACGCGGTCAGCGGCGAGGCGCACGACTCCGTCTTCTATCGCAACTACTTCTCGCTGGCCTGCAACACGTTCGAGTTGGGCGGCGACAACCACCAGATCGTCGAAAATCTGATGGAGGACTTCGTCTACTACACCGACGCGCATCTGGACGGGATCCAGGTCGGCGGCGGTAATGCCGGCTATCGCATCCTGCGCAACAAGATCCTGCTGAACTCCGATCAGACCGGCGCGATCTCGCTCTTTCAAGATTGGGGCGTGAGCACCGACTTCGTCATCGACTCCAATTACCTCGCCGGCGGCGGCTACACGTTCTACGGCGGGGCAGGGGCGCTGGGGCACTCGACCGACGTCGCGTTCACGAACAACGTCTTCGGTCGCGACTTCTGGCCCGAGTCCGGGTATTGGGGACCTGTGGCGTATTGGGATCGCGATGGCGCCGGGAACGTCTGGTCCGGCAATCGTTTCGCCGATGGGGAGGCGCTCCCGGAACCGTGAACGACCCGCTGCGATGACGCGCCGAGGCCACAGTGTGATACCTGTGGCCTCGGCGGCTATTGGCTCGTGTGCGTCGACCCCTTGAGTGCAGCAGGTCTCAGAGGCATTCGCCTCGATCGCAACGCCCATTGGCGTCGGCATCGACATAGCGTCGGCATTGGCCCGGGAAGCTGCACCCGCGATTGCACAGCACCGTGCAGGTCGATGACGTCGTGGCAGTGGCCTCTGCCGTTGACACCGCGTTGGCTGTGCCGGCCGCCGTCGAGTCGGTCGTGGTCGAGCCAGACTGAGCCACCGCGGTGCCGAAGCTGTAGCGGCCGCCCAACGCCGATGCGCCGGCTGCCACCGCGGCGACGCCGAGGGCGCCCATCAACCCCAGGAACTCGCGGCGCGTCGGCCCGGTGCGCACAGGGATCGCTGCCCGTGCCGAAACCGGCTTTGCCGCAACAACGGTCACCTTCGGGCGCAGAGCCCGGATGAACCAGCGCCAGTGCGTGGCCACCTTGACCAGCACCAGGCCGAGCGTCGCCACCGAGCCGAGCACGTGCAGGTTCGTCCACAGCGACAGCGTCGCGACCGGCAGCGCCAACCAGGTCGAGATCAGCAGGCCGGTACCCACGATCGCGGCGAAGCTGACCGCCAGGGCGGCGTCGAGCAGCCAGATCAGTTTGCCGCGCCCGAACGGCCCGGTCGCCAGCCTGCGCGCCACCGAGCCGATCCAGGCTCGATGGGCCCAGCCGTGGTACGCGGCCAATGCCCCGAGCGCCGTGCCCAGGATCTGATGCCCGTCGAGCCCGGTCAGATTCGGAAAGAACGCGACGATGAACCCGAGCAGCAGGGCGCTGCCGATGATTTCCTTGAGGTGTCGTGATGTGTCTGTCATGATCGTTTCCCTTTCAAACCAAAGGTAGGGTGGGCGGGCTCAGATCATGTGTAGAATTCCTGAAGGAACGATCAAGGACTATCCCGACGCGCAAGGTGGGAATACCCAACACAAACATGCAGCGAGTCTCCGGGCTCGCTGGAAATCGAGGTGCTCGCATGTCCACCCCCGATGATTGGACGCCTGCCTGGGCGAAGCAGGCGATCTGGTACCAGATCTTCCCCGAGCGTTTCTGCAACGGCAATCCGCGCGCCAACCCGACGTTGGCCGACACCGTGGGCGC
>WBZS01001252.1_pt1 | contig 21281 bp, 15 predicted proteins | sample 5204201 | NCBI WGS metagenome assembly WBZS01 (sample SAMN12344357, study PRJNA552823) | activated sludge metagenome | biome: Activated sludge suspended growth; feature: Nitrification reactor; material: Wastewater; isolation source: activated sludge from nitrification reactor of wastewater...
GCAGATGCTGCTGATTGCAATTGCCAGCGTGGGTACAGTGCTATTGTCCGAGCGAAGCCTGCGAATTGGCGAGCAAGGCTTGATCGTCGGATCGGAGAGCGATATCGGCGGTGGCGTGCTGGCCAAGCTGCTGTTGATCGCTGCTGTCGGTTTCGCCTTCGCCATGTGCGTGGCCTGGGTCTTCTCTGCGGCGAGAGTCCGCAGTGCCTTCAATCGGTATGGCAAGGTCGGATGCGAAGCACCGAAGGACTTGATTGTTGCCTTCATGGTTTACTACGTTGCATATAGCATACTACCCATTATTTTCGTAGGCCGACATTACTTTCATGTATCCCTGATCTACCCGTTCTTCGTGTTTGTAGCGCTGTTCCTTTGGGTCCAGGTGTCGACGATTGATCCGGTAACGGTCATGAAACGTTGTCTTGCACTGATCGTTTTTACCAGCATCGGCGCGGCATTGTTTGTGCCGGGGTTGGCCTTGCAGCCCGCTTACGTGGGGCTGATTCCCGGATTCAGTTCGCGGCTGTGGGGTGTGACGGCAAGCGCGAACACACTCGGATCAGTCGCATCCGTTCTGCTGGTTCTCGAAGCGGCGGAACCTTCGACAAGAAAGTGGCGTAGAAACGCCGTGCTTGTGGCTGCAACATTGACACTACTTTTGACTCAATCGAAGACTGCAATCCTTGCCGCTCTCGTCAGTCTGGCGATCATGTACGGGTGGCGTTTGGCGGTTGAACTTCGAAACCAGACGGGGGGTGGAAGTGGGAACGCGCGGATGCTTGTGATTGGCGTCATCGTTGTGGTCTTGACGGCGGTATCGTTGGCGGCAGCGTGGGCAATGTTCTGGGATTTATCGGCGCTGGGTTCGATTGAGCGTCAGATGAATTCTCGCGCCGTGACGGACATGTCAACTGCAACGGGCCGCACATGGATCTGGGCTGCGGCGTTCAACGGTGGACTGGAGAGCCCGCTGTTCGGACAGGGCGCGGATTTTTGGCGTCTCGACAATCGGTTGCGACTGGGGCTGAGCGGTGCCACCCATGCGCACAACCTCTTTCTGCAAGCGTTCAGCCTTGCAGGATTGTTCGGTTTGGTCCCGCTTCTGGTATTCCTGTTATTCCTGATCCGCTATTCGGTTCGAGCGGCGGCATTGACTCGCGGTGGCAGCGTTGCGCTGATGGTCGTATTTCTGCTCCGCTCTGTGTTCGAGGTGCCACTCCAGCCAAACAGCATTCTCGGCGCCGAGTTCTTTGCCACCATGGCCTATTTCATCTATGCGATGGATCGCGGTGCGAAGCCGCTTTCTACGTCCGTATCGTCCCGTCCGGCGCTTGCGGCGGCCGGGACTCGGGTGGCTGCAAAATGAACAGGCCTCGCGTGGTCTTGGTTGCGCTGCATTTCGCGGAGTATTCCGCGAAGTTGGCGTTGGCTTTGTCCAAGCAGTGGGATGTCCTTCTCGTCTTGTACCGCTCGAACGCCGAAAACGAACTTGGCGAATGTTGGCAAGACCGTCTGTGCGACCCCAATCTGAAAACTGTTGCGCTCGATAAGCCACGACTGCCGCCGTCGGTGATCCGCAACACGTTCCGCCTTCTGCGATTGATCAGGGAATTTCGGCCGGACGTTATTCATTTTCAAGAAGATCCGCGTGATGAAATAATTCTGGCCTTGCCGATGCTAGGCTCAATACCCAAAGTGTTGACTGTGCACGATCCAATTCCGCACGAGGGCTTGGACTCGCGACGGTTGCGCTTTTCGCGTTTTCGCCTTTATCGGCCGTGGATTCGACGTAGTGCAGATATCGCAATTACGCATGGCGGTTTTCTGGTGCGTGAACTTGAACAGGCGTGCCCTTGGCTCAAGTATAGGATAGCCCGCATTGCCCATGGTCCGCTCAACGGAAATTGCGCCGAAGAGTCGCCAACAAGGCCTGAGGGGTTGAGGCTGCTATTCTTCGGCCGCATTCATGAGTACAAAGGACTTCGCTTCTTTGTCGACGCATTGATTCGACTGCGGCATGAGGGAATGCCGGTGATCGGCGTGGTTGCCGGGCGCGGTAGCGATCTCGAACGTCATCGTGCCACCATGGAGGCAGCGGGTTGTTTCGAGATTCTTGACCGATACATCGCGGCGCCCGAGGTGCCACGACTGTTTCGCGCCGCCCGCGCCGTTGTCTTGCCGTACATCGACGGCACCCAAAGCGGTGTTGCAGCAATGGCCTTGGGTTTTGGCACACCCGTGGTCGCAAGTGCAGTCGGCTCGATACCGGAGCTTGTCAGGCACGGCGTGAACGGCCTGCTGGTGCCGCCGAAGGATGCGTCCGCATTGGCCGAGGCCGTGCGTTCGATCTGCCTGGATGACCGTCTGCGCGACGAATTGGCCGACGGTGCCTGTGGACTCCGGGATGGCAAGTTGTCGTGGGCCACGATTGCAGAAGAAACGTCTCGAACTTATCGAAGAATGTTGAATGAAATTGCTCGCGAAACCTGACGGCACCCCTGACTCGGGTTTTCGGCGACATGATTTCGCCTCGGTCATTTTCCCGATAGTGCTAACGGTTGTTTGCCGCCCGGCGTCGGTCGGCGGTGTCGTCGGCTCGGCGAAAGAGTAGGGGAACGATGGTTGGGACGCTTCGGTTCAGTGGAATTCTTGTACTTTGGATCACTGCACTCGGGTTGGCGACTTCGTCGTTTGTGTCGGCTGACTGGACGCAATCCGCGGATCCCTTGCTGGTGCATCCGAGTCCTGCGAACGGGGCTCGTCTCAAGCAGAATCCGCCGCGTTTTGCCTGGGCACCGGCCAAGGGCGTGCAGGACTATCAGGTTTCGCTGGTTGGCCCGACCAAGGCCGAACGCCGGTGGCAGCCTCGCCGCAACTTGTTCTTGCCAGAGGAACGATTGCAACCTGGCGAATACGTCTGGAAGGTCAGGCCGAACACGGCGGGTGGCATGTGGAGCGCCGAGCGGCGCTTTGTCGTTCCCCCAGATGCCGGGCTTTTCGAAGTGCCGGGTGACGAGCAAATACTGAAATCAATTCGCGCCCGTGCGCGTCCGCGAGCCTTGCCAACTGTCACCGAAGGCGTTGCGGCTTGGGCCGCGACGCTGCGTCGGGAAAAGCAAGCCGCTGTGACTTTGCTCGAGCAGCAGGTTCGCGCGTATGCAACACAGCCGCATGCCGACGAGCGTGCCCTGATGCTGGTGCCGCGTTCGCAAAGCGAGTCCGCGTGGGTTCAGTCGCTGACGACAATTCGGCAGCGCACACAGTCCGAGTCGCGCCAGATACGCGCTGCGGCCTTGTTATGGAAGATTACCAACGACCGCTTCTATCGCGATGAAGCAGTTCGCCGTGCGGATGCGCTTGCCGCGCTAGATTTCAAGGGGTCGACGTCTCATGTCAACCAGGATCAGGGCAATCGCGCGATAGCGTTTGCATTGGCGATCGCGTACGACTTGCTATCGCCGGATCTGGACGCCGAGAGAACTGCCAAGTGGCTCGATTCGATCACGCGTCGGACGGGCGCGATCCACGCCGACCTTCAGGCTGGTGGATGGCGGCTTGAGGCCGCGCCATTGGATTCTCATGGCGCCACCAATTTTGGCTATCTGGCAACCCTATCTGCATTGATGATCGATGCCATTCCGCAGGCCGATCCCTGGTTCCGCGATTCGTTCCGCGCCTATATCAATTATGAAAGTCCCTGGGGCGAAGACGAAGGCGGATTTGCCAACGGCAGCGCCTACGCCGAGTACGCGACAGATACATTCGTCACGTTGTGGGATCCGATCTTTACGGTGACCGGTGTGAACTTGTATGTGAAACCCTGGTCGAAGGGCTTCCTCAGGTTTCTTGCGTGCTTTGTTCCGCCAGGTACCCCGGTGCACGTATTCGGCGATGCTGCCGAAACGAAGCCCAGTGTCAACTTGTTGAAAGCGTTTTCCAATCGAATCGCAGATGGCGCGGGGCGCTGGTATTCGCGCAACCTAACTGGCCAAGAAGATGCGCTGACCGACCTGTTGAATCCCCTTGCCAGGCAGGTTGCGCAAGTCGCCGCAATCGCACCCGAATCCCGTGACTGCACGTTCAGTGATGTGGGTTGGGTGGCCATGCACAGTGACCTGCAGAATCGCGGCAGGACTTCGCTTTATTTTAAATCGAGCCGGTATGGTTCTTTCAATCACAGCCACGCGGATCAAAACAGCTTTACGTTGGTCAGCGGCGGGCGGCCGCTGTTGATCGATTCCGGCTGGTACGACTGGTATGGGTCGCCCGTGTGGAAGGACTGGTACCGGCAAACGCGTGCGCACAACGCCGTCACATTCGATGGCGGCCAAGGTCAGGTTGCCGATGGATCAGCGGCTTCAACGCTCAATGCCGGCGGTTCGATCGGCGTCGTTTCGCGGACCGACGCCGTCGATTTTGCCGAAGGCGATTCGACGCGTTCCTATGGTGGAGCGGTCAATTCGGCACGCCGTCGAATCTGGTATCTGCGTGGCGAAGACGCCGTCGTGATCTGGGACAAACTCGAATCAACGGTGCCACGCGTGTTTGAATGGAATTTTCATGCCGCGGTCCCGATTGCGGCTGAAGCCGACGGCAAGGTGACGATTCGCAATCACGATCAGTCCGTGTGCATCACGCCGTTGCTGCGCGAGGGCTTGGAATTCCACAACCGGACGGGTGCGCCGGAAAAGTCCGGTACGGCCGAAGGCCACGCTTTCTACAGCAGCCGCGCCGCAGTGTCCGCCGAGTTCCTCTTTCTGCTCGATATTGGGTGCAAGAATCTGGTAGTCGCCTTGCGGGCAACCGCATCCGGACGCGAACTCAAGGTTCGTAACGAACAGATCAGGATCCAGCATTGAGCCATGCTCATCGGCACCCGGTCGAGATTCCCGCTTTCGGACTGGGCACGAACGGCGGATCGCCCGCAGCGCAGTCCGCGGCTGGAAAGGCGGACATTCCGCCGGGCGCCGGTCCGGACGCCGACGGATGCCCTGGAACCCGCATGGATACTGGGCCTTCGGGCATACCGCCGGAGGCAAATCAGGTGTCGCGCCGGGTCGGTGTCTGGGCCTCTGGCTTATACGCGGCAGCCGGTGCGTGCCGACCGGCCAGATTGCGCGTTTGCGCCGGGTCGGGGCTACGGCGTTTTGCTGCAGGGGACAGGAGGCCGCGCAGTGGGTGTTGTTGAACGGATTCATGCGATCGGTCACTGGCTGTACCGGCACCATGTTCCGGTACAGCCCGTGCTTGGAAAAGGCGTGTTACGCGTATTCTTCGGGTTGGTGTTGCCCCCCCTCGGTCGTTCTGGGGCGCAACGTATTGATCGGCTATCAGGGTCTGGGCACCGTGATTCACGCTGAAGCGGTTATCGGAGATCGGGTGCGGATTGGAACCAATGTGACTCTCGGCGGACGCAGCGGGCGCCGCGGCGTACCGACGATTGAAGACGATGTGGATATCGGTGCAGGCGCGCGACTGCTGGGGCCGATTCGGATCGGCGTCGGCGCACGCATCGGTGCCAACGCCGTCGTCCCCACCGATGTACCGCCGAGGTCGGTGTTCGCCGGCGTGCCGGTGCGAGCGGTTCACGGTGCGATCGACGGGCAAACCGACCGAAGCGCTTCATTTACTGCGGATGGTTGAGCATGGTTTCAGTCGAAGATTTCTTGTACCCACTGCTGAAGCACTACACGATTTCACCCCAATGGGTGAAATCGTCGGTGGGGCGCGTCTATTCCTTGATGCCTGCCTCACTCCGGTTTGGTGGTGCCTATCAACGATTTGCGAATGAACTGCGGATCAACGATTCCCGGGCGTTGCTGGAACTACGCGACCAAAAGCTGCGTGCGACGCTCGAATGGGCGCTGAAGACCGTTCCCGCCTACGCTCGTTGGCGGCACTTGCTGAAGCAGCACGACGATCCGCATTCCCTTCTGGCTGAGTTGCCGCTGACCGGCAAAGTCGATATCAAGGCGGCGCTCGATCACTACGTGTCGAATATGGTTCCGGAAAACGCAAGATTGGCAACCTTTACCGGTGGCTCAACTGCGAATCCGATGAAGTTCTACCTTCATCGCGGCGTTACGCGATCGCGCGAGTTCGCCTATGTGCAAGCGTTCGATCGCGCGGCGGGAATCCGGGGCCACGAAGTCATTCTCGCGATGCGCGGCCGGTCTGTGGCGGGCGCGGGGCAGGAAGGAAGACGGCTGTGGATGTACGAGCCGATCAAGCGTCACCTGATCATCAGCACCGACCACCTCGATCCACGGTACATGCCCAAGTATGTCGATGCGTTGCGTCAATGGAAGCCAGAATTCATTCAAGCGTTTCCGTCGGCAATTTTTCCTCTGGCTCGATGGTTCGCGGACAATCCTGCGCCGGACGTGACTTCCAGAATCCGCTGCATTCAGTTGACATCGGAAAATGCTTACGACTATCAGCTCGCGGTGCTGCGGTCTGTTTTCCGCTGCCCGATCATCAAACACTACGGGCATTCAGAGCGGGTTCTTTTTGGTGCCACTGTGGCCGATGATGAACGGTATGTCTTCTGGCCACTCTATGGGCACCTCGAATTGGTGGACGCCGATGGCCGTGCGATTGTCGAACCCGGCGTTCTCGGTGAGATTGTCGGAACAGGTTTTGACAATTTGGTCATGCCTTTTGTGCGGTATCGTACGGGGGACATGGGCATGCTGGCCGACAGGCCCGTGGATGGCTTCGACGGCTGGCCCGTCCTGGCAATTATCGAAGGGCGCCTTCAAGAATTCGTCGTCAGTGCGGATCGTCGCCTGATATCGATCGCAACGCTCGGCGCCGCACACTTCGAAGATCTGGCGAATGTGGAGGCGATTCAGTACATGCAGGATGTCCCAGGGGTCGTGGTTCTGCGCATTCAGAACCCGACGCCCCTCGCCGACGAGGTTGTCCGCAGGCTCGAGCGCGCCGTGGCACACAAGACTCAGGGAGGGTGCCGGGTGATCGTGAAGAGAGTCGAGCGAATCGAAAGAACCCAGCGCGGCAAACTGAAAATGCTCGAACAGCATATCGATTTGTCGGGGTACATGGCAGCGGCCGCAAACGACTGACTGGTTAACTCGCTACGGCGATGTGTGGGTCGTAAGTACGAAGGCCAGTGGCGTTGTTTCAGTACTGGAGGGCCGATGGCAGTGGCAGGCAGGGAGTTGTTAGTGAATCTTATGGTGGGAACTGATCCTTCCGGCAAGGGCGGGATTGCGTCAGTGGTGGCAGTGCTCAATAGCGAGGGGTTTTTGCGCAGGCACGGGATTGTCTACGTCGTGTCGCATGTTGAGGGAGACATTGCGCGCAAGTTCGTTGTAGGAATGCGCGCGTTCGCTTTGGTCTTGTGGGTCTGCGTTTCGTCCAGGCCGTCCATCGTTCACGTTCACGCTGCTTCGCGGGGCAGTTTTCTCAGGAAGTCGGTTGTGCTTGCCATTGCCAGAACCTTTGGCTGCCGAACTATCTTTCATCTCCACGGAGGTGGGTTTCAGATATTTTCCGAAATCGAATCCGGGCGACTCATGCAATGGTGGATTCGCCGGACGCTCGCACGAAGCTCGAAAGTGATTGCGCTATCGAACAGTTGGGCGACATTCATTGGACGATTCGCACCTGCAGCAGATGTCGAGGTGATTCCGAATTCCGTTCGGGTGACCGCTGACCAGGGTTTTGCCGGCGAGGAGCCCGGGCGCATACTTTTCTTGGGACGAGCAGAACGATCGAAGGGCATTTTCGAACTACTGAACGCGGTATCGGCGTTAACGGAATCCGTGCCGGACGTGAAACTTGTAGTAGGGGGGGACGGAAATCTCGATGCCGTCCGCACCTGTGCGCGAGAGATGGGGATTTCGGATCGCCTGGAAATTCTTGGGTGGGCGGGGCCGGACCTGAAGGCGCGCGAGCTTGCCAGAGCCACGGTGTTCGCTCTGCCTTCGCACGACGAGGGTCTGCCAATGGCGATGCTTGAGGCCATGTCGGCCTCCAAGGCAGTCGTAGTAACGCCGGTCGGCGGTATTCCGGAGGTTGTGACCAGCGGTGAGAATGGATTGCTGGTTCCACCAGACAATGTTGCGGCACTGGCAGATGCGCTGCAGCGGGTTTTGACCGACCGGGATTTGCGCCGGCGGCTTGCGGCCAATGCACGAGCGACGATCGAGGCTCGGTTGAGTAGTTCGGTGATTCTCGCGAGATTGTCGTCTCTGTATGAACGCCTGGAAAGCGGGCGCGCGACATGAACATTCGAGATTTCGCCGGGCCACGCGACGGCCGCTCTCGGTGCTACTCGAGTTGTTTGAGTTTTTGAAATGACTAGCCTTGGTTCAACCGGAAGACTGACTTGGTTTTGCAACCGACTTCGTTGCATGTCAGTTGCGGAAGTCTTCTATCGATTGCAACAGTGGCGTGTTACGCGTTCGGGGCGTCGCCAGTTCGGCGCGACAGTGGCGCCCGAGCCAGTGCGTCGGCAGCACCCCGATGTGGGGGTGCGCGACGCGCCGATGGGTGTTGCCGCGGCATCCTACCTGGAAGAAGCCGACGCAATCCTGGATGGCAACGTGATTCTGTTTGCTAATCGACGGTTTAACTTGCCGCCGCCCGTTAACTGGAATTGCGATCCGCTGACGGGAGTCGTGGGGCCATCGTCTTACGGTCCACAGATTGCGATTCTGGACAAGCAACTGGTGGGCGACATCAAGCATGTTTGGGAGTTGAATCGCCACTTGCATCTGGTGCGTTTGGCGCAAGCCTTCGTATTGAGCCGGGAACGACGTTATCTTGACGGCTTGGGGGCACAACTCCGCTCTTGGCTGACCCAATGCCCACCATTGACCGGACCGAACTGGTCGAGTTCACTTGAGCTTGGGATCAGATTGATCAACTGGAGCTTGATCTGGGAGATGCTGGGCGGTTGGGATGGCCCTCTTTTCCAAGGTGAGGACGGAACACGCCTCCGCAGCAGGTGGCTCGAAAGCGTATGGGCGCATTGTCAATTCGTTTCGCGCCACTTTTCCCGACATTCATCGGCAAACAACCATCTGATCGGCGAATTGGCCGGGCTATATGTGTCTTGCATCACCTGGCCGTGCTGGGATGAGGCAGCGAATTGGCGATTGAACGCGAAGTCCGAACTTGAGCGAGAGGCGTTGATTCAGCACACCGTTGACGGAGTGAACCGGGAGCACGCATTTGCCTACCAAGTGTTCACCGCGGAGTTTTTGCTTGTGGCCGGCACGCGAGGAGCGCAGGTCGGCGACAATTTCTCGCAAGAATACTGGGGTGTGCTTCGGAAGTCTTCCTTCTTCTTGCGTGCGGTAATGAATGTCAATGGCCATTTGCCGGCGGTTGGCGACGCAGACGACGGCATGGTCTATCGCCTTACGCCCGGCGCCGCAAGCGACAGGGTCGGCGGGTTCCTGGCGGTGAGTGACGTGCTCTTCGGACGTTCTCAAAAGCGGAACCGGCCGGAGGTCGCATCCTGGTTGTTGCCGGAGGTCGACTTGAAGGTGCCGGAAGAGGGGAAGGACGATTCGCCGGGTTGGCTCTTTCCTGAAGGTGGCTATCTCGTATTCGGTTGCCGTTTTGGCGAACCTGACGAAATCAAGGGGTTGGTCGACTGCGCACCGATAGGGTATTTGGGTATTGCGGCTCACGGTCATGCGGATGCCTTGGCGATGGTCCTCTCAGTGGCGGGGGAGCCTTGTCTGGTAGACAGTGGCACCTTCTCTTACTGGAATGAATCGAGGTGGAGGGATTATTTTCGCGGGACCTCGGCCCACAATACGGTGCGCGTCGACGGGAAGGATCAGTCGGTCAGCGGTGGACCATTCATGTGGACCCGCAAGGCCACCTCGCGCGTCGACGTGTTGCCGCGCTCTGCCGACCCGTTCTTGCTCGTTGCTTCCCACGATGGTTACGGTCGCCTTGCCGACCCGGTGCGCCACCATCGGCGCATCGAGTTCGATGGGACGTCGGGAAATTTGACAGTTAGTGACGAAATCATCGGTCGGGGTGCTCACGAGGTCGAGCAATTCTGGCATTTTGCTCCGGACGTTGACGTAGTGCTGGCGGGAGCAACGGCAACGGCCTCCGGAACGCGGTTCTCGATTCAAATCGAGTTTTCTGGCGCGGGAGCGAAGGTATTTCTGGTGCGTGGTGCGGACAGTCCGCCTCTCGGTTGGGTATCGCGAAACTATGAGTCGAAGGAACCGACTTCGGTGCTCGTAGTGCGCGCTTCGGGGGTCGATGTAGCGCTTTCCGCCAAGTTCAAAGTCGTCGTTCACCCAACGCTGAAATTATGGTCTCACTGAGGTTTTCGCATGCCCCTTCTTTTTCTGGTCGCTGGTGCGCGACCCAATTTTATGAAGATTGCACCGATTGTCCGCGCGCTGAAGGCGCAAGGCGAGTTGGCGTTCAAAATCATTCATACCGGCCAGCATTACGATCGCGAAATGAATGACGTCTTCTTCGAGGAACTAGGAATTCCAGAGCCAGACGTATTCATGGCAGCGGGTGGTGGCAGCCATGCTCAACAGACGGCAAAAATCATGGTAGCATTTGAAGAGCTATGCAATAGGGAAACTCCTGCTGCAGTACTGGTGGTGGGCGATGTCAATTCCACACTTGCCTGTTCGATCGTTGCGAAGAAGCTCGCGATACCTGTTGCTCATGTGGAAGCGGGGCTGCGTAGCGGCGATATGGCAATGCCAGAAGAAATCAATCGGCTGGTCACGGACAGCATTTCGGATTGGTTTTTTGTGACCGAACCGAGTGGGATGGCGCACTTGCGTCGAGAAGGAAAGGCGGATTCAGCCATCCACTACGTTGGCCATGTGATGGTCGATAACGTGCTCTATCAAGCCGAGCAGTTGTCGCATGCGAATACCTCTGGCTACGAGACGGATTCCTTCAAACGGAGGAATTCCGGTGACGGTAAACGATACGGCGTTGTGACGCTGCATCGACCCAGCAACGTGGATAGTGCGGAGACGATGGGTCGGATAGCAGCGGCGTTGCGTCAGATCTCCGCTGAGCTTCCGATGATTTTTCCGGTCCATCCGCGGACACGCGCCAATTTTGAAAAGTTCGACGTCGATCTCGGTTCGCGAATTGCGATAGTCGGGCCGCAGCCATACATGGCGTTTCTGAGTCTGTGGAAAGACGCGGCAGTTGTTTTGACAGATAGCGGTGGATTGCAGGAAGAAACTACCGCGCTAGGTGTTCCGTGCATCACCATTCGCGAGAACACCGAGCGGCCAGTTACGGTGGATGAGGGAACCAATGTATTGGCTGGCACGGATCCCGCAGCCATTGTCCATGAGGTGCGCAAGATTTTGCGTGGCGAAGGCAAGCGAGGGCGCCGACCGTATCTCTGGGATGGACAAGCAGCGCAGCGGATTGTTGACGTGCTTGCGGCGAGTCTGTCGTGAGACAGGTTGTCGAGATCATGGGTTGCATTGTCGACAACCTGTCGATGGAAGAGACATTGCAGACTGTCGAACAGTTCATCGCATCTGGTAAACCGCATCAGCACGTTGTCGTGAACGTGGACAAGCTGGTTAAGGCCAGCAAGGATCCGGAATTGCGTCGGATCATCAACGGGTGCGCGCTGATCAATGTTGACGGTATGCCAGTGGTATGGGCATCGCGTCTCCTCCGCAAACCCTTGAAAGAACGGGTCGCTGGTGTTGATCTTTTCGAGGCGCTGATGCGTCGTGCATCCGAGAAAGGCTGGCGGGTCTATTTGCTTGGCGCGCGGGAGCAGGTCGTCTCGGGCGTCAAGTCCATCTACGAGCGCAAGTATCCCGGACTTGTTGTGGTCGGATATCGCAATGGTTACTGGAATGCTGACGAAGAGGCTGCAGTAGTTCAGGAAATCGAGGCAGCGCGTGCTGACCTGCTGTTCGTGGCAATTAGTTCGCCGAAGAAGGAGGCGTTTCTCGGCAAGTATCAGGCGCAGATGAAGATTCCCTTTGCGATGGGCGTTGGTGGCACCTTTGACGTCGCGGTGGGGGCGATCAAGCGAGCGCCGATATGGATGCAGAAATCTGGTTTGGAATGGTTCTTTCGGTTCCTTCAGGAGCCTCGCCGCATGTTTAAGCGCTATTTCATTGAGGACATTGCCTTTGTCTGGTTGTTTGTGAAGGAAGCTACGCGTCGCTGATGTTGGATGGCATATCGCCTAACCGGGTGGGTTTTGCTCAAAAAATTTTAGGTGAGCGCCTTTTTCGGTCTCGGGTTGTGTCGATGCCGTAGATTCCAGATGGTTTTGCGGTGATGAGAACTGCAGGAGGTTGTGGAGCATCGGTTTCAAGGAAGTGATACGGAGACACTCGCAAAGGAGCGAAGCGCTAGAATCGGTCTGTCCCGAATTTCTATTGATTTGGATTCCGTTAGAGCAATTTGAATGAGTCTCGAAGACCTGCTGTATCCGTCTCTCAAGAGGTACATTGCGGCCCCGCAGTGGATAATGCGACCTATCGGTGCGACATATGCTCGGCTGCCCAAGGTAGTGAAGTATGGCGTGGGTTACGCTAATTGGTTTGAACGGGCAAGGGAGCGTGATCCCGGCAAGCTCAAAGAAATCCAAGTTCAAGGTCTACGATCAACACTCGAAGAGGCTATGTTGAACGTTCCTGCCTATGCCGAGTTTCGCCACCTCGTCAAGGATCTGGATGACCCGTATGAAGTACTGTGCAGGCTGCCGACTGTCTCCAAGGCCGATATCAAGAGCGATTTGAATAGATTTGTTTCTCTTCGCTACGCTCACCGCGATCGCCTTGAAACCTTCACGGGCGGTTCGACCAGCGAGCCGATGAGATTCTTCTTGCATTCCGGCGTCACGCGAACCAAAGAGTACGCGTTCATGGCGGATTTTCACTCGCGGGTGAACATGATGCCGAGTGATATCTGCCTGGCCTTGCGGGGACGAACAGTCCGTTCTGCCGCGGGTGGGGGCCGGCTTTGGATGTATGAGCCCATCAAGAGATGGGTAATCGCGAGTTCGGATCATTTGGAGCGGAGGTTCATGGCGGAATACGTCGAGGCGATGAGACGTTGGAAGCCTTCGATCATTACTGCCAATCCTTCTGGTGTTTATCCACTCGCAAAGTGGTTCAAGAGTAACCCCTGTCCGGACGTTACGGAGCGAATCAAAGGGATCGTGATGTTCGGCGAGAACCTGTATCAACACCAAATGCAGTGCATGCGAGAAGTGTTCGATTGCCCGATCCTCAACCATTATGGGCATTCCGAGCGGGTATTGATGGCTGCTTCGATCGCTGGCGATGACAGACTGTATTTCTGGCCCCAATACGGCTACGTCGAGTTGCTCGACGGCGAGGGGAATCAGATAACTCAGCCCGGAATCGTGGGCGAAGTCGTCGGAACCAGCTTCGACAACTTCGTAATGCCCTTTGTGAGGTACCGGACGGGCGACATGGGAGCCTGGAGCGGTGAGCGCTCCTGTGGCCCGGACGCGTTTCCGGTGCTGGAACAACTGGAGGGACGTCTGCAGGAGTTTGTTGTCTGCAGGGACCATCGCCTGGTGTCGATCGCGACGTTGGGTGCAGCGCACTTTAGCGAGATTGCCCATGTTGGCGCGATTCAATATGAGCAGAACAGACCAGGTGAAGTTGTTCTGCACGTCGAAACGGACCATGCATTGGACTCCGCGACGAGGCTTAGCGTGGAAAGAGCGATCTTTGACAAGACGCAGGGCGGATGCACGGTCAGAGTTCGCGAGCTACGTTCCATAGAGCGCACTTCTCGCGGCAAGAGATCTTTGCTCAAGCAGCATTTGGATTTGAATAGCTATCTCGGATCAACTGCACAGAATTGACTGTTATGTTCAGAATGTTCTACTCCCAAGTGGGCTGGCGTTCGACTCGACGCAACGACGGAGAGACGGCCGCAGCAAGACGTATTTGAAACCGTAAGGTTCAGCGAACGTGCGCTGGAGCCTTTTTGGCAGCGCTTGCTGGTCACTGGGTTGAGGCAGCAAACTGCCGCAGATCCGATAACGCCCGTAGGTTGGAATCGGTTTTCAATCGACACAATTGCTTGCGTGGCAAAGAAAGGCTGTACATATGGCCAGCAGAGTTGCTTTGATTACAGGCGTCACCGGGCAGGATGGCTCATATCTCGCCGAATTCCTTCTTGACAAGGGCTATGAAGTTCACGGCATCAAGCGCCGTGCATCGAGCTTCAATACGGATCGCATCGACCATATTTATGCTGATCCCCACCAGAAGGGTCGCCGCTTCATTCTGCATTATGGCGACATGACAGACTCGACCAACCTGATTCGGATCATCCAGCAGGTTCAACCTGACGAGATCTACAACCTTGCTGCGCAGAGCCACGTTGCGGTTTCGTTCGAAGAGCCGGAGTACACCGCCAATGCAGATGGCCTCGGCGCGCTGCGTGTTCTGGAAGCGATCCGCATCCTCGGCATGGCAAAGAAAACACGTTACTACCAAGCATCGACCTCGGAGCTTTACGGCTTGGTGCAGGAGATGCCGCAGAAGGAAACCACTCCCTTTTACCCGCGCAGCCCCTACGCGGTGGCCAAGCTGTACGCCTATTGGATTACGGTTAACTACAGGGAGGCTTACGGGATTTATGGTTGCAACGGGATTCTTTTCAACCACGAGTCGGCGCGAAGAGGGGAAACATTCGTGACGCGCAAGATCACCCGGGCGCTGGCCCGTATCAAGCTCGGCCTGCAGGATTGCCTCTACCTGGGCAATATGAACGCATTGCGCGATTGGGGCCACGCTAAGGATTACGTCGAGATGCAGTGGCTGATGCTGCAGCAGGACAAGCCGGAAGACTTTGTCATTGCCACCGGTTACCAGTACAGCGTGCGTCAATTCGTTGAGATAGCGGCGGCTGATCTGGGCATCGAAGTGCGTTGGGAGGGTGATGGCGTCGAAGAAGTCGGTTACGATCAGCAGGGAACGGCCGTTGTTCGCGTTGACCCGCGCTACTTTCGTCCGACGGAGGTCGAAACCCTCCTTGGCGACCCAACATTGGCCCATGCCAAGCTTGGTTGGAAGCCGCGCGTGAGTTTCGCCGAACTGGTGCGGGAAATGGTCCGAGAGGATTTGAAGATTGCCGAGCGCGACGCGCTGATCAAGCGGCATGGCTATCGGCCGATGGCTTACAACGAGTAGATCGATGGCAGTGGATGCGAAGATCTTCGTCGCCGGCCATCGCGGTTTGGTGGGCTCGGCGCTGGTGCGTCGGTTGACCCGCGGTGGCTACACGAACATAGTCACGGCCACAAGGGACGAGGTCGATCTGCTCGACCCTTGCGCGGTTCAGGATTTTCTGTCGCGTGAACGGCCCGACTACATTTTCGGGGCGGCGGCAAAAGTCGGCGGTATTCAGGCGAACAACACGTATCGCGGCGAGTTCATCTACCAAAACCTGATGATCGAGGCCAACCTTGTGCATTGCGCGCATCTGGCGGGGGTGCCGCGCATGCTGGTGTTGGGGTCGTCATGCATATATCCGCGGGACTGTCCGCAGCCGATACGCGAGGGCTATCTGCTGACCGGCCCGCTGGAGCAGACCAACGAGCCATATGCGATCGCCAAGATCGCCGGCATCAAGTTGGCGGATGCCTACAACCACCAGTACGGCCGCAATTATGTCTCGGTGATGCCGACCAACTTGTACGGACCTCGCGACAACTACGATCTGGCCAATTCGCATGTGCTGCCGGCGCTGATTCGCAAGGCGCACGAGGCCAAGCAGCGCGGCGACGCCGAACTGGTGGTGTGGGGCACCGGCTCGCCGCGGCGCGAGTTCCTGCATGTCGATGACTTGGCCGATGCCTGCGTGTTCCTGATGGAAACAGGATACGACGGGCCGCTGCTCAATCTCGGCGTGGGCGAGGACGTGACGATTGCGGATTTGGCCCGCCTTGTCGTAACCGCAGTGGGCTTTGAAGGCAAGCTGGTATTCGATACCACGAAGCCTGACGGCACGCCGCGCAAGTTGCTCGATGTGTCTCGGCTGCATGCGCTTGGTTGGCGCGCATCGATTGCGCTTGATCGGGGCATTGCCGATACGTATCGGTGCTTCCTGGAGGAACAGACGGGTCGGTGATGCCTCGATTTCGGCCCTTTGGTGTTGCCTGCTACCCAGGCAATGATTTCCGATCTGCCTGAAACCCGCATGGATTGGCGTTCTACAGCGCATCGGTGCGCAGAACGCCTATCCATGCGGCTCGCAGCCCTGCATATCGTCAAGGCGCCATTTGGTGGTGTTTTCCGAGCCGCTGGTTGTTACGGCGTGTTGCCGATACGGCGCACGGATGGGTGCTGACGTAAACTGTACGATACGCTTTACGCCATATGCGTGGCGAACGACTGCTTTGGGTGGGCTTGAGTATGATCCTGGTAACAGGCGGCGCCGGCTTCATCGGCGCGAATTTTGTTCTCGACTGGCTGCGTCAGAGTAGCGAGCCGGTGGTCAATCTTGATGCGCTGACTTACGCGGGGAACCGCGAGAATCTGGCCTCGCTCGAAGGGGATGCGCGGCATGTCTTCGTCCAGGGCGACATCGGCGACCGTGATCTCGTGGATCGCTTGCTTGTCGAGCACCGGCCGCGCGCGATCGTGCATTTCGCGGCGGAGAGCCATGTCGATCGTTCGATCCACGGGCCGGGTACATTCGTTCAGACCAATGTGATCGGCACCTTCACGCTGCTGGAAGCGGCGCGTGGCTACTGGCGCGGCCTGGGCGGGCCGGACAAGGACGCGTTCCGCTTTCTGCATGTCTCCACCGACGAGGTCTATGGATCGCTGGGCGCGACCGATCCGGCCTTTGCCGAGACCCGGGCCTACGAACCGAACAGTCCGTACTCGGCCAGCAAGGCGGCGTCCGACCATCTGGTGCGGGCATGGCATCATACCTATGGGCTGCCGGTTCTGACGACGAACTGCTCGAACAACTATGGTCCTTACCAATTTCCGGAAAAGCTCATCCCGCTGATGATCGCCAACGCGCTGGCCGGCAAGCCGTTGCCGATCTACGGCGATGGCATGAATGTGCGCGACTGGCTCTATGTCGGCGACCATTGCGCGGCAATACGCCGCGTGTTGCAGGGCGGACGCCTCGGCGAGACCTACAATGTCGGCGGCTGGAACGAGAAGCCCAACCTCGAGATCGTGCACACGCTGGTTGCCCTGCTCGACGAAATGGCGCCCGATCCGCAAGGCAGCTATGCGCGGCTGATCACATATGTGAAAGACCGGCCGGGCCACGACCGCCGTTACGCGATCGACGCGCGCAAGATCGAGCGCGAACTCGGCTGGCTCCCCGCCGAGACCTTCGAAACCGGCATCCGCAAGACGGTGCAGTGGTATCTGACCAACCGCGAGTGGACTGCACGCGTGCAGAGCGGGGCATACCGCGAGTGGATCGACAGAAACTACACTGGTCGTACCGCCGGCTAGCGACGTGCCGGCAGGCGCCGCCATTATCGAACCCTTTAATCGACCTTCGGACGAACACTTGAAATCGTGAAGCGCAAAGGAATCATTCTCGCCGGCGGCTCGGGCACGCGGCTCTATCCGATCACCCAGGCGGTGTCCAAGCAACTGCTGCCGATCTACGACAAACCGATGATCTATTACCCGTTGTCGGTGCTGATGCTGGCCGGCATCCGGGACATCCTGGTGATCTCGACGCCGCAGGATACGCCGCGCTTCGCGCAATTGCTGGGCGATGGCAGCCAGTGGGGCGTTAACTTCGAATATGCCGTGCAGGCTTCGCCCGACGGGCTGGCGCAGGCCTTCATCATCGGTGCGCAGTTCATCGGCGGCAGCCCGTCGGCGCTGGTGCTGGGCGACAACATATTCTACGGGCATTCGCTGGGTGTCGAACTGCGCGATGCCGCGGCCAAAGAAACCGGCGCCACGGTGTTCGCCTATCCGGTCACCGATCCGGAACGCTACGGCGTGGTGGAGTTCGATTCGGGCGGGCGCGCGATCAGCCTCGAAGAAAAACCGTCCCGGCCGAAGAGCCGCTACGCGGTCACCGGGCTTTACTTCTACGATACGCAGGTGGTCGACATCGCGCGCCGGCTCAAGCCGTCGCCGCGCGGCGAACTCGAGATCACCGATCTCAACCGGCACTATCTGGAACAGGGTACCCTCGAGGTCAGCATTCTCGGCCGCGGTTACGCCTGGCTGGATACCGGTACCCATGAATCGCTGATCGAAGCCTCGACTTTCATCGAGACGATCGAGAAACGGCAGGGACTCAAGGTGGCCTGCCCGGAGGAGATCGCCTTTCGCCGCGGCTATATCGATGCGGCGCAACTGCAGGCATTGGCGGCGCCGCTCGCCAGGAGCGGATACGGCCAGTACCTTCTGCGACTGATCGATGAACCGGCCTACTGATCGCCATGAAGCGCATCGATACCGCCATTGCCGATCTCGCGATTCTGGAACCGCGCGTGTTCGGCGACGACCGCGGTTTCTTCTACGAAAGCTTCAATGACCGCACGCTGGCGCCGCTGATCGGCGAGTGGAACTTCGTGCAGGACAACCACTCGCGCTCGGCCCGCGGCGTGCTGCGCGGGCTGCACTACCAGATTCGGCAGCCGCAGGGAAAGCTGGTCCGCGTGGTGGCCGGAACGGTGCTGGATATTGCGCTCGACATCCGGCGGTCCTCGCCCACCTTCGGCCGGCATGTCGCATTGCAACTCAGCGCCGAAAACAAGCGTATGGTCTGGATTCCACCCGGTTTTGCCCACGGATTCGTGGTGCTCAGCGAGCACGCCGAGTTCCTTTACAAGACTACCGACTACTGGGCGCCCGAGTTCGAGCGCTGCATCCTCTGGAACGATCCGGCGCTCGGCATCGATTGGCAGTTGACGCAGGCGCCGACACTCTCGCCCAAGGACGCGCAGGGCGTGCGCTTGTGCGAGGCCGAGTTGTTCGAGTGAATGGGGGACCCGCCAGGCAGGAGCGAAACATGGCCGGCCCTCGAATGCGGTGGCGGATAGATTCGTGAAAATGCTGGTAACCGGCCGCAACGGCCAGATCGGGTGGGAACTGGCGCGTGCGCTGCAGCCGCTGGGCGACGTCGTGGCGGTCGGCCGCGACCAGGCCGACCTTGCCGCACCGGACTCGTTGCGGCCGCTGGTACTGCGCGAGCGGCCGGATGTCATCGTCAACGCGGCAGCCTACACGGCAGTCGACAAGGCGGAGAGTGAGCCCGATCTGGCGCTGCGCATCAATGGCGATGCGCCGGCCGCGCTTGCGCAGGTAGCGCTCGAAACCGGCGCGCTGCTGATCCATTTCTCGACCGACTATGTGTTCGATGGCGCCAGCAACGGTCGCTACGTCGAGGACGACCCGCCGAACCCGTCCAACGCCTATGGCCGCAGCAAGCTGGCCGGCGAACGGGCCATTGCCGACAGCGGGTGCCGATACGCCATACTGCGAACCCAGTGGGTGTTCGGCGCCCACGGCGGCAACTTTCTGCGCACCCTGCTTCGGCTGGCCGGCGAGCGCGAGCACTTGCGTGTCGTGGCCGATCAGTTCGGTGCGCCGACCTCGGCCCGTCTGGTCGCCGATGTCACCGCCCAGCTGCTCGGGCGCCGCGCTGCCGGCGGTGAATCGCCCACCGGCGTGTATCACCTGGCGGCCGCTGGGCGGACAAGTTGGCACGAGTACGCGAGCTTCATTGTCGAAACGGCGCGTGCGCTGCCGAGGTTGGCACCATCGCTGAAGGTGAAGACGATCGAGGCGATTCCGGCATCGGACTATCCACTGCCGGCGAAACGTCCGGCCAATTCGTGCTTCGACTGCGGCAAACTCGAGCGCACGTTCGGCCTTCGCCTGCCATCATGGCAGCGCGGCGTGGCGCTTTGCCTGGCCGAACTTGCGGCACGCTGACCCCGACGCTTCGGCGCTGCCGGCCATTTATCGATTGGATTCAGGACAAATGACGACGATGCAGATACTTCCGGTCATTCTCTCGGGTGGTTCCGGCACCCGGCTGTGGCCGCTGTCGCGCGAGCAGTATCCGAAGCAGCTGCTGCCGCTGTACGACAACCAATCGCTGCTGCAGTCCACCGCAACGCGGCTCGACGGCTTCAAGGGCGCGCTCGAGGTCGCGGCGCAGCCGCTGGTGGTGTGCAACGAGGAGTACCGCTTCATCACCGCGGAGCAGTTGCGCGCCGCCGGCAAGCCTGCGTCGACGGTTATTCTCGAGCCGATCGGGCGCAACACCGCGCCGGCGCTCACGCTGGCCGCACTGGTGTCGGCCGAGGCCGACCCGGTGCTGCTGGTCATGCCGGCCGATCACGTGGTACCCGACCGGGCGGCGTTTCAGCAGGCGATCGATGCCGGCGCGCCGCTTGCGGCCGCGGGTGCCGTCGTCACATTCGGCATCATGCCGGACCGGCCGGAGACCGGCTACGGCTACATCCAGACCGGCGAAGTCGCCGGGCATGGCGCGCGGCAGATCGCGCGCTTCGTCGAAAAGCCCAACCTGCCCACTGCCGAGCGCTACGTGGCAAGCGGCGAATACCTGTGGAACAGCGGGCTGTTCATGTTGCGGGCGTCGGTGTGGCTGAAGGCGATCGGCCGCTTCCGGCCTGACCTGCTGTCGGCGTGCAAGACTGCGTTGGAAAAGGGATCGCGCGACGCGGATTTCGTGCGGGTGGACCCGGCGGTGTTCGCCGCCTGTCCGGCGGACTCGATCGACTATGCGGTAATGGAAAAGCTGCCCGGTGATCGCGAACTGGGCATCGCGGCGCATGTGGTGCCACTGTCCTGCGGCTGGTCGGATGTCGGCGCCTGGGATGCGCTGTGGCTGGTCGCCAAGAAGGACGAGGCGGGCAATTCCACGCGCGGCGACGTGATGCTGAGCGACACCAGCGGCAGCCTGGTGATCGCCGACGGGCGGATGGTCGCCTGCATCGGCATCGACGACATGGTGGTTATCGAAACGCCCGATGCCGTGCTGGTTGCGCGCAAGGATCGCACGCAGGAGGTCAAGCAGATCGTCGCCCGCTTGAAGAGCGAAGGCCGCAGCGAGGCGTCGACGCACCGCAAGGTGCATCGGCCGTGGGGCTGGTTCGACAGCATCGACAGCGGCCCGCGTTTCCATGTCAAGCGAATCGTCGTCACACCGGGGGCGTCGCTGTCGATGCAGATGCATCACCATCGCGCCGAGCACTGGATCGTCGTCACCGGTACCGCGCGGGTGACGCGCGGCGACGAAGTGATCCTGGTTTCGGA
>WBZS01001253.1_pt1 | contig 21279 bp, 30 predicted proteins | sample 5204201 | NCBI WGS metagenome assembly WBZS01 (sample SAMN12344357, study PRJNA552823) | activated sludge metagenome | biome: Activated sludge suspended growth; feature: Nitrification reactor; material: Wastewater; isolation source: activated sludge from nitrification reactor of wastewater...
CGATCTCGGTTTCGGGGCTGTCGGACAGCCGGATGAGTGGTGTGGCGGAGCGGGCGACGAGGATGCCGCCCGATGGGTTGGTGTCGCCGGGTCCGGGGAATCCGGGGCCGCGGATCAGCCAGCAGGGCGTGGTGGGCAGGTCGGGGTGCGGCTGGGCGGCATGCCAGGTGGTGCCGCGGTCAGGACTCCTTGGGTTGGATGGGTGCGTGGATACGGCACCAACTGGTGCCGTCGATGACGTACTGGGCGGTGCGCCCGCAGGCGATGCACTGCATGGGCGGGTCGAGCTTGCGGACGCTCATTTGGTCACCTCCTCACCGGTTGCGGACGTTCAGGTAGAGGGTGCGGTCGTCCTGCCGTCCACCCACGGTGGTGATGTGGCAGACGACCTGCGCCGCGGTCCCCGGTGTGCCGCCCGAGATCCAGGCTGTGACGGTGGTGCCGGTGCTGGCGATCGTGCCCTGATTCACGGTGACGTCGCCGGATGTGACGGTGACGGTCTTGCTGCTGATCGTGTCGCCGTCGTCGAGCCAGGCCGACCAGTCCCACCGGTAGTCGAGCACGGCCTGTGGGTCGTGGGTCTTCACCTCGGTCATGCGTGCCTCACTTTCACGGTGCGGGACTCGGCTGCCACGACCAGGACGCGGGATTCGCGGCGGATGGTGACGGTGCGGGACTCGGCCAGGATGGTCACTGTCCGCTCGGGTGGGGTGGCGATGTGAACGCTGCCATCGGGGATGAGCCCGTACAGGCGCGGCAGGGTGGCCGCGAGCAGCGCCGGCAGCAGGCTCGTGCCGGACAGGGTTCCGGCCAGGACGGGCAGGGATGCCGCGACGGTGGCCGGGTTCACCGACGCGGCGGTGAGCGCCCCCGTCGTCTTCGGGGTGGCTGCCGTGACCGTGCCCGGGTTGATGCTCTGGCCGTTGATGCTGCCGGTCGTCTTGGGCAGGGTTCCCGCGAGTGTGGCGGTGTTGACGGTCTGGTCGCTGAGCGCGCCGGTCAGCTTCGGCAGGGTGCCCGACAGGCTGGCCGGGTTGGTCTGCGTCGCCGACAGCGACCCGGTGAGGGCCGGGGCCGCACCTGCGATGGTGGCGGGGTTGATGCTGGTGCCGGTGAGCGTCCCGGTGATGACGGGCAAGGTAGCCGTCAGGGCGGCCGCATTGCTCGCCTGGTCGGCGAGCGTGCCGGTGAGCTTCGGCAGGGTGCCCGCCATGCTGGCCGGGTTCGTGGCGGTCGCGGTGAGTGAGCCTGTGACCTTGGGGAGCGTGGCTGCGATGGTGGCGGGGGCCGTGCTCGTGCCCGACATCGAGCCCGTCAGGACCGGCAGTGCCCCGCTCAGGGTTGCAGTGTTGGCGACAGTCCCGCTAATGGAGCCCGTGAGGACCGGCAGGGATGCGCTGAGGCTGGCCGGATTGGTCGCCGTGGCGCTGATCGAGCCGGTGACAACGGGGACGGAGGCGGCCAGGGTCGCGGGGTCCGTCGCCGTGCCGGACAGTGAGCCGGTGAGTTTCGGCAGGGATGCCGACAAGGTCGCGGCGTTGCTGCTGCCGGTGCCTTTGATTTCTACGGCGATGGCCCGCCACGACTGGCCGGTCGGTGAAGACATGCCCACTGTTTTGGCACCGGCTGTGCCTGCGTCGGCCCAGCGGCCCAGACGCGGGTAGAGGTTGGCGGGCAGGGTGTAGACGAGCACGTCGGCACCGGCCACCGAGTTGACCGTCAGCCAGGTGCCCGTCGAGGGGGTCCATACCTCGTTCCAGTCGACGATGCCCTCAACGATGGCCGAGTTGTCGGCGGTGGTGGTCAGGCTGTGGCTGGGTGCGCCGCTGCCGTTGCCTGCCGCGTAGGCACCCACACCGGCACTGCCCGAGTATCGGCCGACCCAGAAGCCCCACGGCTCAGAGTTGCCGCTCCGGGTCGCGGAGACGGTGCCCGACGACGAGGCGACAGCGGTAGCGGTGTAGACGTAGATTCCGCCGTTACCGCTATAGGAGGCGACCAGCGAGAAGGTCAGGCCCGACACGGTCGGGGTGCCGACCGTGGGGCTCGAGCCGTTGCAGATCGCCACCACGACCAACACATCGCCGGAACTCCAGGTGGCGGATGCGGTCTGGGTGGCGGTGGTCGTCGTCCAGTTGCTGCTGGTCTTGTACTCGGCGACAAGGGTTGGTGATGCCACGGGTCACCCCCTAGGGGATCAGTTTACGCCGCAGAGCTGAGCGGACCAGAAGAGGAAGTTGTTCACAGCCGGGACCGTCTGGCCTGCCGTCGCCACCGACCGTAGTGCAGCCAGGTCGGTGAATGCCGATTTGATGACGGCGACCTCGGCAGAGGTGTAGCCGAGTGCGACCAAATCGGCCTCGGTTTTGGTGTCGAGCCACGCCTTGAGCCGCACGGAGGCGTCGAGAGCATCCCGGACCTGCACCGCTAGATTGCCCATCCGGGCGTCGAGCGCGTCCTTCGTGGAGGGAAAGCCGGCCATCAGGAGACCGGCACGGTGATAGTCGGGGCACCCAGATCGACGGGGACACCCGTGGTGATCGTGGTCGACCCGAGCTGCATGTCCCCGCCGCCACCGGACGCCGTCACGGTCCCATCCAGGACCGCCGTGCCGCCCGACTTCCTCAGCCGGAAGTGGCCGGCAGTCCCGGACGCCGCAGGGTTCGCGCCGGCCGGGTCGGCAGCAGTCAGCACACCACCGGTGGAGGTGAAGCTGCCCGAGATGGTGATCGAGCACAGCAAGGTGCCCGACGCGGCCGTTTCGGGGGTGGCCGGCTTCGCACCGGACCGGATCTCGATGATTGCGCCCGAGCCGATGTCGGTGGCGAGGGCCGCGCCCATGGCCTGGGCGGAAGCGGCGGCAACAGTGAGTGCCATGATGATGCTCCTTCGGAGTGTGGGTGGCCCTCGGCAGGATCGCCGAGGGCCGCAGGGGGGTTGAGCGGGGGTCAGACGGGCCAGTCGCCGAAGCCGCCAAGGGCGGACGGGCTCGGCTGGCTGGCGACGGTGACGGACGCCACCGGGATTGCCAGGGCGACCGCGACAGCAGCCGCCGAGATCAGACGCTTGAGCATGTGGGATTCACCCCCTCTTCAGTGCGATGTGCTGCCGCTTGTGGAGGCGGCAGACGGACGTGCCAGCGACCAGCCATGCAGCGGTCCGACCGCAGTAGACGCACTGCATCGGCGGGTCGAGCTTGCGGACGCTCATCGCGTCTCCGTCTTGATGTCGGACCGGCCGCTGATCTGCGCCGGCCAGCCGCACGAGTTGTAGCTGTCCTTGCCGGAGCCGAGCTTCTTCCAGCCGCCGTAGCGGGTGTGCCAGTACTGGCCCCACAGGGTGCACACGATCCGCGACCGGTACTCCTTCACGCCCGACCCGTAGCAGACCTGATGGCCGCGGTAGATGGTCACCCCGGCGGTGCCGGCGTAGGTGCTGACCCACTTCGAGCAGACGACGCTGGCCGACGTGGCCGCCTGCGCCCTGGTCGCCGGAGCGAGCGGGGAGCAGGCGACCAGCGCGGCGACCGCCAGGGCGGCGAGGAGGCGGCGCATCAGGAGTCCCTTCCTTCTTCGATCCGCTTGGGCTGGTAGTCGGCGGTGTTCTGTTCGTCGGGGTCCACGTTCAGCCCGGCCAACGCGGCACCGAGTATCGCCATTGCCAGCGAGGTCCACAGGGCCACATCGACCGACCAGTAGCCGCCGATGAGGGCGACGACGGCGGGGACGAGGACGTACAGGGCGCGGCGTACCTCGGGGTCACCGAAGCGGTCACCGGTCGCCCTCGATGCGGCGAATGCGAAGCCGACGGTCAGGGTTGTGACGTTGCCCCACAGCACGCCGAGGTTGTCGGTGAAGATGCCGTACGCGGTGAGGGCGGCGACAACGAGGGGGATTAGCCCGTACAGGGCTTTGCGCATGGTCGGGGTCATTGGTGAACCTCCAGGAATCGGTAATGGGAGATGGCGAGCAGATGCTCATGTGCGGCAACAATGTGCGGGTGCTGGGCGGCGAGGTGTGCGTCACGGTCGACGCACACCTCAGCCTCGGTGTGTTTGGTGGCCATCCGGTCCATGCACCAAGGGCAGGTCCACCAGTAGATGATCACGGCCGTTAGGTGGTGGCCGGTTTGAGTAGGTGCACCGTGTAGCCGAGCCAGCGATGGTCTGACAGGCTGCCCGGGTTGATGAGTCGTTCGTCGGTTGCTGTGACGGTGACCTCTGTGCCGCTGCGCACGAACACGTTGTCGAGCGCCTTCAGCTTGGCCGCGTCGTGCGTGTCAAGACCGGCACCAACCCTGACCAGGCCCTTGATGGCTGGCCGGTTCCAGTTGAAATCGCCGCCCAGCACGAAGGGCCACGTCCCGGCCACGCCCGCCGCTTTCGCCATGTCGGACCGCTTGCCGGCGTCTGAGGCGACCGACCCGGGCCGGATGTGCACGGCTGCCACATCAACGCCGAGGCCGTCGACGGTGAGCGGCACCACGATCGCGCCGTGCCCGAAAGCGGTGTTGAAATCAGCGGGGCGGGCCTTGCGGCCACCCCTGAACACTTTCGTGTCGTACAGGACCGCGACGGTCTGCGCGCCGACCTTGAGCACCTCCGCTTTCCAGTCGTGCTTCGTGAGCCGCTCGAGTTCGTCAAGCATCACGGACCGGCCGGCTTTGCTGGTTTCGGTGCAGCACACGATCTGCCAACCCTCGCGGGCGAAGATCGCAGCCCGGGCACGCCACGCCTTCTCGGTCTTGGTGCCGTCGTATGACTGGCAGTTCGCGACACCGAGCTTGAACGTGGCCGCCTTGGGCTGCGGCGTCGGCACCGGCTCAGGCGTCGGCTCCGGTTCTGGTGGGGTGGGTACGACAATCACGGGCGGTTCCTCCTCCGTGAGCACGGCGAGGGTGGCCGGGCCGACAATGCCGTCCACCGTGAGCCCCGCCTTGGTTTGCAGGTCACGCACAGCGGCGTCGACCGCAGGGCCGAACAGGCCGTCGTTGGTGAGCTTGTAGCCCTTCGCGTTCAGCGCATCAATCAAGGCAGTCACGTCCGCGCCGGAGTCGTTGCCGTCCTTCGACAACAGCCGGTCCCCGAGCACCAACGGCTTCGAGCCGGGCGGACCGTACGGGGCGGCCAGGAACTCGCGCACGAGCGAGCGGAGTCGGCCGGCGTCCATGATCGGGTCGCCCGGCTTCCGGCGGGTCAACTCCTTGTGAGTGATGACCCGCGGGGCAGGGTCGACCGGCCAGCCACAGACCTTGTGCAGCGCGGCGCAGAGGGCGACGACGGCGCCCAGCATCCAGTCATCCCACTCGGGGGTGGTCTTGCTGTTGTCGACCTCGATGCCGAAGCTCAGCCGGTTGGCCGAGAATGTCGACGAGTCCGCGCCGGGCTTCATGTCGCCGCTGAGCGGGGCCTGCCCGGCCCGCATCTTGGCGTAGGTGGCCCGGTCGGACATGCCCGCGTGCGACGCCCCACCGGCGGCGAGGAGGCGGATGGCGTGGTCCTTGGTGATGTGCGCGTTGCACAGCACCACCAGTGCGGCCCGGTCGGCGGGATTCACCATGTACGCGGTAGAGACGGGCCCGGCACCGGTGTGGTGCACGGTGACCGACTCCCACACCAGCGGGGCCTGCCGGTTCCGCCGGGTTGACCAGCCGGGCCACAGTTCGGACGGCCAGCCCCACGAGGCGAGCTGAGCGGCCACGGCCTTGATGGTCGCGGCGTTGGTGGCGATTGCGGTCACGATTGCCTCTCGTCGAGGGGTGTAGCGGCGCGGGGGCAGGCTGTGTCGTCCGGGTGTTGCCGGGGCGATGGGGTAAGGAGCGGTGCCGCGCGACCGGCGTGCTCGCCAGTCCCCCTCTAGGCAGCCTTCGGTGCGTGATGATGTCGGGTGCGCGGCTCTCACCGTTCACCCTCGCGCCGATGTATCAGGGAGCCGACGAGCGGCCCATGTAGTGCAGGCAGCGGGCCGCTAGCTCCGGTCCGCTGCCCCCTTGCGTTCGAGGTCAGCGATCCGCTGGTGCAACTGAATGTCGGCCTCAGCCAGGGTCCGCACGTCGTGCCGGATGCCGCCGATATCGCGGCGCAGATGCGTCAGACTGGCCCGCACCTCGTCCTGAAAGTCCTTGACGTGCGTCCCGCCGTTGTTGGTGTGCAGGCTGCTGTCCACCTTTGACGCCATGTTCGCCGCCGTGGTCGACTGTGTGGCCGCCGTGGTGGCCTGCGCCTTGGCGGCATCAACCCCGGCGCGCATCTCGGCACGGAACTCGCGCCACGACTTCAGGAAGCGTCGCAGAACGACGAAGAGCGCGCCGAGCGTGATGAGGATGAGGGTCGCCCCGGCGCTGATGCCCTCCACCCAATCGCGGGTCGGCATCAGTCCCTCGCCCATTCGGCGGGGGCCTCTATCGGCGACTTCAGCGGCACGCAGCCCCAAGGCGGATTCTGGGGCACCGGAATCACCTGGAACTGGTAGCCGTCCGTAGCCTGCCAGACCGTCACCCGGCCGCTGCCGCCCATCTTCACCTCGAACACGACGTCGACAGTCTCAATGGTGGACGGCCCGCGCATCGCCAGGCAGGAAACCGTGAAGTCGCGGGTCGAGACCAAGCGCACCGAAGCGGCGGCCTCGGCAGGGATGGCGGGGGCGACGACGCCGACCAGTGCGACCAGGGCGGCGGTGGTGAGCTTGCGCATAGGTGGGGTTGTCCTTTCGGTTGGGGTTGACGGGTCAGGCAGGCGCAAACAGTCCGTGGCACTCGACGATCGCCGATGACGCGTTCCAGTTGTAGATGGTGAGTTGGCCCGAGGCGTCGACGGTTGCAGCGCCCGGACGGGTCGTTGACAAGGTCGCGGAGCCGAGAGCGGTCAGTCCGGCCGGCCGATAACCGACCGGCAAGGTCACGATCGCCACGGCGGTCGTGCCCGCGACAGTGCCGGTCGACTCGTAGTGCACCTCGATCAGCGAGCCCACCTTGCGGTACCAGCCCGAACCGGCTGGGGTGGTGGTGGTGAAAGTGGTCGGGGTGGTGTAGCCGACCGCATCGTTGAGCGCAGCAGCCGACAGAGGGGTACCTGCCGTGAAAGCCATCCAAGCCTCCTAGGGTCCGAGTAGGTAGGTGCCATCGAGGACGCCCTGCACGGGGTCGCCGAGAATAAACAAACGGCTGTACACGTCGGGGCTCAGGTTGATGGTCAGCGTCCAGGCGTCGCTCTCGATCGACTCGGAGAAGCCCTCCACGATGCAGATGAGCCCCGAGGGAATCCAGGCGGGCATCGTCGGGAAGCTGACCCGCGAGCCGATGGTCAGGCCCAGCACGGTGAGCACGTTGGCATCGCTCATCGCCGACAGGTTGTAGGTGACGCTGGTGACCCGCGCCCTGGTGGGCGAGTTCACCAGCCAGTCGGCCATGCCACGGTCGCCGTTCGGGGTGGCGTGCACGGCTTCGATGGTGTCGGAGCGGCGCGGGCCGTCCGCACGGGTCGCGGTGTAGCTGGTGCCATCCGGCCACGAGACAGTGCAGTCGGACAGCCATGCACGGTCATCGGTCCCCCACCTCGGCGGCGAGAAACCGGCGGGCAGGGTGACGACGGTGCCGGACGGGCCGAACGCGGACCACGACAGGGTGCCATCCAGATTGTCTCGCAGCCGGGCGCCCATGCCCTTGACGACAGCGCCCAGGACCTCCGCCGAGTCCCTGCCCTCCAGCGGGGGCAGTATGACCTGAGACGCCGGGACGCCGGCGATCGTCGGGCCACCCGCGAAGCCCAGCATGGTCGAGACGGCATCAGTTGACAGCCGACTCTGAAGCAGGGCCGACGCGAACGCCGCGAACGTGGTTGCGTCGGACGAGCCGGCCATCAGGGCCAGATGTCCCAAGCTCCAGGTGGCCCCGCCGGACAGGTTCGGATTCACGCGAATGACCGAAGGCGGAACGCTCGCGCCCAACCCATCGGTGAAGGCGCTGCCCGAAACGCGCAGCACGTAGTTCGTGGGCAGGGTCGGATGGGCGCCAACCTCGACCACCGCCGGCCACGACGACGGCATGACGCCACCGCCACCGCCGAAGCCGATTCCGTTGGCCGCCGTCCATGCCACTCTGTCGAGCGAGGCGTTGCCCGGAATGGTGAGCTGAAGCAGAGTACAGTCGGCAGTCGGCTGCGCCATCAGTACGAACCGCAGCCGCCACGGATTCGGCAGGGTGGCCCCGCGCGGGACGGTCAGAGTCAGGCCGCCGCTGGCCGACTTGAACAGCGGATGGGGGTCGGTGCCCTCATCGAGGGCGAGCATGCCGCCCGGGTCGAAGGTGGCGGCATTGTCGGCGAGCTGGGCGTCTCCCGTCAGCGCATCGAACGGAGCCCCGCCACGGATCGGCCAGTGGTAGAGAAGGCCCGCACTGCGCCGGAACACCTCATCGGACGCCTGCCGGAAGGTGTACTCGGGCAGATCGCCGAGGACGTCGCTGGCGGTGATTGCACACTCGGCCACGTACCAGGACAGCGGTTCGGTGCCCCAACCCTGCACCCGGCCGTAGCCGCGCACCCGATACGCACCCGACACGTACACCGACACCCTGACCGGCACACCCGCCACCACGTACGGGTAGTACGGCGACGACGCCAGTTCAGGCGAGAAGCGGCCGTCTGAGTTGTCCAAGGCCAGCGACACCGTGCCGACCGCGACCGGATCGTCCACCTCGGACTCACGGCCACGAGTGATCGACACCCCCGCCGCCAACTTCGCCTTGCTCGAAATGTCCACCCACGTGGAGCCGTCGAACTTCACCTCGACCTTCACGGCACGCTTCACGACGCCCCCTCACCGGGTCCTGATGTCCAGCACCCGACCCCGCGTGGACCGCTGATAGGTCCGCAGGTAGCCGACGATCTGCCGACCGACGCCGGCCGGATCAACAGCCCCGTTCACCGTGATGTTGATGGTCGCGCTGCCACCGCCGGCGCCGGCAGCGGTGATGCCGCCGCCCGCGTACACGCCCAGCTCGCGGCCCGTCTGCCGCCAGATGGCACGCGCACGAGGACGCCGCCAGTCATTGGCCAACGGAATGTACGCCTCACCACGAGTCTCGGGTTCATTGAACAACCGCATGCCGTGGTGACGACGGTAGATCTTCGGGCCGTGGTCCTCGATCCCGCCGTTGGCGTAGGCGTGAACGATGCCGCCGCGGGCCTCGAATATGGCCCCGTTGCTGCCGATCCGGTACTTGCCGCCACCGATGGCACGGATCGCGATGGTGCGAGGGCCGGTCTGGCGCACGTGCGCCTCGATTTCGAGCTTCTTGCCCTTCAGCTTCGAGATCTCATCCCGGATCTTCTTCGCCTTGCCCGACGCCTTGTCCTCAGCGGACATGTGCAGAAGCTTGCCCTTGAGCGCCTTGATCTTGGTGTCGATCGCGGCCGTCTTCTTCGACGCCTCATCCTTCACGTTGACGGTCGGCGTCACCTGGTCGGGGATGCCCTGCAACGCCTGAACGAAAGCGTTCGTGTCGTCCATCGCCTTGGCGAGCCCGGCCCCGAAGTTCTCCATGTCTTTGTTGCCGAACGCCATACCGAGGCCCTGAATGAGCAGCGCGAGCGGCTTGGACATGGAGACGAACCCGTTCACGGCCAGCTTGATGCCCGGCAACAGAACGTTGTTCCACACCCACTTGAAGATGTTGCCCAGCGATGTGAACATGCCCTCGTTGTTGTGCACCCACTCGGCCATGTTCTGGAAGGCGGGCACCATCACCGAGTTAATCATCTCGGCACCCTGCGTCATGAGCGGCAACAGGTTGGCCCCGAGGGTCACCTGAAGCCCCTGCATGGCGGCATCCCAGTCGCGCTGGGCCTGCTTGCTCTTCTTCAGCGCGTCGAGCTGCTTGTCGCTGAGGGTGTTGCCGAACTTGTCGGACTTGTCAGCCAGCTCCTTCATGCCGGCCGCGCCCTTGTTCAGGAACGGCAGTAGGTCGGTGCCGGACTTGCCGAACAGCTTCATGGCGAGCGCGGTTTTCTTCGCGCCGTCCGGCATGGAGGCGAAGCGGTCGGCCAGCTTCGGCATCAGCTTCGACATGGGTAGGACTTTGCCCTGAGCATCGGTGAACCCGGTGCCGAGAAGCTTCGTCATGGCCGCGGCCTTCTTGCCGCCGTCCGCCGCGTTAGTCAGATTCTTTGCCAGAATCTGCATGCCCTTGGTGCCCTTTTCGGCATCCACCCCGGTCTGCTTGAAGCTGAACGCCAGCCGGGAGGCATCCTCGGTGGTCAGGCCGGTGACGCGCTTCAGCTTCGAGACCTCGCCCGCCACCTTCTTGAACGTGGCCACAGAGTCGGCACCGAACTTCAGCGCGATGGCAGCACCTGCGACAACCGCAGCAGCACCGAGCGCCGCGACCCCGACAGCCGCCTTGCCCGCAACCGCCTTCAGTCCGCCGGCCTCAGCGGTCGCGTTCTTCAGGACGCCGCCGACGCCCTTCATGCCCTGGCCCGACTTGACCGCGTCGCGCAGGTCCCTGCCGAGCCCCTTCAGACCCGACCCACTCTTGGCCGTGTCCTTCAGTTCCTTGCTCAGGCCCTTGAACCCAGACTGAGCCTTTGACACGTCACCCACAACGAGGAACTTGATCACCTTGGTGATGTCAGCCATGGCGGTTCGCCTCCCTCACCTGGTCGCAGTAGTCGCAGGCGTCCTCGAACTGCCACCACGGCAAATCGGGCACCTGCGCCGGGGGAATATGCACCAACGCGCTGATGGCGATCGTGTAGCGCTCCAGCAACGTCTTGACCGGCTCGAACGTGGCGGGCGGCACAGCATCAGCCAGGGTGGTGTGCTCCTGGCTGTTGATGAACCCGCCTAGGCTTTTCCCCCGTCGTCCTCGGGGTCGTCATCGTCGAGGTAGGGCGGATCGTCGTCGATGTTCTCGACGTCGCGATCAGGGATGCTCAGCACGTCCAGCAGCGTCATGCGGCCACCACCGAGGTTCACCGCCGCCCAGATGCCGACCTGCTGCACCAGCAGATAGTCGGGCTGCTCAGAAAGCCACTCGACCATCGCCTCGCCGCGCTCCTCTGCGGGAACCTCGGACTCATCGCCCAGCAGCTCGGCGATCTTCTCGGTGGCCCGGGCGCTGAACCGGCGCGCCTTGAACGCCGCCTCGGTCCAACGCTTCACCCCGAGGTCGAGGTCGGCCAACTTCAACGCGACCAGTTCGCGGTCGAACCGCAGGGCCAGCGAAGCCGGAACCTCCCCAACCTCACGGTCGGGGTAGTCGGTCCACTCCTCCTGCACGCCGTTGTCGCCCCGCTTGGTGATGATGCGAATCACAGCGCCCTCCGTGCTGTCTCAGTGACGTGATCGGCGACCGCCGCGGCGAGCCCGTCAGCCTCCTTGGCGAACGCCTCGGCGCCCACGCCGGACGGAACGAACTGAGCGACCCACTTCTTGGCGTGCCCATAGACGGGGTGGCGAATCGTGCCGCCCTCGAACTGGCCCATGTACATGCCGCCCCTGTTCGAGAGCTGAATCCGCACGCCCCTGCGCAGATCGACCAGTAGCGACACGCGACCCTGCGAGCGGATCCGCTGGGCAAGTCCGCCACGCTTCGGCATTACCTCGGCGATCGCTTCGAGCACCTTGTCGCCGACCGGCTTGCCCAGCGCCCGCAGGTCGCGGCGCATGCTGAGCACCAGCTTGCGGTCGCCCAACTGCTCGAGCTGGGCGGCCGCCTTCTGGAACTCGGCGAAATTCGCCTCGCTCATGGGCTCACCACCAATCAGAGACGTGCTCGTCGTGCTCGCTCGGGGTGAACCGCCAGAACCAGTAGCCGATGGCCTTCTGTGTGCCGCTCGGACGCTCGCGCTTGGCGCGGGCACGGCACTCACGTTGAGGCGTTGTCACCACGATCACCCGCGACGCACCCAGCCGGTCAGCTAGTTGCTCGCGGTCAGCACCGATGGGTAGCCCACGGATCACGACCGCACGCGCCTCGGGGTCAGCAGCGATGCGGTCGAGCCGCCGCTGAACCTCGGCCTCGGTGTCCTCGGAGAACTGCCGGTGGCCGCCCGCGATGTCGTCGTAGTCGACCACCTCGTGATCGTCGGCAAGGAAATGCGCAAGGCCTCGTCTTGCCCGAGCAGGGCGGCCCCGTGACCAGAATCACGTCACGCATCGGAAATGGGAGCTCAGAGAGCTCCGTGGTCGGTGGTGCGCAGCGAGCAGAACAGCGGCTGAGTGGCCGCGCCGCCCAGGCCCTCGAACGGGATCGTGACGGTCGGCATGTTGCCATCCATGTTCGGGGTGATCTTGCCCGTGATGCGTGCCTGCGGAACGATGAACGATGCCACGTCGGTGCCGGTGGTGAACCGGGCATCGAGCGGAATCGTCGAGTTGTTGCGCCAGTTCGTGCGGAACGCCTGAATCTGTGCCGTGTTCTGCGCCTCGATCGAGCCCGTGATGGTGCGCTGCAACACCGAGGGCTGCGACATGAGCCCCGCTCCATTGGCCCGGTAGTCGTCCTCCACGATGTTGTTCTCGACCTTCAGCGACCACGACCGGATGCCGTCCAGCGCCGTCGCGCACGACCCGAGCACCGTGGTGGTCGGCTCGGTCAGGGTGCCGGTGTTGAACGTGAACCCGGCGAACGTGAACCGGTTCGCCGGGATCGCGGTGAGCGAGGCTTTGGCGATGGCCGTCGACATGGTGCGGGCCAGCAGCTCAAACGCCACCTTGAGCACCCCGGCGTTGTCCATCGAGAACTCGACCGACTTGATCGCGGTGCCGATGAAGGTGTGCACGTCGTCGGTGCCGTCGACCATCTTGCGCACGGCCTGCATGGTGAAGGCGTCGAACACGGTGCTGGTGTTGTTCAGGGTGAAGTTCTGCTGGTAGACGCCGCCAGAGACCAGGGTCGAGACGCCGTTGCCGAACGCGCCCTTGAGGATGCGGCCGAAGCCTTTCGCCTTCATCTCGGCGTTATAGGTGCCGGTGCCCGATTCGGTCGGACGGTACGACGCGCTCGCGTTCGCCACCGCGCCGGGCTCGATGACATCCGACATTTGGTCGTTCGGCTCCCAATCGAAGTCCAGGTCACCGATGTAGGGCATCAGGCGGTCGATGGTGGCCGCTGTGCCGTAGGGGCTCTCAGCGGCACTCATGCCGAACTGTGCGTTGCGGTAGACCGTCATGCGGGCTCACCCTCTCCGGTGGTGTCGTCGGCCGGCTCGTTGGCCGGGGGAAGTTCGGCGGACACAACCGCCGACTCGGTGGAAGCGGCCACCAGGGCGGCCTCGAACTCGGGAACCGCGGTCGCGGCCAGCTTCTGCGCCGGCTTGTCGGCCGGCTCCCAGTTCAGGGTCTGGATCAGCAGCAGCGGGGCGACGTCGTCGGGTACGTCCACCACCTCGTCGCGCTCCACCAGGCGCATGCCGAGGGCAGCCACGCGGCCAGCCCCGAGCGGGTCGATGTGCTTGAGCTTCACGGGAGGACTCCTCAGATTTGGGCTTGGAACGAGAAACGGATGAGCAGGTAGGCGGTCGCGCCGATGTCGAGCTGCGCGGTGTTCAACTCGGCGCCGGACGGCTTGAGATCCCACAGCCCCGGGACGCCGAACATGTCGTGATCGGCCCACTGCTCGCGCGTGACGGCGACCACCTGGTCGAAGATGTCGTGCACAGCCTTGATCGCCTGGTCGAGTTCGTCGTCACCGCGAACCGAGACCGCGGCGAGGCTGACCTCGCCGACCTCGTCGAACGGGCCATCAGGGGCGATCGAGGTCGACCACTCGATCGAGCTGTTGTAGGCACTGGCCGGACGCCCGGCGGCCTCGGGGTCGGTCACCCCCACGCCGAGGTAGTCGCCGGACTCGATGCCGGTCGGCATGCCCATCGAAACCGAGGCGTCGAGCCGGGCGCCGAAGCGCTCCACCATCGCCTGCAGCAGGCGGTAGCCGGTGCTCATGCGAAACCGTCCGGGGCGAGAAGGTGGTCGGCCATCTCCTCCATGGCGGCGGCCGGCACCAGGAAGCCCTGCGGACCCTCGGTGGTCTGGCCGAAGCGACGCATGGTGCGCATGTGCTGCTGGCCGATATGCAAGGCTGCCGAGCGCGCCCACGCGGGGGCGTCGCCGGTCAGCGGGTCGAAGTAGCCCGCCGCGTAGGTGAGCGTCAGGCGGCCGGTGTAGCAGGTGCCGGCCTTGTTGCGCATCAACTGCCCGTCGATCACCCAATCGGCGGTGGTGAGCGTCGTGCCCGACTCGGTGGCGATGGCGGTGAGCGCGGTGGCGCGGTACTTGGTGACCAGCTGGTCGCCACGAATGGTGACGGTTTCGGTCACGGTCGTGTTGGCGATCGGGCCACACAACTCCTCGACCTTGCCGCAGGCGACGTCGACCGCGAGCGCGATCATGGCCTCGTCGTCGGCGTTGGTGTTCTTGACGAACGTGCGCAACAGGGAGTTGTCGATCCAGGCCATCAGGTCACGCCTTCCTGCGCCAAGAACCGCGCCTCGGTGAGAAGTGCCGACTTGTGGTGGCCGATCTTGGCCCGCGTATCGACGTGGATCGGGAATCCGAGTTGACCGGCGCGGAGACAGAACGTGATGTCTTCACCCACCGGCCGGTCGCCGAGTTGCGTCTCTTGGAACCATGGAAACGCCGCATTGAAACCGTGTGCGCGCATCCGCTCCAACACCGTGCGGTGGATCAGGACGAACGCCGCCCCGGTCGCTGCGCACTGCACGAGCGCGTCGCGGGGGTAGTCCTCCACTCGACAGGTGGCTATGCCGCCGTCGTCGAGCTTGACGAACTGGTAGATGGTGGGCACGAGCCGGTCGAGCGTCATGCCGAAACACAGGCCGCCGACGATGGGCCGCGTCTCGGGGTCGGCCGACTGCAACAGTAGGTCGAGCGCTTCCGGCTCCCACTGCATGTCCGAATCGACCCACAGCAGCCAATCGCCGACCGTGCGGCCATCCTCGGTGCGGGCATCGAGGAACCGCTCAGTGACGGTGTTGCGGGCGCTCGACACGTTCGCCGACGACCATTCCTGCATGATGTTGACGATGCGTCGGCGGGGCCGGTTCACGTCGGCCAGCATGGTCACCATCAGCGACTCGGTGAAGTAGCTCGACACCTGGCCGGGATGAATGTAGGCGATCACCACGCCTGGGATGTGGCCCGGGCTGGTGGTTGGTTTCGTGGTCGTGCGGGCCTTGCGTCCCATGTCTCGGGCCTTCCCTGTGGGGTCTCTGCTGGCATTGGGGTGAGCGAAGGCCCCGGACCACAGAGGGAGTCCGGGGCCTTCTCGACGGTTGCTTAGGCCGTCTGCCCGATGGTCACGCCTTCAGCAGGCGGAACGCGTTCACGTCGGACACGTTCGCGCCGACGCGCTTGTAGGCGAGCAGGCCGCGCTGGCCGGTCGGCACGCCGTTGCCGTCCACGACGTTCTGCACGAACTCGACGTTCATGCCGATTCGGTCGTAGATGATGTACTGGCTGAAGTCGCCCAGCACGGCCAGGATGTTGCCCGACGTGGTGGCCGACGGCATGTCGGACGCACGCACCACGGGCGAATCGAGCACCATGTCACGGTTCGTGATATCCACGACCCGCACACCGGTGGTGCCGATGACCTGCTGCGCCATGGTCAGGTACGTGGCCTTGTTCATCACCCAGGTGGACGACTGCTCGTAGCGCACCGGCAGGGCGTTGAACATGGCGAGCGTGTCCGCCGACGATGCCGACGAGAAAGTGCCCCGCGTGGTGACCGTGACCAGCGAACCTGCGGTGCCCGACACGGCGGTGACGATGCCGTAGGGGGCGTTCGAGCCCGAGCCCAAAACGAACGCGGTCATCTCGGCGAAGTCGACGGCCTCGCCGATCAGGCCCGGAAGCTGGTTCAGCAGGTTCGAATCCGCGAAGATTTCGTAGCTGCCGGTCACGTAGGCGGTCAGCATGGCCGCGTCGACCTGCACGCCGCCCATGGTGGGGCTGCCGTCTGTGAACGCCGAACCCTCGGCCTTCCACGCCGTGGTGACGTTTCCGACCGTGACACCGTTCCACTTGTCCTGCGTGCCCTGCTCGACACGGGCGATGCTGCGGATGGGGTTCCGCGTGGCGGTACCGGTGTGGATCAGGGTGGGGTCCAGCAGGGTCGGCAGCACGTAGCCGCCGTTCGCGCTGGTCAGGGACAGGCTGGCGCGCATCGCGTCGGCCTCTTCCTGCGACAGGATCGCGGCCCGGTTGCTGCCCGCGGCGAGCATGGTGGCCGCGAACGCCGAACGGTAGGCGGGCGACCCGTACACCAGCACGTGCCGGGCGAGGTCGTCGTTGCCGATGGTGTCGAGCTTGCGCAGAACCTCGGCGACCGCCTCGGGAGCCTTGCGGCTGTAGGTGTCGTCGATGGCTGCCTTGGCCCGGTCGATCAGCTCGTCGCCACGCATGCGCATGGCGTCGTCCAGGTCGAAGCCGTTCGGCTTGGTCGGGGCGACCTGCACCGATCCCCAACGGGCACGGTGCTCGGCCCGGCGGACTTCGGCGGCGGCGCGGGCCTCTTCGGCGGCGACATCCTCGCGCACCTCGGTCTGCTCGGCTTCCAGGGCATCCCAGCGGGTCTGCTGGTCGTCGGACAGGCGCTCCTCGCCCGCCTCGGTGTCGATGCTGCGCAGTTCGGTGTCGATCTCGTCGAGCCGGGCCCGCGCGGCGTCCATGTCGATCTTCGGCATGGTTAGTTCCTTTCGATGTGTGGGTGGAGACGTCGGCGACGTTCGCCGGCCGTCAAGCCCCCCGAGTGCGTCTGCGGCTCGGTGGCGGCGGGTTCCGCGGCTCCGTCCGTGCGCGCAGTGGCCTGGGCCGGCTGCTCGGTGCGGTGGAGTGCAGTCAATGAATCGCGGGAACGCACCAGAACGTCGACCCGCTCCGGGTCACGGGCGCGCAGTTCCGCGTAGTACTCATCGGTCAGCGAACGGACCGACGTGGACGAATCAGGGTTGGCCGGGAAGGTCACCGGCCCGAACTCGAACAGCCGCGCCTCGCGGACCGTCCGCTCGGGGATTCCGTCAGGGTTGTGCTCAGAGCGGGCGGGCGCGTCGTTCCATTCGTCCTTCACGACCCGCATCCGCATCGACGAGCCGTAGGCACCTGACCGCAAGCCGGGCAGCAGGTCGCGGTTGTAGCTGGTGTCGTACAGCGCCACGTCGCCCACCGGCGAATCGGGTTCTTCCCGCAGTGACACAATGTCGCCGAGAACCTTCTGGCCGATCTGCGGGTCGAAGCCGTGATTGAACAGGCTTCGCACGTTCTGGCCCGACTCGGCGATCGTCTTGGCGAATGCACCGGGGGCGGTCCGCTCTAGAAAGCGGCCTTCCCAGATGGAGTTGATTTCGTACCACTTGTCGAACGCGGAGAAGCGGACTTCCATCGTCGGCATGCCGCCGCCGTCGGAGTCCTTGGCGCGCACCACAGCGGATGCGCGCACCACGTCAAGATTGGGCAGCGTTTCCACTGGTCACCCCCTGAGAGTTGGGTTTACGGTCGTCGATGCCGTCGACCGGAGGCATGTCCTCGATCAGGCGAACCTCGGACGGCAGCATCCAGCCGCCATCGAGAGCGAGCTTGTGCGCCTGGTAGCGCTCCAATGTGGTCGCTTCCAGCAGCGCCTCACGGTTCAGCTTCACCACCTGCGACGACGGCGGGAGCAACGATGTGAGCACCCGCTCGACGCGGCGAATCCACTTGTTGAGCGACAGCACGAGCAGGTCTTGCCGGCGGTCGACCACGTTCGCGTAGGTCATCGACCCGCCCGTTTCGTAACCCATGATTTCGGCGAAACCGGGGCCGAACATGCGGGCGCACTGAGCTTCGCTGTACCGCATGGTTTCCAAGAACTGCGACTCGTTCGGCGTGACCTGCAACGCCTTGTAGTCCCAGCCCTCACCCAGCACCAACGGGTCGCGGGAGCCTTGCGTAATGTCCTTCAGCCGTTTCTTGGCGGTCTCGGCATCGACGTTGTTCAGCGGTGCCTTGTTCACGAGCATTCCGGACGGGTGAGCGCCGTCACGGAACCACTGATCACCGAAGCGGGAAGCGCGCAACGACACGCCGATCGACGTTGCGTGCGCCTCAATCACCGACTGCCCCAGCAGCATGCCCGGCTGCGGATTCACGCGCAGATGCCGGAACGAGTCGAGCTTGTCGCCCTCCAACCGCTGACCCTTCACATACCACTGCGGCTGGTTGTCAACCACCTGCGCCGACACGTCGAGCGGGCTCAGCAGGTCGAACGAAAGCGGCCGGAATCGGGAGTCCCACGAGTTTTCGGCACCGTAGGCATTGCCGCGCAGCATCCACGACATGACCAGGCGGTACACCCAATCCTCACGACCGCGGCCATCGTCGCCGGGGTCGTCGATGTTCCAGGGCGTCGAACGCTTCACCAACCCCGACATGACCTCGGCCGGCAGTTCAGACACCAGCGACGCGGCCAAGTCGGCAGTGGAGAACACCGCGACCGACTGCATCGCCGTGAAGCCGCTCGTCGGGTCCACCGAGGCGTAGTTCGTCTGCGCGAACCTCTGCCACACGTCCGGCAGCGTCAACGACCGCTGTTCATCGGCGGGCTCACGGTTGCGGTAGAAGATGCTCACGCGCTACCGCCCTTCGGCCGATTCACCAGCAGCGAGAGAAGCAGGACAGCGACCCCGCCGCCGATGAGACCCCACGGGCCAAACAGCAGGAACAAGCCGGCGACCACCGCGACCAGGGCCAGCGCTTCGAGGACGTCCCAAATCAACACCGAGACCGCCTCTCACAGAATGTTCGCCATCGGGCTATAGGGACGCTCGGACTGCACGCCCGCCTGAGCAGCGGCCAACGCGAACAGGGGTGCCACGTTCGAGCCAGACGAACGGCGCGACCATGGCGACGTGTCGCCCGCCACGCGAGCCGCCAAACCCTCCACAGCCCGCACCATTTCCGGCTGACCGCGATGCCGCAACGTGCCCTCAGACACCGCCTGCTCGATCGCCTGCTGCGCCTCGATGAACTCGGCCAACTTGACCTCACGCACATCGACACCGGCCCGCACAAGATCGTCGCGCCACGCCAAAGCGGGGGAACGCGGCGGCAGGAAGATCGGCACCCGGTGACCATCAACCAACTGCCGCGCAATCTCGACCACACGGCCAAGCTCATGCTGCGGAATCCAGTAGCGGATCGCAGCATGCCGCAAACCATCCGGCCGGCGACCAGCCACCGAGAAACACACCGACCGGCGATCCAACGGCGCATCCATGCCCAACGACACGGTCGCGTCGGTCGCCATCGACTCGCCGTCCGTCAAGTCCGACCAGCGGCCCACGTTGAGCGGCCCGTTACAGGCCGCACCAGGCTCGGGGGCCCAGATGCCCAGATGCTCCTGCCCGAACGCCTCAGGCCCCAGCCGGTGCCATTCCTCACGGAGAAAAGCCAAGCCCTGACCACGACCAGCGGCCACAGCCGGATTCACCGACACCCACAACGACTCGTCCGACAAGTCATCCGGCACCGACTGCACCACGACACCCGTCGCCGGGTCCATGCTCAACCGCTCAACCGTGTGGCCCACATAGCCGAAATCGCCAGGGTTCGCGGATAATGCCCGCTTACGGACACCCCACCACCACGCCGACTTACCGTCCAGACCGGACGTGCCCATGGCGTTCAACTGCGGATCGTTCGCGGCCATCAGCGTCGACGTGTTCGCGGCCAGATGCTCGATCGTCGCGTGCTGCGCCTCATCCACCACTAAGCGGTCGATCTGGTCAGCACCACGACCACCGCCGCCGGTGCGGGTCCGGTACCAAATCTGCCCGCCCGTCGACAGCTGCACCATCTGCTGCCCGGTGCCCTTCCACACCTTGCCGCCCTCCAACAGGTGACGAAGGTCACGATGGTCGAACAGCGACAGCAGGCGCTCCTGCGCCTGCGTCGCCAGCAGCACCGCCTCGTGCACCGTGTGCATGATCGACTCGTGGAGCTTCACCAGCCCCCAGAACTCGACAACCTCAATCTCGTCGCCCTTGCCGTTCTGGCGGGGCATCTCACGGCCCGTGGTCTGCGCCGCCCAACGGCCATCCTCACGGCACGCCATCGTGACCTCAGTCACCAGACGCTGCGTCGCATCGAGCCGCTTGCGGGAGTAGAACTCCCACAGGTCAATCGCCCCGTGCGCCTCGTCCAGACTGACGGCGGCCTTGGGCAATACCAGCAGCTGCGGTTCGGGCCGCACGCCAGGAGTCCAGAGAGGCAACCTTGGTCACCCCTTCCGGTGCCGTCAGCGACGCCAACAGCCGGCGCACCATCCGCCGCTCCTGCGCCACAGACGCAGCGGCAGAGCCTGTAGCCATAGCCAGAGCGCGACCCAAAGCGGCATAATCAGATTGCAGGTCGGCCACCCGATCGACACCCGGCAACCCCTCACTGAGAGCGCGGCGAGTGCGCACCAGCGAAGCGGCATCGGAGCCTGAAGCGCGGTCCTTAGGGTCGGCCATGCGGAGCACGACGGACTCAAGCTCTTCACCCAGCGCCACGTAGTCGCTCAAAGCATCGTCGGACACCGGATCGCCCCCACGAAATCGACACACAAAAGATCGCGGGCGGGGTCTTAGCCACCCCCAGTCCCTCAAAAAAACTGGGGTTTGACTAGGGGTTTCGCTGCTCTCAGTCTACCACGATCAGGGCCAGGTGTACCCGGTGCCCCGTCGTGTGTTGCCTGCGCTCGCGCCCGCGCTGTAGTTGCACGTGCTGGCCTCGGGCATCAGCGGTGACGACGGGTCGCTGTCGATCACGTGGCCGGCTGTCCATGTGGCGGGCTTGCCGTTGGGGTGCGGCTCGTGCTGGGCGAGGGTGAGTCGGCAGCGCCAGCAGACGGTGGCCGGGTCTCGGTTGGCCGCGGCTCGGACGGCGGCCGCCCGGCGTTGGTAGTCGCCTGAGTGGTGCGGGCCTTTGGTCACGGTGTGCGCCACCCTCCCCGGCCGGTGTCTCGTCAGCCCGGTGCCCAGTGCGTGTGTGTGCTGCGGCCTCAGCCGGGGGAGGGGATCGGCCCAACCCGCTCTCGCTTCTTCGCCGTCCTCCACAGCCTGATGCCCATGCGGATGGTGTCGATGGTGGCGGTGAGTGCGGCCCGGAGGTTGCGCATGAGCCACCTCCCGGACGTGAGTATGCCCCGGCCATCGGGCTCGGGGCATACGTCTCTGCGCCTTATTCTGGATCAGACTTCGCGCTTCGTCAAGCAGGGACACGCGCAGATCTACCGGGGGCC
>WBZS01001254.1_pt1 | contig 21273 bp, 13 predicted proteins | sample 5204201 | NCBI WGS metagenome assembly WBZS01 (sample SAMN12344357, study PRJNA552823) | activated sludge metagenome | biome: Activated sludge suspended growth; feature: Nitrification reactor; material: Wastewater; isolation source: activated sludge from nitrification reactor of wastewater...
TTGGGGGTGGTGTTGCCGGTGCCGAGTGTGGTGGGGGATACGGCGACTTTTGTGGAGGTGTTGCCTGGGGTGGATGTGGTGGCTCGGGTGTCGGTGGAGTCGGTGTCGACGTTTGTGGTGGTGAAGAGTCGTGAGGCGGGGAGGAATCCGTTGGTGCGGCGTTTGGGGTTTGGGGTGTCGGGGGGTGGGGCGCGGGTTGTGGATGGGGGTGGTGTGGTGGTGCGTGATGGTGGTGGTGTGGATCGGGTTGCGGTGTCGGCGGCGGTGATGTGGGATTCGACGGGTGGGTCGGTTGGGGCGGTGTCTGGGGAGCGGGTGGTGCCGTCGGCGTTGGCGCGTGGTCGGCAGATGCGGGTGGAGGCGGCGGGGTCGCGGGTGTCGGTGATTCCGGATGCGGAGTTTTTGGATGATCCGGCGACTGTGTATCCGGTGGTGATTGATCCGACGTTGTCGGAGTATGGTGCGGATTATTTCAAGAGGTTCGTGTCGAATGATTGTTTCTACTATTCTTCGGACACTCTGGACGGGTTGTATACGGGCAATAAGGCTCGGGTGGGGTATAACGGGTGGGGCAAGTCGGCGTCGTCGTGTTACAGCTATTACGAGTCGGAGTTGTTTTATCGGTTCACGTGGCCGGAGTCCATGGACGGCGACTTCATTCGTAGCGCGAAGTTTGTTCATGTGAACTCGTATTCGACGCAGCATGCGCCGTGTGATGAGTTGCATAATGGCTCTCCGATTGATGTGGGGATTACGGACGCTTTTGATGAGGGGGCGGACTCGTGGGCTGAGCGACCTGCCTTTTTGGTGGATCCGACTGATTTTGTGTCGAATGATTATGCTGCGGGGTTGTCGCCGACGTATTGCTCGGTGAGTAGCGATGTGGTGTGGGATTTGACTGATCAGTTCGCGAGCGTGTTTGAGGGGCAGGTCGCTGAGGATGTGTATGTGGCGATGATCGCTCATGACGATAGGGATCGTGATACGTGGCGTCATTTTGATAATGTGTGGGGTGCGGGTGCTGGTTCGCGTCCTTTGTTGATTGTTGAGTATGTGCCGGTTCCGGAGGCGCCGGTGTCGGTGTCGGTGGCGGCCGGTGATGTGTTGGGTGTGTCTGGGTTGTTGTCTACGCGGATGTCGACGCCGGTGTTGCGGGCGGTTTTGCCGGGCACTGTGAGTTGTCCGAGTTCTTCTGCGTGTTACTTGGTGCGGTTCGAGGTGTTGTGGAGGGATCCGAACAAGTCGTCGCCGGTGCCTTTGTTTGTGGTCGATTCTGAGGTGGGGGCGGCTGGTTCGGTGGTGTCTGCCCAGGTGCCGGTGGGCAAGGCGCTGGTCGGGGACCGAACGTATGTGGTGCGCGCTCGGTCGGTGAACACGGCCTATCCGGATTTGGCTGTGTCGGCTTCGGTGTCGTTGTCGCCGGAGTTGCGCTTGTCGACGTCGGCTTCGCCACCGGGCGGGCCGACGTGGACAGCGGCGTCGTTGATCGTGGCGCCTTCGGGGTCGTGGTCGGTGCATGCGATGACGAGTTCGGGGTCGGTGACCCGGTTCTGTTTGGCTGATGGTGAGGCGGCGGGCCCTGGGACGCGGTGTGTGGCCACCTCGGGATGGTCGGCGGACCTGTCGTCTGCGGGGTTGGTTGCGGCACAGAGCCCGTACTCGTTCCGGGTGTGGCTGTGTTACGCGACGGGTGAGTGCGTGGCTTCGAAGACGGCCGCGACGGTGTGGGTGGCGTGATGAGGCGACGTGGAGTGTGCGGGGTGGGTTTGGTGCGGGGTCGGCGTGGTCTGGGTGTGGTGGCGTTGGTGACCGCGTTGGCGGTGTGGTGGTCGGTGTTGGGTGGTGCAAAGCCGGCGTTGGCGTCGGTGGCGCGCGTGGGTGTGGGTGTGGGGGGTCGGGTTCAGATTGTTGCGCCGGGGGAGTTGGTGCAGACGGTGGTGCGGCCGGTGGTGCCGGTGGGGGATGTGTCGCCGGTGGTGCCGGTGGTGCGGGGGCGGGTTCCGGTGTGGCCGGCGGCGGGTGAGGTGTCGGCGGATGGGGTGTCGGGTCAGGCGTTGCGGGTGGGGTTGGCTGCTGATTCGCCGGTGGTTGGTGCTGTGCGGGGTGTGGTGGAGTCGAGGGGGGTGGCTGAGGCGCTGGTTGGTGGCGGGTTGGGTGTGGTGTGGACGCTGGCCGGGCCGGTGGGTGCGGTGGTGGAGGTGGCTGTTGATTACGGGGGGTTCGCGGGGGCGGGTGGGGCGGGTTGGTCGTCGAGGTTGGGGTTGATGGTGTTGCCGGGGTGTGCGGTGTCGACCCCGCAGGTGCCCGAGTGTGGGCGCGGGTCGGCTGTTTCGGGGGTGGCCAATGACCGGGTCGCTTCGAGGGTGTCTGGCCGGGTGGAGTTGAGCGAGCCGGTGGTGGTGGTGGCGTTGGCGGCTACGACGGGTTCGCAGGGGGTGGGCGACTTCACGGCGACTGGGTTGGCGGCGTCGTCGTCGTGGGTGGGTGGCGTGTCTGGTGGTGCGTTCACGTGGTCGTATCCGTTGCCGGTTCCGCCGGTGGCGGGCGGGTTGGCGCCGTCGTTGGCGATTAGTTATGACTCGGGAGTCGCTAACGGTCGCACGTCGGCGACGAACAATCAGTCCTCGTGGGTTGGTGAGGGTTTCGAGCTTGCGGGCGGTTTTATTGAACGGAAGTACTCGGCGTGTGCCGATGAGGCTGGTGGTGCGGGGTCGAACAATACGGTGAAAACGGGTGATTTGTGTTGGGGTATTGATGATGCGGTAACCCATGATGCGCCGTTCGATAATGCGACGTTGAGCCTGGCCGGCCATTCGGGGGAGTTGGTGCGGGTCGGGAACAGTAGCCGGTGGCGTTTGAAGGTTGATGATGGTACCCGGATTGAGAAGGTCGGCTCGGTTGGGGCGGGGTCGGAGTCGTGGAAGGTCACCACGACCGATGGCACGAAGTATTTCTTCGGTAAGGCGTCGGTGAACGGGATTGCGACCAACTCGGTGTGGAAGGTGCCGGTCGCTGGCAATGATGCTATCGAACCTGGCTATGCTGCCAGTTTCGGTTCGTCTTTTTCGAGTGTGGCGTGGCGGTGGAATCTGGACTCGGTGGTGTCGATCACCGGCGACTCGATGACGTTTGTGTATGCGGTCGAGTCGAACAAGTATAAGCAGAACTTGGGTGCGGCTGTCTCGTATGATCGGGGTGGCTATTTGTCTGAGATCCGGTACGGGGAACGGTCGGGGTCTGAGTCTGGTTCTGCGCCGGGCAAGGTCGTGTTCACGGTGGCGGAGCGTTGCTACAGTGATGACTCGTTGCCTGATTGCGGGGCGGCGACTCCGAACGCGGACAATGGTTTCCACTGGCCGGATGTTCCGGTGGATGCTTTGTGTTCACAGGCGACGTGTGCGGCGACGCAAACAGCGCCGACGTTCTTTACTCGCAAGCGGCTGGCTCGGGTGGATACGTTTATGGCGGGGGTGAACGTCGACCGGTGGACGGTGACTGTGTCTTTCCCCGATCCGGGGGATAACTCGCCGACGGTGTTGTGGCCGGCTTCGGTGCAACACAAGAGTATGTCGGGGGCTCAGATCACGTTGCCGGCGGTGACGTTGACTCCGACGATGAAACCGAACCGGTTGACCGGGTTGGGTACCGGGTCAGCGTTGACCCGGCCGCGTTTGGGTGGGGTCACCACCGAAACGGGCGCACGGATCGTCGTTGTTTATGGTGGGCCGTCTGACTGCGATGTTGACGTGGCTTTGGACAGCAACATTCAGCAGTGTTTCCCCGCTTTTTACAGTCAGGGGGGTTCCGAGCCGGCCCTGGAGTGGTTCAGTCAGTGGTTGGCGGACAGTGTGTGGGAGTACGACACGGCTGCCACTGTGGATGCTGGGGGTGCTGGCACCACCCCCAGCGCGCAGGCGAAACGCACCAGCTACGCCTACGGTGGGGGTGGAGCCTGGCGGTATGCCGATTCGCCGTTGACGCCCAAGAAGTATCGCACGTGGAATGTGTGGCGTGGTTATGCGACGGTGACCACGAGCGTGGGTGACCCGGGTTTGGCTGATCCGCTGTTGGTGACGGAGCAATTGTTCTATCGGGGCATGCATGGCGACGAAGTCGTCGGCGAGGGCACCAAGACGGTTCAGGTGGTCGACTCGAGGGGCACAGAGGTCGACGATTGGGACTGGCTGGCTGGGATGACCCGCGAGGTACGCACGTTGACGGCGGTCGGCGGTGGCGAGGTGAGCGGTCAGATCGACGACCGGTGGGCTTCGGCCGTGAAGGCTGATGATGGCCGGCGTCAGGCGAAAGTGGTGGGTACCTCACAAACCCGGACCCGGCAAACCACGACGGCGGGCGTACGCCACACCCAGACCACCATCGTGGCCCGTAACGCTGATGAGTTACCCAGCCTCACCGAGAGCACCGGCGACACGGGAGTGACCGGCGATGAGAGCTGCACCCGGACCAGTTATGCCACCACCAACACGACCGCCTGGATCGTCGGGAAGATCGCAGAATCCTCGGTCATGCCCGCCTTGTGCGCGGTCCCGGCCGATCTGGGCCAAGTGATCAGTGCGGCCAAGTATTACTACGATGGTTCGACCACGGTGGGTGCTGTCCCCAGTAAGGGACTGCTCACCCGCACCGACACCATCACCGGTTCCTCCACGCGGGTGTGGGCGTCCACGACCACCACCCATGACCAACATGGCCGGTCGGTGTCGGCAACCGACGCGTTGGGAAACACGACGACCACCAGCTACACCCCCGCGACGGGGTCGCCGGTCACCCAGGTCAAAACGATCAGCGCCGACCCCGACGGTGCCGGTCCCTCGACCGCCCTGACCACGTCGACCACGCTGGATCCCAAGTGGGGCGTACCGACCAAACGCGTCGCCCCGGGCGGGGTCACCACCGCCGCGGCCCTGGACAGTCTGGGCCGCGTGACCGCCGTCTGGAAGCCTGGCCGGGACCTGGCCGCTTCAGCTTCGGTCAAGTACGGGTACACGATCAACGCCGCCGGGGTGAACGCGGTCAAGACCGAAACCCTGAACGCTGACGGAACCACCTATCTGGCCAGCTACATCCTGTACGACTCGCTGCTGCGGGCCCGGCAAACCCAAACCAAGGCAGCCAACGGCGACGGTCGGGTCATCACCGACTCCCACTACGACGCCCGCGGGCTCACCTGGCGTTCCCTGACCTACTGGGGGGCAGGCGACCCGGCCGCGGTCATGGTCGAACCCGCACCCACCTCGACCATCCCCTTTGAGACCCGCACCGCCTACGATCACGCCGCCCGGCCGATCATCACCGCTTTTTGGGCTTACGGCTACGAACAATGGCGCACCACCAGCAGTTACACCGGCGACACGACCACGATCATTCCGCCGTCGGGAGCCACCCCGACCACCACGACCACCGATGTCCACGGCCGGATCACCGCCCTGACCCAACACCTCGGCGTGAACGCCGAGGTCAGCGTGCCCCGATCAACAACCACCTACACCTACAACCCGGCCGGGTTCCTCACCCAAACAGTCGACCCCAAGGGCAACACGTGGACCTACAGCTACGACGTCCAAGGCAACCGACTCACCAGCCAAGACCCTGACACCGGCACCACCACCACCACCTACGACCTCCTGGGCCACCCACTCACCAGCACTGATGCCCGCGGCCGGGGGGTCGTCACACGCTACGACAACCTGTACCGGCCCACCGCCACCACCGACCTGACCGGTAACCCGCTGACCTCGACCACCTGGGACACCCTCAAGGCGGGCCTCATCACCCAAACCACCCGCACCATCGGAACCACCCAACTCATCGAACGGGTCAACAGCTACGACACCGCCGCCCGACCCACCTCCACCTCCTTGATCGTGCCGACCATTCCAGGGCTCATACCGGCCCAACTGGCCGGCACGTACTCCACGACCACCAGCTACAACCCCGACGGCATCACCGCCACCGTCGGCCTGCCAGCGACCGGACCAGTCCCCGCCGAAACCCTCACCTACACCTACACGCCCACCAACCTGCCCAACGCCACCACCGGCACCCCCACCGCTGGCACCAGCTACCCGTATGCGAACGCCACCACCTACACCCCGCTCGGGGAAGTCCAATGGCTCAAACTCGGGGCCGCGCCCTACAACAGCCAACTCAAATACGACTACGACCTATCCACCCGCCGGCTCGCGACCACCAGCCACTACCTGAACACCACCCTCGCCGAACAAACCGCCTACACCTACACCCCCTCAGGACTGATCACCAGCCAAACCACCCAACCATCCACCGGTGCCGCCGACACCCAGTGCTACACCTACGACACCCAACAACAACTCACCCAAGCCTGGACCCCCGCCTCCAACGACTGCACCACCCAACCCAGCCAAAACAGCCTCGGCGGCCCCGCACCCTACTGGACCACCTGGGTCACCGACACCATCGGCAAAACCAGTGAACGCGTCGACCAAACCCCCACCACCAGCACCACCACCACCTACACCTACAACCCCAACGGCAGCACCCAACCCCACTTCGTCACCGCCACCACCAACCCCAACGGCACCAACACCTACAACGCCGACCCCGCCGGCCACACCATCAAACGACCCCACAACACCACCACCCAAACACTCACCTGGAACGACGAAGGCAAACTCGCCACCATCAACACCGGCCCCACCACGATCCAAACCAACCTGTACAACGCCGCCGGCCAACGCATCATCCGTACCGAACCCAACCGCACCACCCTATGGGTCGCCGACACCGAACTCACCCACACCACCACCACCAACACCCTCACCGCGAACCGCACCTACACCCACACCGGCCACACCATCGCCAACCGCACCGGCCCAACCAACGACACCATCACCACCCTGATCCCCGACCGACAAAACACCACCCACCAACAGGTCAACACCACCAACGGCACCATCACCACCACCTGGCACGCCCCCTACGGCCGCACCCGCACCAACCCGACACCCTGGATCGGCGAACGAGGCTTCGTCGGCGGCACCAACGACACCACCACCGGGCTGGTCCACATCGGCGCCCGCGACTACGACACCACCCTCAACCAATTCATCACCACCGACCCCCTCCACGACCTCACCAACCCCCTCAACTACAACCCCTACACCTACGCCAACAACAACCCCACCACCCACACCGACCCCACCGGCCTCTACAGCGCCCTCGACGGCTACGCCGACCCCGCCCGCGGGGTACTTGGAGACTCGGCGATCACCGGCATCAAACCCACCCCGCCGCCCAAACCCACCATCCCTGCCACCACAACGAAACCGCCAAGCACCACCAGCACTCAACCAAACCAGCAACCAGGTCCAGGCGGACTCGCGGCCATAGGTGGAGCCATAGGCAATGCCATCAACACGATCGGATCAATAGCCTCCCAAGCCGCCGACTACGCCGCCGGCCACGCTCCTCAAATAGCGATCGCAGTCGGCGTCACGGCAGCCACCGCAGCCTTCTGTATAGCGTCAGCGGTGGTCGGCTGCATCGTCGCAGGAATGGTCCTCGGCGCCACCGGCGGATGGGCACTAGCCACAATCGAGGGCCGACCCTACACGGCCACCGACATGAGAAACGACATGGCGCTAGGCGGCCTCACCGCCGGCGGCGGGGGACTCGTCGCCAAAGGCGTAGGCGCCGTAGCCAAAAAACTGCTCGGCCCTGCCACAAACAGCGTGAGCAAGGTCGGGTGGAACATCGGGGATGACATCTACAACCTGACGAAGGCCGGCAACTCTCCTTCGTGGTCTACAGTGCGATCCAGGTTCTGGAAGAACGAAGCGGCCAACCCTCAATACGGCTCCTGGTCCGATGAGCAACTGGCGCGGATGGGCACGGGGCGCGCACCCCAGCGATACAACCCTGACAAGGGCGGCATTGAGTCCATGGACCTCAGCCACGAACCGATACCGTTCCGGGACGGCGGAACAAACGTCGTCCCTCGTTGGCCACAGGATCATGCCGCGATCGACCCCTTCAGACGGCCTGGGTACTGATATGGAAAGTAACAAGACTCTTTCATCGCTCTTCGCCGAGCAGCAGACCAACGAGATCGACTGGGATGGGCCGCTGTACAGCCTCTACGACCTCCCAACCGACGCCAGCCAGTTGACGATCCGGTTCATGTCAGGGAAGACCCGCCCTCCGCAGGGGCTTCGGCTCAAGATGCGGGGTGGGGCCATGAGCGTGGAGTCCACGGCCGCCGCCGAGATCGTTCTCTGGCAGGATTCCGCACCGGAGGAGGTGCGGATCGAGCTCACATGGAAGCCCAAGGGGAAGCGCTCCCTCTGCGTTTGGAACGCCTGGCGAGTGAAGGACGTGACGCAAGCATGGCTCGGAAACGCGGGGATGCGGGTCACGGCTGGAGAAGGCCGGGTCTTTCGTTTGTGTTGTAGCGATGGCGAAGGTGATCCCGACTTCACTGACCTCGTCGTCGAGGTGCATGTGCGATGAGCCGTGGGCTGCCTTCGAATACCGCGAGTTCTACGACTACCCACGGGTTCTCATCGTCGAGCACGAAGGAACGCGCTACCTCCTTGAGTGCCCCTTCGACGAGGAGGCAGACGACTACCCAAGCGAGTACAAGATCAGCCGCCTCAAGGACGCGCGCGTGACGATCGGCAGCTGGGCTGGGCTTGGTGCCGGCACTGAATCGCTCGGCTCAATCGCGGTTTCGCCGTTGCTGTTCGACAGCACGCGTCGGGAGAGTATCCGCTGGGACCTCGTTCGCGCAGCTGTTGAGGGCCAGCCGCAGTGAGGACGCAGTGGGCTCTCACGGCAGCGGCGCACGCGATCCAGTTTTCGCAGGAGGCAGCGTTCAACTCTGGCGGTCGGCCCGTGATGGTTAGGCAGAACATCTTCACGAGTCCTGGCGGATCATGTATCTCTGGTGCGTGTGTCGTGACTCGGGTCCGATGACCATCGAGACCGAGTTGGGCCGGTTCGAAGCTGAGCTGGAGGCAGTCATCGATCGGGCGCGGGAGTGTGTGGCCTGGCTCCGGTTGGCCGAGTCGGAGGACCTTCGGTTCTTGGTGGCTGAGCGACTGCCAGTGTTGGGTCATCTGGTCCTGCCGGAGTTGATGTCCATCGTTGAAGATGTCCAGGTTCGTGGATCGACGCGGTACTTGGCCGCTTGGGTCGCTGTGGAAGTGGGCGACCGTGGAACAGGGGTCGATGTGCTGTGTGAGGAGGTCGAAGCCGACACTGGGTGGTCGCTGTCTGCTGCAGGGGTCCTGGCCCGGCACGGGATCAGCGATGGAGTCGGCCCCATCGTGGCGGCGCTGCGGCGTGTGGATCCGAGCGATGACGTGTCGGTGATGGGGTATGCAACAGCGCTTCGAGACCTGGGCGGCTCGTTGCCTCGTGAGCTCCGATGGCGACTTCTGAAGTCGGCATCGCCGTGGGTTGCTGGTGCGCTCGGGGCCGACTTCCCTGCATAGGTCCCTGCTCTGGCTGGCTGCGGTGGCACGAGTCAGCCGGTGATGGCGCGGAGTTTGCTTTTGGTGATGAGGGCGTCGATGACTTGGTGATGGTGGTGCGTTCGTCGTCGGTGAGTTGGTCGAGGTCGGCGAGGCGGGCGTCGAGCTGGCTATGGGGGCGGGTGAGTGGTCGGCGTTCGGCGTTTCTGTGGTTCCCCGGACAATCGTGGGAGGGTTCTTTATGCCGCGTCTTGTAGCACCAGTCGATCACAATGGCCTGGGCTTGGTGGGTGTTCTTGAAGGTGCGTCGCGAGAGGACCTCCCACTCCACGGATCCGGGGGAACCTCAGAACGCAATGTCGTTCCCGGCGAAAACGGTGCCCACCGGGCAGAGACGCTCACCGCGTCGCGGGTGTTGACGGTGCGCCACTGCAAGCACCCTCACGCGTGACCTCGCCGTGGAGTAGTTGCGGGTTCTCGTCAGTGGAGGTCGCCCGAGCGCCACAGGCGGGCGGCTGCGGCGAGGTCGCGGGCCATGTCCTGGAGCTTCGCGGCGGTGACGACCGCCCGCGAACCGGGGGAGATGTCGGCCCGCCCGGACGACACGACGTGGCAGAACGCCGCGGCGCGTTCCAGCGCCAAAGCCAGGTCGCCCGCGAACACGCCGCGCAGGATGGCGTCGGCGACGGCGCGCACCTCGTCCGGACCCGGCGGCTCCACCCCCGCCACCGCATGATCGGGTTCGGTGAACCGGATGCCCGCCGCGTACTCCCGGGCCGCGCCCTCGGGGTCGGCGTGCATCCACTCGCGCAGCAGGTACAGCCGCCACAGCGCGCCGGGGAGCGACCGGGCCGGCCGCGACGCCCACAGGTCGGCCAGCGTCGGCAGGCCCACCTCGTCCACGATCGCGACGAGGCGGCGCGTCACCGCCGGATCGTCCGCGGCGCGTCCCGCGTGCACCAGCACAGCCGCCGTCTCGTGCGCGGCGTGAAGGGCGGCGATCGGGTCGGTGGGCTGGCCGAGGGCTTCCAGCGCCACCGAATCCTTGAGGCTCGGCCGCCGGGGCCGGATGGGTTCGCTCACCGACTCAGGGTAGTCGCCGCCGTGCCGGCCGCCCGAGGCATCAGATCAGGAACCGATAGAACGGGCTGTCGGGGGCGACGTCCTCGACGGTGATGGGGCTGGCGTCCATGCGGGCGCGCAGCGCCGGGAAGGAGGCGGGGTCGCCCAGCTCGACGCCGACCAGCGCCGGACCCAGCTCGCGGTTGTTGCGCTTGACGTACTCGAAGTGGGTGATGTCGTCGTCGGGGCCGAGCACCTCGTCGAGGAACCGCCGCAGCGCGCCGGGCTCTTGGGGGAAGTTGACCAGGAAGTAGTGCTTGCGGCCCTCGTGCACCAGCGACCGCTCGACCACCTCCGCATACCGCGACACGTCGTTGTTCCCGCCAGACACCACCGCGACGACCACCTCGCCCGGCTGCGGCGGGTGGTAGCGCAGCGCGGTGGTCGCCAGCGCGCCGGCGGGCTCGGCGATGATGCCCTCGGTCTGGTACAGCTCAAGCATCTCGGTGCAGATGGCGCCCTCGGGCACGGTCAGCATCGTGGGCTGGCGGCGCTCGGCGATGGCGAACGTCAGCTCGCCGGTGCGGCGCACGGCGGCGCCGTCCACGAACGTGTCGACGTGCGCGAGGTTGGTGGGCGCGCCCGCGTCGAGCGCGGCGGTCAGGGACGCCGCGCCCAGCGGCTCGACGCCGACGACCGCCGTCCGCGGGCTGAACGCCGCCAGCCACACCAGGCAGCCGGCGAGCAGGCCGCCGCCGCCCACCGGGACGATCAGCCGAGCCGGCTCGCGTCCCAGCTGGTCGACGATCTCCTTGGCCACCGTGCCCTGCCCGGCGATCGTGCGCGGGTCGTCGAACGCCGGGACGATCACCGCCCCCGACTCCGCCGCCGCCCGGTTCGCCGCCGCGGACGCCTCGTCGTACGTGTCGCCGACGACCACCAGCTCGACGAAGTCCCCGCCGAAGTGGCGCATGCGATCGCGTTTCTGCCGCGGCGTCGTGGACGGCACGAAGATGCGCCCCCGGATGCCCAGCGTCGCGCACGCCATCGCCACGCCCTGGCCGTGGTTGCCCGCCGACGCCGCGATCACCCCGGCCGCGCGCTCGGCCTCGCCCAGCTGGGCGATCAGGTTGTACGCGCCGCGGATCTTGTACGACCGGACCGGCTGCAGGTCCTCCCGCTTCAGCCACACCTCCGCGCCCGTCGCCCGCGACCAGCGCTCGCAGTACTGCAGGGGCGTCTCGGAGATCACCCCGGCCAGGCGGTGAGCCGCGGCGTCCACGTCGGACGCCGTGACCGCGGGCCGGCCGGTGGTCGGGTCGGGGGGAAGATGCGTCACCCGCTCATTGTGCCCGCCCCGACGGCCGGCGAGACCGCTTCTCAGAGAGCCAGCCTGCCCGGACGCCTCGCCACCACCGACGTGGACGCCGCCACGTCGGCCAGCGACGGCTGGCCCCGCACCAGCTCGGCGGCCTCCGGCAGGACAGGTTCGCGCCCCGCCGCGTCCCGGCTCGAGACCGCGTCCCGCCCCAGGACCACGGGCACGGACACGGCGTCCTCCACCAGCTCGGGGGCCGCGACCTGCCGCAACGGCTCCTCGATCGGGGTGAGCGCGCGCAACTCGTCGTCGGTGACCTTGAGGTCGCGGAACCGCCGCGCCGTGACGAACACGCGACCCTCCAGCGACGCGACCGAGCTGTTGTACGCCTTCACCGCACTGCCCAGCGCGCGACCGAGCCGGTCGACGTTGCCGCCGAGCGTGCCGAGCCGGTCGTACAGCTCGCGCCCGAGCTGCGACACCTGCGCGGCCGACTCGGCCAACGACGCCTGCTTCCACCCGTACGCCACCGACCGCAGCATGGCGATCAGCGTGGTCGGGGTCGCGACGAGCACGTTGCGGGCGTTCGCGTACTCGTGCAGGTCGGCCACCAGCCGCAACGCCTCGAACCCCAACGTCTCGTTCGGCATGAACATCACCACGAACTGCGGCGTGCCCGCGTCGGCCTTCCAGTAGTTCTTGCCGGCCAGGGCGTCCACGTGCCCGCGCACGTTCTTGGCGAACTGCGCCAGGTGCCGCTCGCGGTCGCGGTCGTCGGACGCCTCCTGCGCGTCGAGGAACGCCGACAGCGGCACCTTCGAGTCGACGTACACGAACTTGCCGCCCGCCAGGGTCACCTTCATGTCGGGGCGAATCGTGCGGTCTTCGCTCGTCTGAGAGGTCTCCTGCAGCACGAAGTCGCAGTATTCGAGCATGCCGGTGATCTCGGCGACGCGCCGGAGCTGCATCTCGCCCCAGGCGCCGCGCACCTGTGGCTTGCGCAGCGCGGTGGACAGCGCCACGGTCTCGCGGCGCAGCTGCTCGCCCGTGAACTGGACGTTGCGCACCTGGTTGGCCAGCTCGGTGGCCATCTCGACGCGCGCCTGCTCCACCTCGCCCAGGCGCGCGTTGAACGCGGCCAGGCTTTCCTTGATCGGCGCCATCAGTTGCTCGGTGGCGCGCAGCCGCTGCTCGGCGGTGGCGTCGGCCCGCTTGCCCTGCTCTTGCAGCGCCTCGCCGCTGAGCAGCTTGAACTCCTTCACCAGCGCGTCGCGGTCGGCCGCCAGCTCGACGGCCCGGCTGTTCGCCGCGTCGCGCTCGGCCAGGGCGGCGACCACCCGCGCCTCCAGCCCCGCCGCCAACGCCTGCGCCCCCGCCGTCTCCGACCGCGCGTCGGCCGCCTCGACCCGCACCTCCGCGGTCTCGCGGCGCGCCCGCTCGGCCTCGGCCACCGCCTGGCGCACGCGCACCTCCGCCTGCGCGATCTCGCCCCGGGCCCGCTCGGAGTCGCCCCGGGCGGTCGCCTCGGCGGCGCGCAGCCGGTCGAGCGCCGCGCCGTCCTCGACCGTGGCCGTGGCCGCGCTGCGGCGCAACACGACCCACGCGCCGGTCGCGCCGAGCGCGACGCCGACCAGAAGTGCCACCAGAAGGATGCCGAGGGTGTCCATGCCCACGATCCTGTCAGGGGTCTCCGACGTTTTCTCCGAGCCCCGGCCGGGGCGGCCCGGATCGGTGGACGCCCGCCTGGCAGGATGGCGCCATGGATGCCCGTGACCACCTCGACGACCTGGCTGATTTCGTCTCCGCGTCCCCCTCGTCGTTCCATGCCGCGGCCGAGGTCGCGGGCCGGCTGACGGCGTCCGGCTTCGCCGAACAGCGCGAGGAGGCCGCCTGGTCCGACACCCCGGGCGGGCACTTCGTGGTCCGCGACGGCGCGATCGTCGCCTGGTGGGTGCCGGACGGCCTCGACCCCGCCTCGGTGGGCTTCCGCATCGTGGGGGCGCACACCGACTCCCCGGGCCTGAAGCTGAAGCCGGAGCCCACGGCGTCCGCGTTCGGCTGGCAGCAGGCCGCCGTCGAGGTCTATGGCGGTCCGCTGCCCAATCAGTGGCTCGACCGCGAGCTGGGCGTCGCCGGACGGCTGGTCACCCGGGCCGGCGAGCAGGTGCTGGTGCGGACGCCGGCCTGGCTCCGGGTTCCGCAGGTCGCGCCGCACCTCGACCGCAGCGTCGCCGACAGCCTGCGCCTCGACAAGCAGGCCCACCTCAAGCCCGTGTTCGCGGTGGGCCGGCCCGACCTCGACCTGCTCGCCCTCGTCGCCGCCGAGGCCGGCCTGGAGTCCCGCGACGTCGCCGCCCACGACCTGTTCTGCTACGTCACCGAGCCGCCGGCGGTGTTCGGCCCGGCCGCCGACCTGTTCGCCTCGCCGCGCCTGGACAACCTTTCCTCGGTGCACGCCGGCCTCGTCGCGCTGCTGTCCGCCGACGAGGGCGAGGACGTCACGGTGCTGGCCTGCTTCGACCACGAGGAGGTCGGCTCGGCGTCCCGGTCGGGGGCCGCCGGACCCCTGCTCGAGCAGGTGCTGGTCCGCACGGCGGCGTCCCTGGGCGCCGAGGGTGACGCCTGGCACCGCATGCTGGCGCGCAGCTCGTGCATCTCGGCGGACGCCGGTCACGGCATCCACCCCAACTACCCGCACCTCCACGACCCCGACCACCGGCCGCTCCTCAACGGCGGGCCGCTGCTCAAGCACAACGCCAACCTGCGCTACACCTCGGACGCCGCCAGCTCGGCCCTGTGGCGCAGCGCGTGCGCGGCCGCCGGCGTCCCGACCCAGGACTTCGTGTCGAACAACGCCGTCCCCTGCGGCTCGACGATCGGGCCGATCACGGCCGAGCGGCTCGGCATCCTGACCTGCGACGTGGGCATCCCGCTGCTGAGCATGCACTCCACCCGTGAGCTGGCGGGGGTGAGGGACGCCGCCTGGCTGGCGTCCGCGCTGGCCGCCTACTACGCGGGCGCCTGAAACGGGACGCCGCGTCCCGGCATGGGCGCGCCGCGGGGGAGGCGGTGGCCCGCTAGCCTCCCCGTATGGCCCTCGCACTGCTGATCTCGCTGCTGGCGGGTTTGGCGACGTCCGTCGGCGGTCTGCTCGTGCTGGGCGGACGCGCGCTGCAGCGGTCCTGGCTGGCGGTCGCGCTGGCGTTCGCCTCCGGGGCGATGCTGCTGGTCAGCCTCGTGGAGCTGCTGCCGCTGGGGGTGGAGGCGCTCTCGAAGCAGTTCGACCCACTGGCGGCCAACGCGCTGGCGTTCGGATCGTTCTTCCTCGGCATCGGCCTCGTCCTGGCCATCGACCGGCTGCTGCCCGAGCCGCTGAACCCGAACGAGACTGAGGGGCGCGAGGCCGAGGTCGCCGCCGGCGAGGGACGCCTGCAGACCCGTTCACTGCTGCGTTCGGGGCTGCTCGTCGCGCTCGTGCTGGGGCTGCACAACCTGCCCGAGGGCATGGCCACCTTCTTCTCCACCTACTCCGACCTTCAGGTCGGGGTCACCCTGGCCGTCGCGATCGCCATCCACAACGTGCCGGAGGGCATCGCCGTCGCCGCGCCGGTGTACGCCGCGACGGGTTCCCGGAAGCAGGCATTCTGGTGGGCCACGGCGTCCGGCCTCACCGAACCGATCGGCGGGCTGATCGCCGCGGCCCTGGTCGCGTGGGTGATCCCGCCGGCGTTCTTCGGCGTCTTCTACGGGCTGGTCGCGGGCATGATGGTGTTCCTCGCGCTGGACGAGCTGCTGCCCGGCGCGTGGCGCTACCAGACCGACAAGCACCAGACCGTCTACGGCATGCTCGCCGGCATGGCGGTGGTGGCGCTCAGCCTCGTGCTCTTCGCCGGCTGAAGAAGCGCCATAGCGCGCCGCCGGTGCCGCGCTCGTCGCCGGTGCGGATGCGGGTCAGCACGGTGTCGTTGACCAGGTTCAACGTCTGGCGCCGGTGCGCCTCGGCCGAGCCCGCGAACAGCACCTCGTCGCCGGAGCGAAGGGGGGTCTCGGGGTCGGGGTGGATGATCGACTCGCCGTCCCGGGCAAAGACCAGGGGCAACACCCACAGGTCCTCGCCCAGGTGCCCGGGGTCGGCCACGAGGTGGGCCAGGGTCACCTCCACGCCCTCGATCAGTTGGCGCGCGACGGCGGGGGCGCTGTGGTCGTCCATGACCACGCTCCACGTCTCGGGGACGTAGCCCGGGCGCAGGGACGCCAGCCGGTCCACGAGCCCGCGGCACAGGGGCTCGGACATGGTGCGCAGGAACTCCAGGTAGCGCGCCATCAGCGGCGTGGTGATCACCGCCAGGAACTCCTGGGCCACCAGCCGGGACGGCTCCATGCAGAGGTCGTCCTCGAACGCGTCGAACAGAGGCGCGCTGGCCGCCTGATTCTGCCGGGTGACGACGAAGATGCCGGGGTTCAGCTCCCGGGCATGGACGGCGATCGCCAGGTTGCGGCGGTCGTCGTTGTGGCCGGCCACGATGCCGGACGCCCGCTCGACGCCGGCCTGCTGCAGGGCCCCGGGCTCGGTGCCGCGCCCCTTCACGTCCACCTCGCCGGTGCCGTAGTGGGAGTAGTCGATGACGCTGACGGTCAGGCCGGCGTCCCGGAGCCGCTCGGTGACGGCGTGGCCGAAGCGTCCGTAGCCGCACATGACCCAGTGCCCGGCGGGCGGGTGGTGCTCCTCGGGCAGCGGGCGCCCGGGCAGGCCGGTCAGGATCTCGCGGGCCAAGTAGCGCTCCGGGGCCACGATCGCCGACACGAGGTGCTCCGCGAACCGCTCGAACGGGTTGATCACGACGTCGCCGCCGAAGACGCCGTGGTCGACGTCCATGTCTGGGTCGCGGATGCGCGCCAGCACCGGCAGACCGGGGCGCAGCAGGCTCACGTTGACGGCGATGGACAGGTTGGTCTGGTCGTCCATCGCCAGGGCCATCACGCCGCGGCAGTTCGGCTTGAGCAGGCCGGCGGTGGTCAGGGTGGTCGGCTGGGCGGCGTCCATGTTGCCGATGGGCGGGTCGAAGCGGAACTCCTCCAGGCGGAGCTCCTCGTACCGGTTCGCGTCCGACTCGAGCACGACGAAGCGCAGCCCGAGGCGGTCGAGGCCGTGGCAGACGAGCGTCCCGGTCTCGCCGCAGCCCGCCACGATGTAGAACGGCTCGCGGATGCCGCGAATGCGGGACGCGAACCGGCCCACGCGCACGGCCGTCCGGAAGCCGGGCTCCTGGATCAGCGACAACACCGTGACCACCGAGTACGACCAGCCGATGACGGTGAGGTAGATGCTGAGCGTCATCCACAGGCGCTGGGCGTGGCTGAACGCGGTGGGGATCTCGCCGAAGCCGATCGTCGTGCCGGTGTAGCTGATCACGTAGAAGGCGTGGAAGATGCCCATGCCCGGGGTGGGGTTTCCGTCGGCGTCGACGCCCGGAACGATGGCCAGCCCGATCGTGCACAGCGTGTAGATGATCGTGATCGTGATCAAGGGCAGCCGCATCCGCCGCAGGATGATGTAGAAGACATTCGTCATGGCGGGGCCCCGGTGCGGGTCAGCGGCGCATGGTGAAGATCTCGCCGAGCATCAGCACGACCGAGATCATGTTGGCGAGCAGCGCCCCGGCGGACATCGACACGATCTGGCTCATGACGTCGCCCGTCATGCCCGCGCCGGACAGGTACACCGCCCACGTCCAGATCAGGGCGGCGGCGAGAAGCTGGACGTCCGCGACGAGGCTCGTGGCGAGGTGCACGGCGCCGAGCTGCGTGCGGTCGCCGAACTTCAGGATCGTCGCGATCACGCTCACAGCCAGCGCCGCGGCGAGGCCCCAGACGCTGTGCAGCTCGGGGCGGGTCATGTCGCCAGTCCAAAAGCCGAAGTTGAGCGTCGCGGCGAGCGTGATGAAGAACCCGAACACGACCTTCTCGAAGTTCACCGTGCCTCCTTCGGCGCCGGGTACGGACGCGGACGCGTCCAGGGATCAGCCTAGGGCCGGGGCGGTAACCGCGGGGCGGGGCGCGGCCGTGCCCTTAGGATGGTCTCTCGTGGCACTCACCATCGGTATCGTCGGGCTCCCCAACGCGGGCAAGTCGACGCTCTTCAACGCCCTCACCCGCAACAACGTGCTCGCCGCGAACTACCCCTTCGCGACGATCGAGCCGAACGTGGGGGTCGTGGGCGTCCCGGAGCCGCGGCTGGAGGTGCTGGCGCGGTTGTACTCCTCGGAGCGCATCGTGCCCGCCACGGTGAGCTTCGTCGACATCGCCGGCATCGTGAAGGGCGCCAGCCAGGGTGAGGGGATGGGCAACGCGTTCCTGGCGAACATCCGCGAGGCGGACGCCATCTGCCAGGTCACCCGGGTGTTCCGCGACGACGACGTCACCCACGTGGACGGGGCGGTGAACCCGGCGTCCGACATCGAGACCATCACCACCGAGCTGATCCTGGCCGACCTGCAGTCGCTGGAGAAGGCGATGCCGCGGCTGGAGCGCGAGGCGCGCATCAAGAAGGAGAGCCAACCCAAGCTGGCCGCGTGGCAGGAGGCGTACCGCGTCCTGTCCGACGGCACCGGCATCTACGGCGCCGATCTCGACCCCGAGCCGCTGCGCGAGCTGTTCCTGCTGACGGCCAAGCCGTTCCTTTACGTGTTCAACTGCGACGCCGACGAGTTGGCCGACGGGCCGCTGCTCGAGCGGATGGCCGCCCTCGTCGCCCCCGCGGAGGCGATCTTCCTGGACGCCAAGTTCGAGTCCGAGCTCGTCGACATGGAGCCCGACGAGGCGCGGGAGTTCCTGACGGACGCCGGCGTGACCGAACCCGGGCTCGACAAGCTCGCCCGCGTGGGCTACGACACGCTGGGCCTGCAGAGCTACCTCACCGCCGGGCCCAAGGAGTCCCGCGCCTGGACCATCCGCAAGGGCGCCACCGCCCCCGAGGCCGCGGGCGTGATCCACACCGACTTCCAGAAGGGGTTCATCAAGGCCGCGGTGATCAGCTACGACGACCTGGTCGAGTTCGGGTCCGAGGCGGCGGCCAAGGCCGCCGGACGCGTGCGCCTCGAGGGCAAGGACTACGTCATGCGCGACGGCGACGTCGTTGAGTTCCGCTTCAACGTGTAGCGTGGTCGGGACTCGCTCGTAGGCGTCGAGGATTGCTGGTTCTGGGGGTCGAGTCGTTGCGTGCGGCGCATTGACTATCGATATAGTGGAGGATAACCTCAGTTATATGAGAACTGAGGCGCCTCTCCTCGCTCCGATCTTCAGATCGGACGGTCAGGCGCGCCTGCTCTCTACCTTGTTGCTCACCGGCGACGAGCTGAGCGTCACCGATCTGGCCATGCGGGCCGGCCTGGCCTACCCGACCGTGCACCGCGAGGTCGCGCGGCTGGTGGAGGCCGGCATCCTGAGCGAGCGACAGGTGGGCCGCACGAGGCTGATCCGTGCCAACGGCCTGAGCCCGCTGGTGGGACCCTTGCGCGAGATTCTCACGGTCGCCACCGGACCCGCGGTGGTCCTGGCCGACGAGCTCAGCCGCATCGATGGGATCGAGTCGGCGTTCCTCTACGGCTCCTTCGCCGCGCGGATGCTCGGGGATGCCGGACCGGCACCGCACGACATCGACGTCATGGTGCTCGGGGAACCCGACGTGGACGCGGTCTACGAGGCGTGCACCCGAGTCGAGGCCGCGGTGCATCGTCCCGTGAACCCGACGATCCTCACTCGTGAGGAGTTCGCGGCGCCTTCCGGGTTCCTAGACAACGTGCGCAGCGGCCCGGCGGTCGTCGTGATCGGGGAACTGCCGTGGCGGTGACTCCGCTCACCCGCGTCCAGCAGGCGACGGTCCTCGCGCTCATCGAGGCGCGACGTCTCGATGTCGTGCCCTCAGACCTCGCGCGTTCGGCCTCCTTCCTGCGCCAGGCGCGGGAGCGCCTGGACCAGCTGCCGCTGGTCACCAGCGTCGTCGTCAGGTACGGCATCGCCTACGACGCCTGCCACGACACGGGCGAGGCGCTGCTGGCCGCCTACGGCTTCCGGACGACAAACGGGCCAGGCCAGCACGAGGCGCTCGGCCGCTACCTCCGCGGTCGCCCGAACGCTGTTCGACGCAGCCCTCGCCCGAGGGCTGTCGCGGTGATGCAGCGGTCCGGATACTGGTCAGCGGCCGCTCGCTGTTTGATGCGTTCTGCGTATCAAACAGCGAGTCGCCGAGACCCACCCATTCGGGCTCGGGAGCAGCCTCACACGAATCGACGGATGGCCTTCAGCGTCTTGACGCCCCAGGCGTAGTGGCTCGACGTGGACGACACCAGGTACGCGCCGAGCGTCGTGGAGCCCGTCCAGGCATAAACGCCCTTGTCAAAGAGCTGTTCTTGGGTGTGGGCGGCAATGAGGTCAACAACCTCGCGGTGCGACGCCTCCAGCAGCGCCACGGCGTCCGCGTAGGGCACGGCCGCGTACCGCTGCCAGATCTCGGCGTTGAGGGCGGGCGTCTCGCGCCACGTCCGGCCCGGACCCGGCACCGCCGGGACACCGCCCGCCTCGGCCGTCCGGCACCACCCCAGGGCCAGCAGGTGCCAGGCGTGCAGGTGCGCGACGACGTCGCGCGGGTTGCGGGACTGGTCGTCGATCGGCGCCGACCACGAGACGTCGTCCCGTCGCTCGGCGGGGAAGTCGGCCAGCGCCCGGGTGAGGCGCTCGTACTCGGACGCCGCGGCGTCCAGCAGGTCGGTGCGAGTGGTCGGCCGGGGCATGCGTCCAGCGTAGAACCGTCGCTCAGCGCGCGCCGAGGAACTCCCGCCACGCCGGCAGCTCGCGCCGTGCCTGCGCCAGCCCCAGCACGTGGCTGGCGTTCAGCTTGGCCACCGAGCGTTCGCCGTTGCCGACCGGCATCTCCTCGGGGACGAACAGGTACGCCGAACCGGACCGCTCCAGGTCGAACAGCTCCTCCTTGGTGGCGTTGTAGCGCAGCCAGCGCGTGAGGAGGGCGTCGGCGACCGCCGGGTAGCGGCGGAAGTGGTTGCGGTAGAACCACGGGGTCGGCAATGGCCGCTTGCGGTAGCCCCGCACCTGGGTCAGCACCACGAAGAACTTCGTGTACCCGGCCGCGCGGGCGGCGTCCAGGGCGAACCCACCCGTCTCGCCGAGCGCGCCGTCCACGTACACCTCGCCGTCGATCTCGACGGGCGGCATGACCACGGGCATCGTCGAGGACGCCTGGACGCGCACCATCAGGTCCGCCAGCGTGGGCACGTCGTCCCGCCCCCAGTGCACGGTGGCGCCGTCGCCGCAGCGCAGGGCCGTGATCGACAGGGCGGCGGGGTTGGCGGCGAACGTGTCCCAGGCGAAGGGCAGCGCCTCGCCGGGCCCGGACGTGCGCTGGTA
>WBZS01001255.1_pt1 | contig 21272 bp, 18 predicted proteins | sample 5204201 | NCBI WGS metagenome assembly WBZS01 (sample SAMN12344357, study PRJNA552823) | activated sludge metagenome | biome: Activated sludge suspended growth; feature: Nitrification reactor; material: Wastewater; isolation source: activated sludge from nitrification reactor of wastewater...
ACGGGTCTCGGCGTCGTATTCGGTGCGTGACAGCTCGCCACGCATCAACCGGAAGCGCAACGACACGAGGTAGGTATTCATCACATCGGTTTCGCAGTAATCACGAATTCCGCCAATTTCGCCGCGCTGCCATGCTTCCCATACCTTGCTGCCGTCCATGCCGAGCTTGCCGGGAAAACCGATCAGCTTGGCCAGTGCGTCAAGCGGCACGTTGGCGCGCGGCTGGTACATGGCCAACAGATCCATGAGGTCGAGATGGCGAGTATGGTAACGGCTGATATAGTTGTTCCATTTGAAATCGCGGCTGTCGCCATAGTCACCGTCGCCCAGGTCCCAATAACGTGGCGCCACAATGCCGTGGATCAATCCCCGATAATGCAGCACCGGCAGATCGAACCCGCCGCCGTTCCAGGAAACGAGCTGCGGGCTGAATTTTTCGATGCCGTCGAAAAAACGTTGAATGATCTCGGCCTCGCCCTGTTCCGGCTCGGCCAGCGACCAGACGCGCAGATCCTTGCCGGCACGCAAAGCGCAGGAAATAACGGCAATGCGTTGCAGATGCAGCGGCAAAAAATCGTTTCCGCTCTGTGCCCGGCGTTGCTGAAAAGCCAGTTCTGCCACTTCGGCATCGGACAATCCGGAATCGAGATCGTGCAAACGGCGCAGACCCGATACGTCGGGGATGGTCTCAATGTCGAAGACGAGGACAGGTTTCATACGGCACTCGAAAGGCTCAGGATGGAAATACGCCCGTGGACAGATAACGATCGCCGCGGTCGCAAACGATGGTTACGATAATGGCATGTTCGACTTCGCGCGCCAGGCGCAAGGCAATCACCAGCGCTCCTCCGGAAGAAATTCCGGCAAATATTCCCTCCTCGCGAGCCAGCCGCCGTGTCATGGCTTCGGCATCCCCCTGCGCGACCGACTCAATGCGATCGACGCGCGAACGCTCGAAAAATTTGGGCAGATAGGCTTCCGGCCATTTCCGGATTCCGGGGATCTGCGAACCCTCTTCCGGTTGGCAGCCAACAATGCAGATGTCTTGATTCTGCTCCTTGAGATAGCGCGAAACGCCCATGATCGTCCCGGTCGTCCCCATGCTGCTGACGAAATGCGTCACGCGGCCTTGCGTTTCACGCCAGATCTCGGGCCCCGTGCCTTCGTAATGTGCCAGCGGGTTATCCGGGTTGGCAAACTGATCGAGAATGATCCCCGTGCCTTCGTTCTGCATTCTTTCGGCCACATCGCGAGCCAGTTCCATGCCGCCGCTCTTAGGCGTGAGGATCAGTTCTGCGCCGAATGCGCGCATCGTTTGGCGGCGTTCGATGCTCTGGTTCTCCGGCATGACCAGAAGCATGCGATAGCCGCCCATCGCCGCGGCCATCGCCAGGGCGATACCGGTATTGCCGGAAGTTGCCTCGATCAGCGTATCGCCGGGTTTGATCTCGCCGCGCTGCTCGGCACGACGGATCATCGACAGCGCCGGCCGATCCTTGACCGACCCGGCCGGGTTGTTGCCTTCGAGTTTGGCCAACACGACATTGCCGCGCGCCTCGCATTCGGCACCGGGCAAGCGTTTGAGGCGGACCAGGGGGGTGCCGCCGACAAAATCCTCAAGCGTCTTATACACGAGCGTTCATCCATTGAACGTACTGCGGCACACCCTGCTCGACGCTGGCAAACGGAGCGTCGTAACCCGCCTTGCGCAGCAAGGTGAGGTCGGCCTGGGTAAAACTCTGGTACTTGCCCCTGAGCGCATCGGGGAAGGGAATATATTCAATCAGGCCCAGCCCGATGAGCTCGGCCAGCGGCAGTGCGGGCTCCCCGGCCAGTGCGCGACAACTGTTCACGTTGGCCACGGCCAGTTCGTTGAAGCTTTGAGCACGGCCGGTACCCAGGTTGAATATCCCGGATTTTTCCGGGTGATCGAGAAAGTGGAGGTTCACCGCCGCCACGTCGCCGACAAAAACAAAATCTCGCTTCTGCTCGCCATTGGCATAGCCATTGCAGCCTTCGAAGAGCCTGACCTTGTGCTCGGAACGAAACTGGTTGAAATGGTGAAAGGCGACCGAGGCCATGCGTCCCTTGTGCGCTTCGCGAGGGCCGTAGACGTTGAAATAACGGAAGCCCACGATTTGCGACGATACCTTCGGCATACGCTGACGCACGACCTGATCGAAAAGGAATTTCGAATAGCCATAGACGTTGAGCGGCGCCTCGAACGAGCGCTCTTCCCGGAACACGTTGCTCCCGCCATAGGTCGCCGCGCTCGACGCATAGAGGTATGGCACGCCTTGATCGATGCACCAATCGAGAATCCCGAGTGAGTAACGGAAATTGTTCTCCATCATGTAACGGCCATCTGATTCCATCGTGTCGGAACACGCACCTTGGTGGAAGATGGCGTCGATCCCGCCGTTGAACTGCCCGGCCAGCAGCCGACCAAGGAACTCGGTTTTATCGATGTAATCGACGATTTCGCAATCGACCAGATTCTTGAACTTGTCGGCACGCGTCAGGTTATCGACGGCAATGATCGCGGTCACCCCGCGCTCATTCAGCGCCTTGACAAGATTTGAACCGATAAAACCGGCCGCACCAGTGACTATCGTATACATAGACGACCTCAGCCCAACGCCGCGTCAAGTTCGGTCCGCGTCACAACGGCGGTACCCAGTTTGCCGACGACGATACCGGCAGCCACATTGGCGACGTGAATGGCGCTTGCCCAATCGACCCCCCGCGCCAGCATGACGGCCAAGGTGGCGATCACCGTATCACCGGCGCCGGATACATCAAACACTTCGCGTGCCACCGCCTTTTCATGGATTGTGCCCCCGCTATAGAAAAGCGACATGCCCTCGTCACTGCGCGTCACCAAAAGCGCCTGCAAAGCCAGCTCAGTACGCAGGGCATTGGCTTTGCGCTCCAGTTCCGCTTCGTCCGTCCAGCGTCCTACAACCGCGCGCAGCTCACCGCGGTTCGGCGTGATGATCGTTGCGCCGACATATTTCGAGTATTCCTCGCCCTTGGGGTCGACCAGAACGATCTTGCCGGAAGCACGCGCCAAGCCAATCATCTCGCTGATATGCGTCAACCCGCCCTTGCCATAATCGGAGAAAACAACGGCATCGCACTCAGGCAGGCGTTGCTCAAACTCCGACAGCTTGGCCCGCAGCACCTCGTGCGACGGAATCGTTTCAAAATCGATTCTCAGCAATTGTTGCTGCCGGCCTATGACGCGCAGCTTTACCGTGGTGGTGATCGCGTCGTCGATGTGCAGGCTGGCATCGATATCGCCTTCATTCATCAGGCGTTTCAGACTTTCACCCGGCTCGTCATTGCCAACCAGCGCCAACAACACGACCTGTGCGCCAAGCGCTGCCGCATTACGCGCCACGTTGGCAGCGCCACCCGGCCGTTCCTCGCTGCGCTCGATCTTTACAATCGGCACCGGCGCTTCGGGTGAAATGCGCGACACCTCGCCAAACCAGTAACGATCGAGCATGACATCGCCAACGATGAGCAGGCGAACCGCCGACAGATCTCCAAGAACCATGTAGATTACCTCGGCATGCTATGGCGTCAGATCGAATTCTTCGGTGCGTTTTGGCGAATAGGTTTCCCAACCGCCACACGCTGGACAGCGCCAATAAAACTGCCGCGCTTTGAAGCCGCAATTATCGCACCGATAGCGTGCCAGCCGACGCGTATAGCCATGTACGATGCTCTTGGCCAGATCCAGATCGGCGCGTGTTTCGGGCGGGGCAACCAGCAAGCGGGCTTCGATCAACTTGTCAAACCCGAGCAGCGTCGGGTTGCGTTTCAACTCGTCACGGACCAGCGCATACGCCGCGTCGGCACCTTCGCTTTCGAGCACGAGCTGAAAGACCACGTCGAGCAAATCAAGCGAAGGGTAATGTTCAAGGTAGCCGCGCAGGAGTTGCAAACCCTCTTCATGGCGCGCCAGCTTGCGGAAAGCGTCGAGCAGGCGTTGCGCGACCAGCGCCAGATAGGTTGGGTCCTGCTGTTCAATGCGTTGCCAACAGGCGATGGCCTCTTCCGTTCTATCCAGTTGCGCCTCAATGTCGCCTTGCAACAGACTGGCACGCACGCATTTCCGGTTACGCTCCAGCGCTGTCTTCAGGTAGCCCGACGCGACATCGCGTCGCGAGCGGATGATTTCTGCCGCAGCGAGTTCGCAGTAGTACTCGGCAATTTCCTTTTGAGAAGCGATATCTGGCAGTTCGGCGGCAATGGCAATGGCTTTTTCCCAGTCCTTTTCGAGCTGGTAGATTTCGAGCAGATTCCGTTTGGCTTCCTTGACCATGGCCGAGTCGCGGAGCTTGTTGAAAACTTCTTCGGCACGATCGAGCAGCCCCGCCTTCAGAAAATCCTGCCCGAGTTCGGAAAGCGCCTGTAATTTCATATCCTGCGGCAAATCGTCCCGTTCGACCAGATTCTGATGCATGCGAATGGCACGCTCGGTCTCGCCACGACGTCGGAACAGGCTGCCCAGCGCGAAATGCAGTTCAACGGTTTGCGGATCGACTTTGACCGCATCGACGAAGGACTCGATGGCACGATCCGGCTGCTCGTTAAGCAGGAAATTGAGTCCTTGAAAATACGAGCGTGGCAGTGCGCGCGACTCCTTGACCACATGCCGGATATCGATCCGCGCCGCAGCCCAACCCAGCCCGAAAAAGACAGGGAAGAACAGGAGTTGCCAGTATTCAAATTCAATCATGAATAGTTAATAGTTCTTTGGCATTTTTTTGAGTTCGTCGCAAGCTACTGTGCGTCAACAGGTTTCACTTGCGTCGGGTGCTCCGACTTCAGTTCGCGTCTTAATCTGCCGACCTCACGACGCAGTCCGAAAACCGTCCCAAGCAATGACATCACGCCCAGTGCCGCGCCCCCGGCGAAAAAAGCCAGAACGACGATGATGAGCGGAGCCTGCCAGGCTGAGTCAAAGAAAAAGCGTATGCTGACCGGGTCAGTGTTCTTGAGCGCAAAGGCGAACAAAAACAAAAATATGAAGATTCGGATGCCCCACAGCAAACCACGCATCAGTCATACTCCAACAAAAAAAGGGCGGCAACCTGCGTTGCCGCCCACGGTATGTCACTGTACCGCAACTTTGTCACTCAACCTGCGTTGAGCGCACTATCGACACGCTCACGCAATTCCTTACCCGCCTTGAAATGCGGCACCCATTTAGCCGGAACACTGACCTTTTCCCCGGACTTGGGGTTGCGGCCAACGCGCGGTGGTCTGTAGTTCAGCGAGAAGCTGCCGAATCCGCGAATCTCGATACGATCGCCCCGGGCTAACACCTCGGACATCGCATCGAGAATCATCTTGACCGCGAAATCGGCATCTTTGGCGACCAGTTGTGGAAACCGCTCGGCCAGTCGTGCGATCATGTCTGACTTGGTCATACTCAAGCCTTATTGCGAGTTGTTTAACTTGGCCTTCAGAAGAGCGCCAAGGTTGGTTGTGCCCGAGTTGACGTTGCTGTCTGCAGAAAACTTCTGCATCGCTTCATGTTGCTCGGCCTGATCCTTGGCCTTGATCGACAAGTTGATCGAACGCGTCTTGCGATCAATGTTGATAATCATCGCTTCGACGGCATCGCCTTCCTTATAGACCTTGGTGAGATCGTCGATACGATCACGCGATACTTCGGAGGCGCGCAGATGGCCTTCCATGTCGCCCTCAAGCGTAATCACCGCGCCACGCGCATCCACCGACTTGACGACACCACGAACGATGGCGTTCTTCTCGTGAGTGGCAATAAAGCTGGTGTAAGGATCGCCATCAAGCTGCTTGATGCCCAGCGAGATACGCTCCTTGTCGGTATCAATGGCGAGTACGACGGCTTCAACTTCGTCGCCCTTCTTGAAATTGCGAATCGCCTCTTCGCCCGGAACCGACCAGGACAGGTCCGAGAGGTGAACCAGACCATCGATTCCACCCGGCAAACCAATAAACACGCCAAAATCGGTAATCGACTTGATGGCGCCGCGAACCTTGTCGCCCTTCTTTTGGTTCATCGAGAACTCATCCCACGGATTGGCAACGCACTGCTTCATACCGAGGGAAATACGCCGACGCTCTTCGTCGATTTCGAGAATCATAACTTCGACTTCGTCGCCCAACTGAACCACCTTGGATGGATGGACGTTCTTGTTGGTCCAGTCCATTTCGGAGACGTGCACCAGCCCTTCGATGCCCTGCTCGATTTCGACGAAAGCGCCATAATCGGTCAGGTTGGTAACCTTGCCAAACATCCGGGTGCTTTGCGGATAGCGGCGCGAGATGCCAACCCACGGATCTTCGCCCAATTGCTTGAGACCCAGCGAGACCCGGTTCTTGTCCTGGTCGAACTTGAGAATCTTGGCTTGCACCTCGTCGCCAACGGCCAGCACTTCGGACGGGTGACGGACACGGCGCCACGCCAAGTCGGTAATGTGCAGCAGACCGTCGATACCGCCGAGGTCAACGAATGCACCGTAGTCGGTAATATTCTTGACGATACCCTTGACGATGCTGCCTTCCTTGAGGTTGGACAGTAGCGCTTCGCGCTCTTCACCGACGCTGGCTTCGAGAACGGCGCGACGGGAAACAACGACGTTGTTGCGTTTGCGATCAAGCTTGATGACCTTGAATTCATAGGTTTTGCCTTCGTACGGCGTGGTGTCCTTGACCGGACGCATGTCGACCAGCGACCCCGGCAGGAAAGCGCGAACGCTGTTGGCCATGACGGTCAAACCGCCCTTGACCTTGCCGGTGATGGTACCGGTAACCAGCGTGCCTTCGTTCAATGCGGTTTCGAGGTAGTTCCACGCTGCAACACGCTTGGCACGTTCACGCGAAAGGCGGGTTTCGCCGAAACCGTTTTCGAGTTGTTCAATGGCGACCTGCACAAAATCGCCGACCTTTGCTTCAAGTTCGCCTTGATCGTTCAGAAATTCTTCACGATCGATATAGCTTTCGGACTTTAGTCCGGCATTGACGACCACAAAGTTCTGGTCGATACGCACGACCTCGGCGGTGATGACCTCGCCCTGGCGCATTTCCTGACGCGCGAGGCTGGCTTCGAAGAGATCGGCAAAACTTTCCTGGATAATGGGATGAGCTGACATATATAGAGTGACCTGACCGCATGGCTGCGGGTTAAGTTAATAAAAAATCGCCCGTTCCTGAGTTCTTGCCAACGGCCCCCGTAAGGATCGCCACAGTGCCCCGTGGGGCTGGCAAAAGACAATCAACCGGCAACAACCGAGGCGTACGACATGGTCGCACGACCTTTGCTACGACCCCTTCCTGCTCCACAGCAGCACCTGATCCACCGCTTGTTCAATGGTCAGATCTGTCGTATCGAGCAACATGGCGTCTTCGCTCTGCTGCAAGGGCGCAACGCTACGTCGGCTATCACGTTGGTCGCGTTCGCGCAAATCCTGCAAAAGAGGCAGGATACTAGCAGCGATTCCTTTTTCGATCAACTGCTTATGGCGTCTTTCCGCTCGCACTTCGACACTCGCAGTCAGGAAAACCTTGGTCTGCGCATCCGGGAATACGACCGAAGCCATATCGCGGCCATCGGCGACCAGGCCCGGTGCCTGGCGGAACAGGCGCTGTCTGAAGAGCAAGGCGTTGCGCACGGTGGGGAGGGCCGCAACCTGGGAAGCCCCTGACGAGATTTCCTCATCGCGAATTGCATCATTGACTTCATCGCCGGACAGCCGTATCGAATTCTCGCCAAACACCACGTCGAGTCCGGCGGCGATGGCTGCCACGCGCGCCTCGTCACGCCACGACACACCGGCACGCCGGCAGGCCAGTGCGGTGAGTCGATACAAGGCCCCGGAATCAAGATAATGCCAACCCAGCGCAGCCGCCACACGCGCCGCGACGGTTCCTTTGCCGGAGGCCGAGGGTCCGTCAATGGCAATGACCGGAACGGGCCGCGTGACTTTGGCGAACGCCGCGAAGTACTCGGGAAAGGTCTTGGACACACAAGCCGGATCGTTGATGCGTAGGGTACTGGCCAATGAGACCAAGGAAAAACACATAGCGATGCGGTGATCGTCATAGGTATCGATACCGGCGTCAGGCGATCGGAGATCGCCTTTCCGAGGGATCACGCGCATGAAGTCGGCCCCCGTCTGGACTTCGGCGCCGAGCTTGCGCAGTTCGGTGGCCATCGCCTCGATCCGGTCCGTTTCTTTGACCCGCCAGCTGGCGATATGCGTCAGCGTCGTTGGGCCTTCGGCAAACAGTGCGGTCGTGGCCAGCGTCATGGCGGCATCCGGAATGTGCTTGCAGTCGAGGCTTATTCCGCGCAGTTTTCCTGATGGCGGCGCAGCCGCTGCGATCCAGTTCGATCCTGTCTCGATTCGCGCCCCCATCTGCGCCAGTGCGTCGGCAAAACGCACATCACCCTGCACGGAATCGCACCCGACGCCTGCAACACGCAGCGGGCCACCACCAATCGCTCCGAGCGCCAGAAAATACGAAGCCGACGAAGCGTCGGCTTCAACGTATACGACCCCCGGCGAGCGGTAGGTGTCGCCGGCCGGAACGATAAATCGCTGCCACCCTTCGCGCACCACTTCCACGCCAAAACGCGCCATGGTCGCCAACGTGATCGCGATGTAGGGTTTGGAGATCAGGTCGCCGACAACTTCGATCGTTGTTTCCGTCCCGGTCAGCGGCAAGGCCATCAACAGGCCGGTCAGAAACTGGCTCGACAGGTCGCCCCGCACCTGTACGTGGCCGCGCGAACGGATCGTGGAAGGGCGAATCTCAAGCGGTGGGAATCCTTCATTCTCCAGATAACGGATGTCGGCGCCAAGCTCGCGCAAGGCATCGACAAGATCGCCGATAGGCCGCTCATGCATCCGCGCCACGCCGGTCAACGTGTAATGCCCGCCGGCCAGCGCCAACGCTGCGGTCAAAGAACGGAACGCGGTTCCGGCATTTCCGAGAAACAACTCCGCGCGTTTGCACGGAAAGTTTCCCGCCACGCCGTGTATGCGATAGACGCGATCACCCAGCGACTCCACAGCGATACCCAACGCCCTGAGCGCATCAAGCATCCGCGCCGTGTCGTCGGACTCCAGCAGGTCACGAACTTCCGTCACGCCACCGGCAAGAGCGGACAGCAACAGCACGCGGTTGGATATGCTCTTCGAGCCAGGCAGCTGCACCACGCCTTGAGCCGACAGCAGCGGCGGCAGATCGATAAAATCCATGAGGCTTACTTGACCTTGCCTTCCGCCCAGTCGCGACGCGCCTTGCGGGCAACATCGAAGGTGCGTTCGAGAACGTCGCCATCGCCTTTGTCCAGCGCATCGCGCAACACGTCCAGATGCGCCCGGTAACGGTCGAGCTCTTCGAGCAGCGCCTGACGATTGGCCAGACAGATATCGCGCCACATTTCCGGATGGCTGGCCGAAATTCTCGAAAAATCGCGGAAACCACTGGCGGCATAGCTGAAAAACTGGTCGCAGTCTTCGCGCACGGCCAGGTCGTAGACCAGGGCAAACGACAACAGGTGCGGCAGATGGCTGACGGCAGCAAAAATCCGGTCATGCGCGGAGGGAGACAACTCATGAACCTGCGCGCCGCACCATTCCCAGGCCGAACGCACTCGTGCCACGTTGAGGACGGTGTTTTCCGGCAAGGGGGTCAACACCACTTTCTTTTCGCGGTAGAGGTCGGCGCGCGCCGCCGCCGCGCCGCTATTCTCCGCACCGGCAATGGGATGCGCCGGAACAAACTGTCCGATCTTGTCTCCGAAATGCTCTCGTGCTGACGCAACCACTTCCATCTTGGTACTGCCGCCGTCAGTGACTACCGTTTGCGCGCCGAGATACGGTGCGATGCGGGCCATGATCTCGGGCATCTGGCCGACCGGAGAGGCGATCAAGACAAGGTCGGCGTCCGCCACCTCCTGCCCGGCGTTGGCGCCGACCCGGTCGATGATGCCCAGATCCAGGGCCTGTTTCAGCGTCGCCAGGCTGCGGCCAAAGCCGACAACTTCGTCGACCTGCTCGGTTGCTTTGAGACCGAGCGCGAAGGAACCGCCGATCAGGCCAACGCCAAAGACCACCACCTTGCCGAATTCAGGCTCATCGCTCATTACAGGACCTTGCGCTGCGCATGCTCCAGGGCTTCGAGAAAACGGAGGTTTTCCGCCTCGGTGCCGATCGTCACGCGCAACCATTCCGGCATACCGTAACCGCCTATCGGTCGGACGATAACGCCCTGCTTGAGCAGCTTCAGATTCAAGGTGGCCGCGTCACCCGCTTTGAACGTCACAAAATTTCCATGGGAAGGAATATGTGGGAATCCATGCCGTTTCAGGCCGTTGACGATCTGCTCCATGCCGGAACGATTGAGCGCATAACTGCGCGCCACGAACTCATGATCGTCGAGCGCGGCCGTCGCCGCAGCCAGCGCCAGATTGTTGCAGTTGAACGGTTGGCGCACGCGGTTCATCAGATCGGCAATTTCGGCCGAAGCCAACGCATAACCTATGCGCAAGCCGGCCAGGCCGTAAATCTTTGAAAAGGTCCGCGTGATCACCAGATTCGAGAACATCTGGAGCCACGCAGTCGTGTCGACCCGTTCGCCGGGTGGAATGTATTCGTTGTAAGCTTCATCGAGAACGACAATGACATCTTCCGGAACAGCGCACATGAACGCTTCGAGCTGCGGGTACGGCAGGAAGGTTCCGGTCGGGTTGTTTGGATTGGCAATCCAGATCAGACGGGTGTCCGGACGAATCGCCTCACGCATGGCGTCAAGATCGTGGCCATACTCCTTGGCCGGAACGGCAATCAGCTCGGCGCCTGCCGAAAGCGAGGCCAAAGGGTAAACCGCGAAGGCATGCTGCGAAAAGAGGGTTGATCTCCCTGGCGCCAGATAGACACGAGCCACCAAATCAAGCACATCGTTAGAGCCATTGCCAAGAACGAGGCGGTCCGTACCCAGAGAAAAATGGTTCGCCAGAGCGCTCTTCAGATCGAAGTCATCGGGATAGCGTTCCAGCGAACCGACTGCCTGGTCGACCGCCATTCTGGCCTTCGGACTCATACCCAGGGGATTCTCGTTGGAAGCCAGCTTGACAATACGCTCGACGGGAATACCCATTTCGCGGGCCAGCTGTGTAATCGGCTTCCCTGGAAGATAGGGCGATATGGCACGAACGTTAGGCAATGACTGGTCACACAGCGCCATGGATTGTCCTCAAGAGGGTCAGTAAACGGTCACGGGGTAGGAGCCGAGCACTTTGAGATACGCCGCACGACGGCCAAGTTCGGCGAGCGCAGTGGCCACGGCGGGGTCGTCTCGATGACCTTCGATATCGACGAAAAAAACGTATTCCCACAACGTATGCCGTGCCGGACGCGATTCGAGCCGGGTCATCGAGACGCCGAACTCGGAAAATGGCGCCAGCAATTTCCCGAGCGCGCCAGTCTGGTTATGCGCCGACATGATCAGTGACGTCTTGTCGCGCCCGGAAGGCCCTGCTTCCTGACGCCCCATGACGACAAAACGGGTGGTGTTGTTCGGTTCGTCTTCAATGCTGCTGGCCAGTTTCGGCAAGCGGTAACGCTCGGCGGCGGCCTCGCCGGCGATCGCCGCTGCTCCGGCCTCCGCGGCGGCGTACTGCGCCGCCTGCGCGTTACTGCCCATTGATATGCGCTGAGCATTGGGCAGCGAACGGTTCAGCCATTCATGGCATTGCGCCAGCGATTGCGCGTGCGAATAGACCTTGATGACCTTGTCAAGCGAGCTTTCATTCGACAACAAATGCTGGTGGATGCGCAACACCACTTCACCGCATATTTTTAACGGCGTGCTCTGCAGAAGATCCATGGTGCGCCCGATTGCGCCTTCGGTCGAATTCTCGATCGGCACCACGGCATAATCCGCGTGCGTCGCTTCAACCTCGCGGAACACATCGTCTATCGAGACCTGCGGCATCAACCGGGCGGCATGGCCGAAGTGTTTGGTCGCCGCACTCTCCGAAAAGGTGCCCAGCGGACCAAGAAAGGCAACACCGAGCGCCTGTTCAAGCGACAAGCAGGCGGACATCACCTCGCGGAAAAACCAGGTGACGCTCTCGTTGGACAATGGCCCCGGGTTGGTCTCCTGAATTCGCCGCAAGACCTGCGCCTCACGCTCCGGGCGATAGATGAAACCCGCTTCGCCATGGGATGCCTTGATCTGTCCGACCTGTTGCGCGCATTTGGCGCGACGGTTCAGAAGGTCGAGCAACTGGCCATCAATGGCATCGATTTCAGCACGTACTACCGATAGTTTTTGCTGAAGCTCATCGTTCATGATTTAAATCCGGAAACGTGTCGGCATTCACGGTTCAATGGTGTGGAAATCGAGTTCGGCAATCGGCCTTTTACGTTGGGTCCTGCGCCGTAGGATCCTCATCGCTCGCCTCCTGACCGGCTTCCTGATCATCTTCGGTTTCGACGACTTTTTCCAGTCCGGCGAGCTTTTCGCCGGCATCAAGGGCAATCAGCGTCACGCCTTGCGTGGCACGACCCAGCTCGCGGATCTCACTGACGCGGGTGCGGATCAGCACACCGCCCGTGGTAATCAGCATGATTTCGTCGTCGTCATGGACCAAACGCGCCGCGACGACCTTGCCATTGCGTTCGCTGGCGGCGATGGCGATGACGCCCTGCGTTCCGCGACCGGAATGGCGGAAATCGGCCAATACGGTGCGCTTGCCAAAACCGTTCTCGGTCGCTACCAGTACCGTCTCCTGGTGGTTCTCTGCCACCAGCAGGGAAAGCACCTGCTGACCTTCACCCAATCTCATGCCGCGCACGCCGCGTGCGGTTCGTCCCATCGGACGAACGTCCTCCTCGTCGAACCAGACAGCCTTGCCGGCATCGGAAACCAATACAATGTCATGTGTGCCGCCGGTGATTTCGGCACCGATCAGGAAGTCGTCGTCGTCAAGCGCCACGGCGATGATTCCGGCCTTGCGCGGATTGGAGAAGTCGGAAAGCGGCGTCTTCTTGACCGTTCCCTGAGAGGTGCACATGAAGATGAAACGATCTTCGGTGAATTCCTTGATCGGCAGAATGGCATTGATCTTCTCGCCCTCTTCAAGCGGGAACATGTTGACGATCGGTTTGCCGCGGCCTGTCCGGGCGCCCTGCGGTACCTCATAGACCTTGAGCCAGTAAACCCGCCCGCGATTCGAGAAGCAGAGAATGAAATCGTGCGTATTGGCGATGAACAGATGGTCGACGAAATCGTCTTCCTTGACGCTCGCCGCCTGCTTGCCGCGACCACCACGGCGCTGCGAGCGATAGTCGGTGAGCGGCTGTGACTTGATGTAACCCGTATGCGAAAGGGTAACCACCATGTCCTGCGGCGTAATGAAGTCCTCGATGCCCAGATCCTGCGTATTGAGCACGATTTCCGAGCGTCGTTTGTCGCCGAACTGGGCGCGAATTCCCGTCAACTCTTCAACGATGATCTCGCTGATCCGCTCGGGGCGCGCCAGAATGTCCATCAGATCAGCAATGCGTGCCAGCAATTCGCCATAGTCCGCGACGATCTTTTCGCGCTCCAGGCCGGTCAGACGCTGCAGGCGCAGTTCGAGAATGGCTTGCGCCTGCGCTTCGGACAGCAGATAGCCGTTTTTCGACAAGCCATACTCAAGCCCCAGCCCTTCGGGGCGCGTTGCATCCAGAGTCGCCCGTTGCAGCATTTCACCGACTGTCGTCGACAGCCACAACCGCCCCATCAGGCCACGACGGGCATCCGCCGGCGTCGGCGAGGCCTTGATCAGCGCGATGATCTCATCGACATTGTCGAGCGCCACCGCCAGGCCTTCCTGGATGTGCGCCCGTTCGCGTGCCTTGCGCAACTCGAACACCGTGCGCCGGGTGATGACTTCGCGTCGATGCGAGAGAAAGCAGTCGAGCATCTGCTTCAGGTTGAGCAGGCGCGGCTGGCCGTCGACCAACGCCACCATATTCATGCCAAAGGTATCCTGCAGCTGCGTCTGCTTGTACAGGCAGTTGAGAACGACTTCGGGAACTTCGTTACGCTTGAGCTCGATCACCACGCGCATTCCCGACTTGTCCGACTCGTCACGCAGATCGGATATGCCGTCAATCTTTTTCTCGTTGACCAGTTCTCCGACCTTTTCCAGCAGGGTCCGCTTGTTTACCTGATAAGGCAACTCATCGATGATGATCGCCTGACGATCGCTGCTGCCCTTGATCGGTTCGAAGTGCGTCCTGCCGCGCATCACAACGCGGCCGCGGCCGGTACGATAGCCTTCACGAACGCCGGATACGCCGTAAATGATTCCGGCCGTCGGGAAATCGGGCGCCGGCACAATGTCGATCAACTCGTCGATGGTCATTTCCGGATTGCTCAGCAAGGCCAGGCAGGCATCGATGACCTCGTTGAGATTATGTGGCGGAATGTTGGTTGCCATGCCGACGGCAATACCCGACGAACCGTTGATCAGCAGATTCGGGATACGCGCCGGCATGATCAGCGGCTCTTGCTCGGAGCCATCGTAGTTCGGGCCGAAATCGACGGTTTCCTTGTCGATATCGGCAAGCAGCTCGTGCCCGATACGAGCCATGCGCACTTCGGTATAACGCATCGCCGCGGCGTTGTCCCCGTCGACCGAACCGAAATTGCCCTGCCCGTCTACCAGCATGTATCGCAGCGAAAAATTCTGCGCCATGCGCACAATGGTGTCATACACCGCCGTGTCGCCATGCGGGTGGTACTTACCGATCACGTCGCCGACAATCCGCGCCGATTTCTTGTAGGCCTTGTTCCAGTCGTTGGAGAGTTCATGCATGGCAAACAACACACGCCGATGCACCGGCTTGAGACCATCCCGCGCATCCGGCAGCGCGCGCCCGACAATGACGCTCATGGCATAGTCAAGATACGAACGACGCATCTCGTCTTCAAGGCTGACCGGCAGTGTTTCTTTGGCGAAGGGGTCCACGGGTTGTTCCATTTTCTATCCGGAGATATCCAGCAAGAACCCAACTTCGGCGTCGATGTTGTCGTCTTGACTAAACCGTCGATTCTATCACGCCCGCATCGTCCAGTCCGAGCTCTGCTGACGCAGCATCGGAACAGTCTTGGCAATCCCGATACGGATTGCGCGACAAGCGTCCCTCACACCGGCGCCATCGGCAACTGGCACCATGGCAGCTATTTTGGTGATCGAAACTGCGCTTGATGAAGTAAGCTAGCGCATGACTCAAACTACCGACACTTCTCTGGCGATTTCCGGTCGATACAACGTCATCCCATGAACACGCCCCTGGATTTGCTTATCGAGGCCCGCTGGATCATTCCTGTCGAACCGGCCAATGTAGTTCTTGAAAATCACGCTGTCGCGGTCAATAACGGCCGAATTGTTGCAATCTTACAACAAGCTGAAGCCAATACCCGATTCGCCCCGCGCCAACGCAAACACCTGGCGAATCACATCCTCATTCCTGGACTCGTTAATCTGCATACGCATGCCGCAATGACGCTGCTGCGCGGCCTCGCTGATGATTTGCCGCTGATGGAATGGCTGCATAACCATATCTGGCCAGCCGAGGAAAAACACGTCTCGGCGCAATTCGTCCACGACGGGACACGGATCGCTTGCGCCGAAATGCTGCGCGGCGGCACGACCTGCTTCAATGACATGTATTTCTTCCCCGAAGCAACGGCCAAGGCCGCGCTGGCCGCCGGCATGCGTGCCGCCATCGGGTTGATTACCCTGGATTTTCCGACGCCCTACGCGGCCGATGCAGACGACTATCTGACCAAGGGACTGTCGGTACGTGACCTGCTTCGCGATGAACCCTTGCTCAGTTTCTGTCTCGCCCCGCATGCTCCCTATTCTGTCAGCGACAGCAATTTCAGGCGGGTGTTGACCCTCGCAGAACAGTGCGACCTGCCGATCCACCTTCATCTTCACGAAACGGCCCAGGAAGTTGCGGAAAGCGTACAGCGCATTGGGATACGGCCTGTCGAACGCTTGCATCGACTTGGGCTGCTCGGCCCCGCGCTGATAGGCGCCCACGGCATATACCTCAACGCGGACGAAATGGCCCTGCTGGCTCAGTACGGCTGTTCGATAGCCCACTGCCCAAGCTCAAATCTAAAGCTTGCCAGCGGCATCGCGCCTATAGCCGCATTGGCCAAACAAGGCGTCAACCTCGGCCTCGGCACCGATGGTGCAGCGAGCAACAATCGGCTGGATATGTTTCAGGAATTACGGCTGGCTGCCCTGCTGGCCAAGGGCCACAGCGGGCAGGCCGATGCTGTCGGCGCGCATCTGGCGTTACACATGGCAACGCTTGGCGGTGCCCAGGCTCTTGGCCTGGAAGCCATTATCGGATCGATCAAAACCGGCAAGGCCGCCGATCTGTGCGCCATCAATATCAATGACATCGGATTGATACCGTGCTACGATCCAGCATCGCTCCTGGTTTATTCGGCCGGGCGTGAGCATGTAAGTGACGTGTGGGTTGCCGGGCAAATTCGCGTTGCCAATGGCCACCTGCTTGAAACGAGCGAAATTGAGTTGATAAATCTTGCGGCTTTGTGGCAGAATCAAATTCGTCCGCGTAATGTTTGATCAAATATTGCCGAATATTTAGGCTTAACAGGCCATGCGGATAAAACCCGCAGGCTCCAACTATCGAGGGAAACCCAGATGAACAAAACTGTAAAACAAATAATGATGGCCATGTTAGCCACTGCTCTCGGCCTTTGCGCCTCGTTGGCTCAGGCACAAGATCGCGTTTACGTCATTGACGGCCGCGGCGAAGTTGCCACCAGCGGCACGGGCCTGTGCTGGCGCACCGGGTTCTGGACTCCGGCGGCTGCGGCCACGGATCCGGCGGGCTGCAAGTGCGACAAAGATCTGATTCCGAAGGAAGTCTGCGAACCACCGATGGCTAAGCCGGCTGATACCCATGCGAAACCGATGGGCGAGAAGATCACCGTTGCCGCCGATGCGCTGTTCGACTTCAACAAAGCCACGCTGCGTCCTGAAGGCAAGAAGAAGATCGACGAAGTTGCCGCCAAGGCCCAGGGTCTGGTTCTCGAAGTGGTGATCGCTGTGGGCCACACGGACCGCATCGGTAGCGATGCTTACAACCAGAAGCTTTCCGAGAAGCGTGCTGCTGCCGTCAAGGAATACATGGTCAGCAAGGGCATTCCGGCCAACCGTATCTATACTGAAGGCAAGGGCAAGAAGCAGCCAGTCACCAAGCCCGATCAGTGCAAGGGTGCGAAGAGCGCCAAGGTTATCGCCTGCTTGCAACCTGACCGTCGCGTTGATATCGAAATCATCGGCACTTCCAAGTAATACTGTCGATGCCAATAAAAGCCCTGCCTCGGCAGGGCTTTTTTGTTTCCAACTACAAAGACAATCTGTTCGCCATGATCAACGCCGACCAAAACGAACTCGACAAATTCAGCCAACTCGCACATCGCTGGTGGGATCCGAAAAGCGAGTTCAAGCCGCTGCATGACATCAACCCGCTGCGCCTCGAATGGATCGATGGCCATGCCGGAATTTCGGGGAAGAGAATCCTGGATGTGGGCTGTGGCGGCGGAATACTTTCCGAAAGCATGGCCGAGCGCGGCGCATCGGTTACCGGCATCGATCTTTCGGACAAGGCGCTTGGTGTCGCGCGACTGCACCTGCTTGAAAGCGGCAACCAGGTTGACTACAAGAAGTTGTCTGCCGAGGAGCATGCCGGAGAGGCCGCCGGTAGCTACGATGTTGTCACCTGTATGGAAATGCTTGAACACGTTCCCGACCCGGCCAGCATTATTTCTGCCTGTTCCGTTCTGGTCAAACCGGGAGGGCACGTCTTTTTCTCGACCATTAACCGCAATGCCAAAGCATACGTACTGGCCGTCATTGGCGCCGAATATGTGCTCAAGATGCTGCCCAAAGGTACGCACGACTACGCCAAATTCATCAAGCCGTCCGAACTTTCACGTTGGGCCAAGAGCGCTTTGCTCGAACCCAATGAATTGATCGGCATGACCTATAACCCGATCACCCGGCAATATCACCTCGGTCGCGATACCGACGTCAACTATCTGCTGCATACCATCAGGTCGGCCTGAGGTCTCTTCCCACTCTCCAGTTACCGTACACCCTGTTCGCCAAAGCTGCGGTCCTGAACTGACTGGCGTGTTATGATTCAGCCGGTGTGCAAGATGTATCGTGCACATCCGTTTCTGAACCACGGGGGCGACCTGGCTTCGACGTGGGTTGCAAAGCAGCGCAGGGCATACCGAGGACCAGTCACCTCGTAAATCCATCTGGAAACTACTAAACGCCAACGACGAGCGTTTTGCTCTAGCCGCTTAGGCGGTTGGACCGCTGTACTGATCGGTCACTGGGTCAGGTGAGGCAACTCACGACAGCGTCATTTACAGTGACTCGCTCTTGTCAGGGTTGCTTTGGCAAGAGTTAAATCCAAGGCAACTCGCCTGAAGCAAGCCTGTTCGGCCGGCGTGCAAAGGTTAAAACCCAAATGACCGGACTAAGTATGTAGAACTGTCTGTAGAGGACTTGCGGACGGGGGTTCGATCCCCCCCGCCTCCACCATTAAACACGGTCAATTCAACGAGTTACGAAAGTAACTCGTTGAATTGACTACTTTTTAGCTGCTTTCGGCCACGAATAAAATGCAACTTCAGACCTCAATCACCCAAACCGGTGCGGCCAAGGCCAACTTCGTGTTGGATGCGTTGATGGCGGTTGCGAAGAGGATATTGAAGTTCCCGGGGCGCGGAAGCTACCCGAAGGAACTGGTCGGACCGGGCATCAGAGAAAACCGCCAGACCTTCTTCAAACCGTAGTCCGCCACCAAATCGGAAGAGCCCGGAAGTCAACGAGCGCCACGACTCAATTCTTCACAAACCCACAGGTCAAATCTGGACGATTCTGGCGATTGATTGTTGGCATCGGCTGCATAGCCAAAATCAACTAGCGGCGGCCTGCAACCAGCTCACTGCGATGACGGGCGCGTGCGGCGGCTTCCAGGTCACCTCGCTTGTCTGCATCTAGCGCCAGCACACCCAGCCAGGCCAACAGCGGGCGGCGCCAACCCTGTGCGGAAGCGGTGTCGATCGCGAGTTCAATATCGGATGGCGCGAGATGGCCGCTGCGCAGCAACACACCGGCGGCGATCAATCGCGGCAGCGGCGCCTCAATCGAGACGAGCGCTGCCTTTCCACCCCCAAACACGGCCTGATAGTGTTGCGGCAGCAGCGCGAAATCATAGGGCTGGCCGTTGAGAAAAGCGGCATAAGCCAGCTCGGCAGCACCGATGCCATCGGCATCCTTGGTCAATGCCACAAAGCCGGGGCATCCGTCGTATTCGAGACTGGCGGCCTGGACGCCGCAACGGACCAGTTCGGCCCGTGCCACCTGATCGAAACGCCCGGTGCGGGCCAGCTCGCTACGCGCGCGGGCAAAATCGCCTTCCGCGAGCCGGCGGTTTCCGTTCAGGTAGGCCGACGTGTAGCGGCCCAGCGCGCTGTACGCGTCGATCTGCCAGTCCGGCGAAACCGGCCCGCCGGCACAGGCGGCCAGGGCGATCACGCAGACCGCAAGCATCAGGCGTACTTTCATGGCAATTTGATCTCGGTGTCGCGGGCGAACGGCCACTTGCGGTTGATGTCGTTAATCAGCGCACTGGCCTTGCGCAGACTATTTTCGACTTCGGCGCGCAAACCAACCAGGTCGGCGCTTGCGTCACGGGTGTTGGCGGCGATCACTTGTGCATCGGCCAGAATCGCATCGGCTTTCTTCAGACTGTCACGTGCCTCGCGCAGCAAGCCATGCAGCTGCGCAATGGCAGCTTGCGATTCGTCCATCACGCCCCCATGGGCAAAGATCCGTGCGTCGGCTTTTTCGAGCAAGGCGTTCGTCCGTTCGAGCGTCGTGATCAGTTTCCTTGCATTTTCGTCGCTGCCGAGCATCCCGGCGAGTACGCCATAGCGACCTTTCATGCGATCGGTCACCGATTGCACATTGCCCAGGCTGGCATTCAGCGGCGAATCCGTTGCCGACATCTTTTGCAGGTTTTCCAGGAGCGCGCGCATCGCGGTCATCACCTGCGGAATCTGCTCGCTCGCGTCGCCGCGCAGTACGCTTCGTTCGGCCCCGTCCGGCAACGGAGGGTCGGTGAGAATGCCTGAGAATGCGCGTATCTTCGTTTCACCAACAAGACTGCGTTCCATGGTGAACACACTCGACGTGCGCAACCAGCGCGCATCGTCTTTCGTCACGTCGATCAGGATGTGTACGTTGCCGTCGTTGGCCAATTCGACACGGTCGATGCGGCCGATGGGAAACCCCGAAAATGTCAGATCCATGCCGGACTTGAGCCCTTCCGAATTGTCGGCCACGAGAATCAACCGTTGGGTTTCCTCGAAAACGCCACGTGCCTTCATGACGTATAGCACAAAGGCAAAGATCAGCACGATAGTCAGCACCAGTAGCGCCACCGCCTTGAACTCCGCATACGGGGTCGTTGGCGAAGGCACGTCTGATTCAGGCACCGGATTCCGTTTCTCCATCAGGTCACTCAGAAGAAGGCCGCTATCAGCGACAATATTTCAATCGCCAGGAGCACGATGAACAAACGTTGCCGACCCGGCAGCGTGGCGCTGGAAGCTTGTTGACCATCGACCAAGGCTGTATAACGTACAACGGCTGGAATGGTCCCTACCGCCAGAGCAAACAATGCAGTCTTCAATCCTAACAACATAGTGACGATCGGTTCAAATACCTGCCCCACGGTTCGTGTGAAACTTCCCACGCCCCAGGGAGAAAAACCGTAAACGCCGATATACCCCAGAAATAATGCCACCCCGCCGCTGATCGTGACCAGCGACACGACGGCGACGCTCTGGGCGATGGCCCGAGGCAGGATCGCCTGACGCCAGACATCCGTCGTGATCACCCGTGAAGGGGCGTAGGCGGCGTCTTGCGGCATGGCATCCCATTCGGTTGTGGCGGCAATATCGGTGCGAAGCGCGACAAACAGCGCCGCCGAGAGTGGCAGCAGTTCGACGACCAGCACGCGCACGACCATGCCAAGGGCAAACTGTGAAAGTCCATAACTCTGGGCCGTCACCACGACGATATGAATCAGGACCAGGCTGATCAGCGCCGAAAAAAGAATGAAGCGCGGCAATATCTACAC
>WBZS01001257.1_pt1 | contig 21255 bp, 14 predicted proteins | sample 5204201 | NCBI WGS metagenome assembly WBZS01 (sample SAMN12344357, study PRJNA552823) | activated sludge metagenome | biome: Activated sludge suspended growth; feature: Nitrification reactor; material: Wastewater; isolation source: activated sludge from nitrification reactor of wastewater...
GTTTGACCCAGACTTGCCGTTGTAGCCGTAGCACAAGGTGTCGTTGTTGGCGATGCTAAGAAAACGAACTGGGTGTGTTAGATGCTTGGTGACCTGAACTTGATTCTCGCGAGACGCCAAGTCCATTTTCCACACGTTAAAGCTGCTGTTCAGTTGGGGAATGACGCGGCCACGTTTGTTGGCGTCAGCGAACTTTTTTTCCGGTGCCCCGTTTTGGGTCGCCGAAGTCGGTCCGATCTGTTCGCTCAGGTAATAGACGGATTTTCCGTCAGCAGACCAAACGGGATGGCGATCTTCTCCTGCGAAAAATGTAAGTTTGTCGTAATTTCCAGTTGCCGGATCAAACGTCCACAGATCGCGCGTAACGCTCGACGTATGGTGCTTTCGCCAAATGTCTTCGGTGCCTTTGTAATCTTGAAACAAAACTCTCCTGCTGTCGGGATCAAATTTCGCAAAATCCGCCGTGGTCGTCATGATTTGTCTTTCGCGACCGCCCGCAACGCTGATCTCGTAGAGTTCGCTCATCGCGGGTGTACCGATAACGGCATTTGGAGCATCCAGGCGGCGACTAGTGAACAAGATGCTTTTTCCATCGCGAGTGAACGAGGTTGGCTCGTCATCTGATGAATGAAAAGTTAATCGAGTGGGCACCCCGCCGCTCGACGAAATAACAAAGACATCGCCGTTTCCAAACCAGTCCGCCATAAAGGCTATGCTCTGGCTGTCGGGAGACCAAACGGGCGAACGTTCGTAACCGTTGTGGCTCGTGATGGGCTGAGCCGTGCCCCCCATGGCGTCCACGACCCACAAATCACCCAAGTGAGAGAAGGCGATTTTTTCACCATTGGGGGAAATCGAAATGTACCGAATCCACTTGGCAGACTCGTTGGCTGAAGCCGCCGAAGTACAAAAAGCAACAACAGCCACCAAACAAACCGCCAATACCTTGCTGTGCATTTAAAAGTCGCCTTTAAAATTGTCGTCAATTGTCAAATTGTCCTATCGGCTTGCCTCTGCACCGACCCGCAGGACTTACCAGTTTAATTCAAAACCTGATTGCCAAGTGAAACCCAGTCCAAATCCAAAGAAAAACACTGGCTCTGATCGAAATGCGAATTTCCAGGGGCACAATCTGATCTTCAAAAATCGGCTGTAAGACGAACCGATTTGGGGTGGCTCGAGATTGAACAATGGCTCTATGGACAAACTAACCAATGGGTTTTGAAAAAAATGAGATTCGGGTAAACTACGGAGGGCAATTTCGCGTAGAAAATGAGCTTTCTGAAACGGATCTTTTTCTGCCCGGCCAGACGAAGCAAAAGATTTCTCTTTTTACCTAAGTGATTATGTCTATTCTCAACGATAATTTTTTTCGGTTGGCCCTTACTTTGTGCGGATTCCTTGCGACGGTTGGCTGCCAACCTGCGTTCGATCCCTTGATAGATATCGTCGACGCAAAGTCGAGCACTGTGAAAGTCGACGACTACACGCGTGCAATCAGTTTGGTTCGCAGCAGCAAGGGTTATGCCAATGACGAATTCGAGAATTCTGTTTCGCAAAACTTGAACCGCTGGGCGTCGAAGTTGAAGGCGGACCCCAAAGGCGTCGGTGTCGAATGGAAACTGGACGAAGCCGTTGCCTCTATCGTCGCAGAGTACGAGTCGTATCCAACCGTCAAGAACATTTCGGAACTGACATTTGCCGGAATCGACGCTCATTACCTCCGGCAATCCGATTGGTGTGAAGCGATTGTGAAGCGAGTTACGAATTCCAAGCATCCGCTGATGTTTGAACTCTATCGATTGTCCGCTGGCGATCAATCGGTGTCGGCGGATGCAACAGTGGAATTGAGCGAATTAGTAAAGTCGCTTAACCCCTCCGTTGCTGAGGACCAACTCAAAAAATTGGTTGATTCCATCAAGTTGTTTGATTGGGTTGTTCGCAACACACAATTGGAAGCCGAGTATTCACCGACAGAAGAAGAGATCATCAGCGGTCGGCTATCGGAAGCCCCGACTGGGAAACCATGGTCCGATGGAATTCGCGGTGCGGGTTATAACTCGACACCGTTTCAATTGCTGTCCTACGGTCGAGGCGATTACGTCGAAAGAGCAAAACTCTTTATCAAGTTGTTAGAACATAACGATACGACGGCAGTAATGTTGACCGTGGCCGAGACACCGTGGGCGGTAGGTGTTGAAATCGGGGGGCAGCTTTATTTGTTCGACACAAAACTGGGAATGCCAATTCCGAAGGACAAAATCGGTTCGGTTGCGACATTGAAGGACGTTCGTCAGGACCCGACTATCCTCAGCCGACTTGATTTGACATTGGAAGAATCGATTGAAGGCGACAACAAATTTTGGTTAAAGTCCGATAAACTGGCGGAACTAGCCGGCTTGATTTATGTATCGCCCGAGTCGGTTTCGTATCGAATGCGAGTGTTAGAGCAAACTATGGTTGGCGACAAACTGTTGCTGACCAACGATCTCGACAAAACTCGTGCGACTCTCGCAAAAATTGAAAACTTGCCGACCAAAATTTGGGACATCGAGTTTAAGAACCTGGCCTATCGCTGGACGTTACGGGACGCCTTGATCCGCTCGAAGACCGATGATTCATTGCCGCCTAAACTATTTTGGTATTACGACAATGAATCCTACATCGACATGTTTGAAAATTACCGGACCGCGCGAAACATGTTTGCTCATGGCCAGTTTGAACTTGACGAGAACGTCGACGACTACAATGTGATCGAAAACTTCTACCTGTTGATGTACGACGACAAGAAAATCGATGAATTAGCGACGAACACGCCGCTGTTAATGCGTTTGGGGATTTTGCAAAGCAAAAATCAAAACGCTAAACAGTATCAGGAACGACTGCAAAGCGTGCAGGCGCAAATGCGTTTGGTTCGTCGTGATGCAGGGTTGTTTCTCGCCCAAAGCCATTTTGACAATGGCAATATCGGAACCGCAGGAAATTGGCTGGAGCGAATTTCAGTGAAGGAAGATGCCTTGCGCTGGAACAATGCGATCCGATACCTGTTGGGTCGGTCGTTTGAATCGCGGCGCGAGTATGATCGAGCAATCGCAGAGTTCAAAAAGAGCGATGGACCGGATCGGCATGGCAACCTATTGCGAATGCGCTACCTCAAGTCACTGGTTGCTGCCACGGAAAGTTCTACAGCTGCATCGGAAGGTGATTCCGTTTCCACCGCAGCAGATCATGAAGGAAAAAAGTAATTCCCGTCTGGTAATTCTACTTTTTCCAGCGAAACGAATTGCCAGTCAAACGCTCGAAAGCCTCAATGTACTTGTCGCGCGTTTTCACGACGACTTCCTCTGGTAATTCGGGCGGTGGGGAGTTTTTGTCCCATGTCGTCGATTCCAGATACTCGCGCACAAACTGTTTGTCGAACGACACTTGATTTTGGCCGGGACGATACAAGGACGCCGGCCAGAATCGCGAACTGTCGGGAGTGAGGACTTCGTCGATTAACAACAGCTCGTTTCCAAACCAACCAAATTCGAATTTGGTATCGGCAAGGATTATCCCGCGTGATACGGCATGAGTGGCTGCCGACTGATAAATCTGGATGCTTCGCTCCCGCAATTCGTTGGCTACTGGCGCGGTGACGATCGAGGCCATTTGTTCGAAGCTGATGTTTTCGTCGTGTCCACTTTCGGCCTTGGTCGCCGGTGTGAAGAGCGGCTCCGGAAATTTCGCGCAATTGTGAAGATCTTTCGGCAAGGCATGTCCGCAAACCTCACCGCTCCTTTGATAGTCGCGCCATCCTGACCCAACCAGGTAACCACGGACGACGCATTCAACGGGAACGACTTTGCATTTGCGCACCACCATCGATCGGCCCTCGAGGTATTCGCGATCGAGTCCAATCGGCAATTCGATAACACTCAAATCGCCGGTGATCAAGTGGTTGGGAGTTTTCAGCAAGTTGAACCAAAACAAACTGATTTCGGTCAACACCCTGCCTTTGTCAGGAATGTTCGTAGGCAGAATCCAGTCAAAAGCGGAAATGCGGTCTGTCGCCACGAGGAGCAAATGCTCGCCCAAATCATACAGGTCGCGGACTTTGCCTTGGCGAATCGGTTTGGCTGAAGAGTTCAAGGTCGTGTTCATCCTACTGGGATAGCGTCCGGAGCCGCTGAGAAAACGAAGAAAAAAATGCCTTAGACGTTAAGTTAACAAACCAGAAGAATTTTCCAAGGACATCACTTGCTGACTTTTCTCAAGCATGCCGAGAAGATATTTTTTCGTAGAGCCCCAGATATTTTAGGGCTTGGGCTTTTCCCTCATGTTCCCGCAGCATGCTCATTCTTGCCCCTTGTGCCAATTGTCGTCGCAAATCAGAACCAAGAATCAGTTTTTCAATCGCGTTCGCAAGGCCCTGTAAATCGTCGGGCGCGGCGAGCAATCCATTCTCGCCATGTTTGACGACCTCGCCGATTCCACCGGAATCAAATGCAATGACTGGAACCCCACAAGCCATTGCCTCCAATGCCGTTTGCGGCTGGTTATCGGCAAGAGATGGGACGACAAAAAAGTCACAAGCGTTGTAGGCATCAACTTGTTTAGCCTCACTGGAAAGAAACCCCAGCTGTAGGACATTGTGCACACAAAGACTTGCAGCATCGACCTTGCCCGCACCAAAAATTAGGGCGGTCAAATGCGTGCGACTTGATGGCGACAACGACAATGCTTGTTCCAGCAATGCCAGCCCCTTGCGAGGATTACTCAAGTTGTCGGCACCGAACCCGACGACCACACTCCCAATTGGCAGTCCCAGCCTCATCCGTGCTGACGATTTCTCTTGCGGGCGAAAGCTGTTTGAATCCAATCCATATTTGATTTGCTGAAAATTAGTATTCACCGGCCACAGAGGACTTCGCTGGGCTTCGTTCAAGAGCCACCGGCTGGGTGCGACGACAGTCAGGTGTTGTCGCGAGGCGAGCGTCTTTCGTTTGACCTGATACGAAATCGCAGAAACATCGTTCGATTGAGGATTCTGAATTTGCGGGCAGTTCCCGCAACCCTTTATAAAGCGTTGACAGCCGGACGTAAAATGACATCCTCCCGTGAACGGATTCATATCGTGCAACGTCCACACAATTGGTTTGCCCTGCGGGATCCGCTGGAAAAAAATTGGATAGTCGGCCATAAAGGCTACCCAATGCAGGTGGACAACATCAGCGTCCACTGCCGTAAGATCCAAGTTGGCGCAACGAAGCTGCTCCGCCATCGAAAAGGTTTCCAGCTCGGGAGCTCTCCCCGTGATGTGTTTCTCATAAAGATTTCGGACTCGACGATTCTTCTTTTTGTCCAGCCATTTGGCCAAAGGGGGGGGCCAGGCTGTCGAATGTGGTTCGATTGATTCGAGCTGACGAGTCGCGGCAAACTGTGGCGGCTCGCGATCATTTAGGTAGTAAAGAAAACGACTATCGGTGTTTTGTTGCAACAATTCGACGTGCAATCGCTTGGCGGCAATTGCTGCACCACCGTAAGGGAAGGTCGAAAAGTGGTGGACCTTCATGGGGCCGATTTCCCGTTTCTGCGGCGATTATGTAACGACAGACTTAAATCGGAATCTTGTTCAGTCGCGATTTCCAGAAGCGGAGAGCGCGGCGACGTTTTTTTCTCGACTCGGGAGACTTTGGATAATCCTAGGCTGACTTGCGGCGTTCAATTTGATGTTTCGCGAGCAGCATGCTCTCGAGGACAGCTTGGCGGCCACGCCGATAAAAGCACACACTCAACCGTCGTTTGGTGATTTCCAATTGTTCCTGCAACGGATGCCAAATCCATCCGCTGCGTTCCTGAGCCGTAATCGGTGCCACGCAGCGATCGATGAAACGATCCTTGTCTTGCATGAAGCCGTGGAGAACGCAGGCTTGCTGGCCGATCACGTCGCGCCGCACGCGCGCCAGCGTCGAAAAGGCGATTTGTCTGGTCGTTTTGACCGTCCCTAGTTCGAGTGCGTGTCGGTAAACGATCATGTCAAAGACACCCTCGCGGGCTTCGACCGGCAGTTTGCGACCGAAATCCAAACTATAACAAGCACCACCATTGATGTGCGGATCAAGAACTTTCTTTTTCTGTCGCAACCAACGGAACTTAAAGGTTTCGGGGACGAAGCAACCCATCATGATCGGGTCACCTCCCTCATGCCATTCGGTCGCCAGTCGGCTCAGCCAGTCAGCTTTCGTGACAGCCATGTCGGACTCGAACCACAGGCTGAATCCCCTGCCAGAAAAGTTGTTGGCAATGTAGTCCATGCAATCCCAGAACATGGCGGTCGGGCCTTGGGGGTAGCCAAAGATCTGGCTGGGGCAGCGAAAATGCCGGGTGCGACCCAGTGTGGAAAATGCTGCGAACAGGCGGTCGCTGGTCGGCGTCTTGGGGCTCGCCGCGAGAAGAAACTCGCACGCCAGGGGAAGCCGACAATTGTCTCGCATCCATTGTGCGGTCTTCAGGTAGCGGTCGACTTCCTCCTCGCAAAAGTAAGGCAAAATGCAAACGTAAGTCGAACGATTCGTTTTTGTCATCGTTTCAATCCATTGAAGCGTTTCGTCAGTGCCCTGTGGCAACTATTTTTCGCGGTTTGTCCTTGAGAAAGTTTTATTTTCAAGCTTCGCCAGCGTCAACGCCGTTTGGCGATGCTAGCTGGGTGCGGCGTTTCCACAAGTCATTCGCCAGTTAGGGAAAGAGATTCAGCGGCTTCGCAGAAAACTTTCCATTCTGCAGGCTCGCAACTGGATCACGGAATTCGAGGAAAACATGGGCCGGCTCTTTCAATATGGTTGAGGCAATCACAAGTGCCGTCAGGCTTGCGCCAAGCCGATTTTGATGGTTTCCATCGAGCTCAAACAAGTTCAGCTCGGGAGAGCTCTCCAGTGCGCGGGCCCAGACGCGGCCTACTGGAATCAACTCCGATTCAGTTTCCATCGCCAACTCGTTGTAGATTTTTTCGGTATGTTCCGAATTTCCTAAGACGCCCCGCAGTCCCCATTCCGAGTAAAACAAAACTCGAAGGCCTTTGGCCCGAGCCTGTTTGCCCAGTGCCAGAGCGCCTTTTTTCGAGTACAAGTATTTACCGCTTTGGCTCACCGATTGTCCTTGGAGTACGACCGCGTTCCAAGTGCGGGCGTTGATTTCGCTGGTGACGACTGGATTGTTCTGCGCACGTTCCAAGTCTGTATCGCCGATCGCTTGCGTATAAACCCTTTTGTCGGGCGCGCGAAATCGGATCAGGTCCCCGACCAACTCGTGCAGGTTGTGAAAGGTCGTGTGACTGTTTCCCACGAACAGCAGACTAATGTCAGCCTGGGCAACCGACTCTTTGTCGGAAATTGGCCATTGGGTGGCTTGAGAGATTCCTTCCGGCGATGAGGGATAGTTTGGTCCTTCGGGAGTTGTTGCCAGGTTTCTCACGAGGAATAACCCAACGGCCGCCAAAATCGCCGCCGCCAATAACCAAATCAGCCGCCGCGTTGGGGATGAGTCCGGCAAACTTGAATCAACACTGTCGTTCATGCATTCGGCTCCTGGCATGCCTGATCGTAACCGATAACCTGCGGGCGAATTAATGTGCAGATTGACTGCTTGCACCAATTCGTTCGCTCATCCTCGTTGCCAGCCACACATGTTACACTTGCAATTGGCAAGTAAAGCAGTTTAAGCAAGACAATTTCTTTTTTATCGATGGAAACTCCAATGACCCGACGGCTTTTATTCTGTTTGAATTTTCTGATGCTGCCAATTTGGTTGATCACATCATCGGCCACAGGACAGCATCGGGTCATCACGCAGGGAAACCAAAAATTGGCAATTATTGAGGCGGATGGGAAGGTCAGTTGGGAGATGCCTTGGGGCGGTATCCATGATCTGCATTTTTTGCCAAATGGAAACGTTATGGTGCAGCAAGGCACCACAAAAGTCGTTGAGATCGATCGTAAGAAAAAAGAAGTCGTCTGGACGTACGATTCCCTAAAGCAAAATGTGGAGGGAGATTCCCCTGTCGAAGTCCATGCGTTTCAGCCGTTAGCAAATGGCCTCGTGATGATTGCGGAGTCGGGGCGAGCGCGGATCATTGAGGTCGATCGCGAAGGCAAGATCATCAGCACCATCAAACTCAAGGTCAACAATCCGCACCCGCACATGGATACTCGTTTGGTTCGCAAATTATCAGACGGAACCTACCTTGTTTGCCACGAAGGAGATGGTTTCGTGCGTCAATACAATGCCAAAGGTGATGTCGTTTGGGAATTCGAAGTTCCCCTGTTTGGCCAAGACCGCCGCGATGGTCACGGTCCAGAGTCGTTTGGCAACAAAACGTTTGGCGCAGTGCAATTGAAGAATGGAAATTTCCTCATCGCCACCGGAAACGGTCACAGTGTCATCGAGGTTACTCCAGCCAAAGAAGTTGTTTGGAAACTTTCGCAACAGGATTTCAATGATATCGATTTGGCTTGGATTACGACTCTCGAGGTTTTGCCCAATGGCAATTATGTGATCGGCAATTGTCATGCGGGAGAAGGCAATCCGTTGCTGATTGAGATCGAACCGAAGAGCAAAAAGGTTGTCTGGAAGCTGGACGAGTTCGCACGCTTTGGTAACAACGTTTCGAATTCGCAGTTGCTTGACGCTCCCAAGGGAACGATACGCTGATCCCGAAAGGTAAATTCCGATCACGGATTTTTCCGCAACCTCCAAATGACGGTCGTTTTTTGTCGATTTCGGGAACTTTTGGTAGATTGCGGATGTCGAAGCCCTAACGCATATTCGGGCAGCAGTAGTTTTTTCGAGGCGAATACCATGATTTTCAAAGCGTTGGCCGGTTCTTTGGCCATGGCAAGCGTGTTTGTGGCGAGCATATTTTGGCCTTTCGACGGAGCGTCAATCAGCATGACCAAAAAAGAGGCCACCAGACCGGAAGACCGTGCCGCAGCGAAAAAACTGATGGACGAAGGCAACTACCGCGACTCACTCGCGACGTACCTCAAGTTGGCAAGAAATAAAGACGCCAAAGACGTCGACCTCGCCGAAGACTGGAATTTTGTGGTTCAAAATCTCCATAATCTTCAACAAGTCCAAGAATTCGACACATTGCTTGAGGAGATGCATGAACTGCATTTGAATAAACCGCGATTCCAAAAGCAACTGGCGATGAGTTTGCTAAACATGGAGCATTTTGGGTTCACGACAGCCGGAAAATTCTATCGCGGCAGTGCCCGGGGAGGCGGTGTTTGGACCAGCGCTCAAGATCGAGATCGCGTGCGTGCGATGCAGATTATGCAGCGAGCCGAAAAGCCAGTGAACGATTCGGACAACAAAGACTTGATGGCCGAATATTATTGGCAGCTAAGTCAAATGGTTGCTTTTGATCGCATGTACGGCGAAACATGGAAGTTGCAAGAGCTCACGGACTTGGCGACTTTGCCCGACTATGAACCTGCAGACCAGTGGGGCTGGCAGGGGCGAGGCTTTGGCGGTAGGCAAAATCGTGGTGCGCCCCTCGATGCAGAGGGCAATCCCATTTATTACAAGGTTCCAGAATCGTGGGAGAAAGCCGCCAATGATGGAGAACGTTGGCGCTGGGCAATGGAGCAATCAGCACGATTGGTTGACAGCTATCGACAAAATGCCGATTGGACATTCGCGACGTTCTTGCATGGACAATTTGGTGTGCAAACCATGGCTGAATGGGGCGGCTTTTTTCGTCCAGCCGCCGAAGGTGATGACGCAGGAAAACCGAAAAAAGATAATCCGTTCGCCGTTTCGACCTTGGCTGACGACGAAACCATTGCCAAGTTGGCAACTGGTGTGCGACGATTCAAGTTGCCGGACGAATTCAATCCGATCATCTTGTTTCAAAAAATTGCAAAAGACAAAGCCTCCTATCATGAAAATTCTCTCTCGCAACTAGCCCAAATTTTCGAAGACCGTCAGCAGTATCCTCGGGCCGCGAAACTCTGGCAACAATTAATTGACGAATCTAAAAACGAAACCTACAAGCAACGCTTGGCGCAAGTCGTCAAGCCTTGGGGGCGTTTCGAAAACGCCAATGTTCAACCTGCGGGCAAACCGACTTCCGTCGAGTTTCGTTTTCGAAATGGCGAGAATTTGTCGATGACGGCGCGGAAAATTAAGGTTGATGAGTTAATCAAGGATACGATCGCTTACCTGAAATCCAACCCTCGCGAATTCGATTGGCAACGCGTCCAGATTGAGTCGATCGCCTATTACATCCTGCAGCAGAATATGGCGAAGTACCTTGGTGCCGAGGTCGCTACCTGGCAAGTGCCCTTGGAACCCCGCCCTGCCCATTTTGACCGCCGGATTACGATCTCCACTCCCTTGCAAAACGCCGGTTCCTACTTGGTAACGGCAAAACTGAAGGACGGAAACGAAAGCAACATTGTTTTGTTTGTTGAAGACACCGTCCTGATGCGCAAACCGGTGAATGGAAAGTATTTGTACTACGTTGGCGATGCCGTCACCGGGAAGCCAGTGCCAAAGGCCAATGTCGAATTCTTCGGGTGGGCGCAACGTTGGGACGATCAAGGGAAACGCCAATGGATCGACGTCGGCAATTTCGCCGAGATCTCTGACAAAGACGGATTCGTCGAAGCTGCTCCCGAGTTGCTGAAAAATGACAAAAACTGGATTGCGATCGCTCGAGGTGCAAACGGCCGGTTAGCGGTGTTAGGCTTTCAGTCCGCTTGGACCAGTAGTTATTCAGATTCGACGATGCAAGGGCTGCGTGTTTATGGCATCACCGACCGACCAATTTACCGCCCCGCGCAGGCAATAAAGTTCAAGTTCTGGGTTCGCGAAACAAGTTATGCACCCATCGAGAATCAACCGTGGGCGAACAAGGCGGTGCTGCTCAAGCTCATTGATCCCCAAGGCGTAGAAGTTGCGCGTTTCGACAAACAGACGGACGAATTCGCCGGCGTGGATGGTGAGTTCACGTTTGGCGAAGAAGCCGCCTTGGGTGTCTACACTTTGACTATTGCGGATCCGGCCAACAACCAAATTTTCTCGGGCCAAGTGAATTTCCGCATCGAAGAGTACAAAAAACCTGAGTTCGAGGTCGTCGTCACCCCGCCTGAAAAACCGATCAAACTAGGCGATAGGATTCCTGTCAAAATCGAGGCCAAATATTACTTCGGTGGCGCGGTCCAGGAAGGAACCGTTAAATACAAAGTTCATCGCACGAAGAAGGATCAACGCTGGTATCCAATTCGTCATTGGGATTGGCTTTACGGCAATGGTTACGGGTGGTTCTGTGGTGATTACGAATGGTATCCAGGCTTCAAGTCGTGGGGATGTCGATGCCCGATTCAACCGTGGTGGGGCTATTCGGCCGATCCGCCTGAATTGGTGATCGATGCTGAAACCAAGATCGGTCCCAACGGAATCGTCGAATTCGAAATTGACTCGGCACTGGCCAAGGAAATGCATGGTGACAGTGACCACGAGTATGCGATCACGGCCGAAGTGGTGGATGCCTCGCGGCGCACGATCGTTGGTTCCGGCAGCGTGGTGGTCGCCCGTCGTCCATTCGCGGTCTACGTCTGGGTCGATCGTGGTTATGCGCTGGTCGGCGACGCAATGAACGTGGAAATGAAAGCCCGGACAGCGGATGGCAAGAGCGTCAAGGGAAAGGGTAAGCTCGCGTTACTCAAGATCTCTTACGACAAGAATGGTGAGCCCGCCGAAGAAGCCATCCAGACGTGGGATGTAAATACCGACGAGAACGGCGATGCCAGGCAACTCATCAAGGCAACGGAAGCGGGCCAATTTCGTTTAGCCTACACCGTCACCAACGATGCAGGTGAGACCATTGAGGGCGGACAACTTTTCAATGTGATCGGTCCTGGCTTCGATAGCGCAAATTTCCGTTACAACGATTTGGAGATTTTGCTGGATAAGGCCGAATACGTTCCAGGCAACAAAGTTCGACTTTTGATCAATACCAATCGAGCCGGCGCACATATCCTGTTATGGATTCGGCCCGTTGGCATTTATGCAGGACGGCCGGTAATTCTCGAGGCGAAAGGAAAGACGGCGACTTACGAAATCGATGTTTCCCAAAACGACATGCCAAATTTCTTTGTCGAGGCGACGACGATATTCGACGCCAAGGTACACCAGGTCGTCAAAGAAGTGATCGTTCCACCCATGCAAAAAGTGGTCAACGTAAAAATTGAACCACGCGAATCGACAGTCGTGCCTGGAAAGGAAACGAAAGTCAAGCTATCGCTAACGGACGTCGAAGGCCGACCGTTTACCGGATCCGTCGTCATGACTATGTACGATCGGGCTGTCGAATACATTTCTGGTGGCTCGAACGTAACCGCAATTCGTGAGTTCTTCTGGAATTGGAAACGCGGGCACAATCCCCAGGGTGAACACAACCTTTCGCGGATCGGGACTAATATTGTCCGCGAGGGAATGACTTGGATGGCGGACTTGGGCGTGTTTGGAAATATCTCCGCTGACGTAGTTGTGAACGAGCAGTCAATGTTTTTTGGCGGCGGCGGAGGAGGGCTTGGTGGGATGGCGAAAAATGCACCTGGCGCCCCCATGCCCGCGGGTAGAGCAATGGCAGACGAAAGAGCGAACTTCATGGCAATGGACGCAACGGCCAGTAAGTCGGAGGAATTCAAAATGGTTGTGCCTGCTGCAGAATTGGTCGCCCCAACGGTACGCACTCAATTTGCCGATGCAGCGTATTGGAATGTGGGATTGAAACCCAACAGCGACGGCATTGTTGAGGCAACCATCACAATGCCTGAGAATCTCACCGCATGGAAGATTCGCACTTGGGCGCTCGGCAGCCAAACCGATGTCGGTGAGGGAACTGTTGAAATCAAAACGGCCAAAAATATCATGGTTCGATTGCAGGCCCCGAGATTTTTTATTGAAAAAGACGAAATCGTTTTGTCGGCCGTTGTGCACAATTATCTGGACCAGGCCAAAGCTACAAACGTCGTACTTGATTTGGCCGGTGGATTGCTCAATACGAGTGACCCACTGGAGAAAACCGTAGAGATCGCAGCAGGTGGTGAGGCTCGAGTCGATTGGCGCGTCAAAGTTGCTCGAGAGGGCGAAGCCCAAATCACCATGTCGGCCCTGACGGATGTTGAATCGGACGCAATGCAAATGAAGTTTCCTGTGTTTGTCCACGGAATGCTAAAGACCGATTCGTTCAGCGGCGTGGTTCGCGATGGACAGCCGGGGACGTCCTTTACGATGACCGTGCCTGCCGAACGTCGGCCGGAGCAAACACGGCTTGAGGTCCGTTACTCACCCACGCTGGCAGGTGCCATGGTGGATGCCCTGCCGTACTTGGTCGATTTTCCTTACGGTTGTACGGAGCAAACGCTAAATCGTTTCGTGCCGACCGTCATTACCTTTGACATTCTGAAGCGAATGAATTTGGACTTGGAGAAAATCCGCGACAAGCAAACAAACTTGAATGCTCAAGAAATCGGCGATGATCGTGAACGTGCCAAACGTTGGGGAGTGTCCCGTGGCAAAAACCCCGTTTTCGATCCAGCTCAAGTCGAACTGATGACCAAAACGGGGATTAAGGATCTGACCGCCATGCAATGTAGCGATGGCGGATGGGGCTGGTTTTCAGGTTTTGGAGAACGGAGTTGGCCCCACACAACGGCCACTGTGGTCCATGGTTTGCAATTGGCGAAACAACGAAATATCGGAATTGTGCCGGGAGTACTTGAACGTGGCGTGGCCTGGCTGCAGCAATATCAAGACGAACAGGTTGCCTTGTTGATCGAGGGCGATCGTCTCCGCGATTTACCACGCGATAAGTGGCCATCACATCCCCGTTATCGTGATTCAGCCGATAATCTCGATGCATTGATTTACATGATCTTGCTCGATGGCGACGTAACGAATCCCAAGATGGGGGATTATCTTTATCGAGACCGCACCAAGTTGTCATTGTACGGCTTGGGGATCGTCGGTTTGGCGTTCGACAAACAACAGTCGATCGAACGTCGCGACATGGTGATCAAGAACCTCGATCAATTCGTCAAATACGACGAAGAAAATCAGAGTGCCTATATCGACCTGCCGAACCAAAACTACTGGTGGTATTGGTATGGCAGTAATATCGAGGCGAATGCCTATTACCTGAAACTGTTAGCGCGAGTGAATCCGCAAGATCCGAAGGCCGCCGGCCTTGTCAAATACTTGTTGAACAATCGCCGCAATGCCACCTATTGGAACTGCACGCGTGATACAGCGATTTGCATCGAGGCCTTGGCCGAATTCATGGACAAAAGCGGAGAAGTTGCCCCCAACATGACCGTAGAGATTCTGATCGACGGCCAGTTGAAGCAAAGCGTCGAGATTACTCCTGAAGTTCTCTTCCAATTCGACAATTCGTTTGTAATCGAAGGGGCCGACCTCGCCGACGGGAAACATTTTGTCGAAATCCGGCGACAAGGAAAAGGGAATGTTTACGCGAATGCCTACCTGACAAACTTCACGCTGGAGGACGACATCGCCGCGGCTGGCTTGGAGATCAAGGTCGAACGTAAATTCTATCGCCTGGAGCAGGTCAAAGACGCGGAGACCAATGTCTCGGGTTCGCGCGGGCAAGTCGTTGGCCAAAAGGTTGAGAAGTACAAGCGAATTCTGCTGAAGAACTGGGATGAAGTGAAGAGCGGCGACCAAGTCGAAATCGAACTCGAAATCGATTCCAAGAACGACTACGAATACGTTGTGTTCGAGGACATGAAGGTTTCGGGATTCGAACCAGTTGAACTCCGCAGTGGCTACGTCCCCGGCAGTTTGAATGCTTACGTCGAGTTTCGTGACGAACGGGTCGCCTTTTTCACTCGTCAACTTGCACAAGGCAAACACAGCTTTAGTTACCGGATGCGCGCAGAAATTCCGGGACGCTTCAGCGCCCTGCCTACAAAAGCCTGGGCGATGTATGCACCGGAACTGAAGGCCAACTCCAGTGAAATGAAGATCGCTGTTACTGAATCGACGGCGAACGCGGAGGCCGAGAAGAAATAACCAACGACCTGGACGTGACGTCCCTTCGATTCAAAAAGTGTTTTCGGGTATGCTTAAGGACTTACATCCAAGTGACTTTTGCGAATTAATTGGCCTCATGGAAAGATCGAAAGCATTGGTCGTTCACAAATTGGACGATGGAACGATCACCCGAGTCATCGAAACAAGGAACTTGACGGAGCCTAGGGAAGATTGGGTTCGGGTGCGGATCAAATATTCTGCGCTAAATTACAAAGACGCTTTGGCGGCTACGGGCAATCCAGGAGTCGCTCAAAAGTTTCCGCTGGTTCCGGGGATCGATGCGGTTGGCGAAGTTGTGGACGCAATTTCATCCCGTTTTTCTGAAGGGGACTTTGTGATGGTTGCGCATCCAGACTTTGGAACCCGCACTGACGGAGGCTATTCCCAATTCGTCGATGTCCCCGAATCATGGCTGGTCAAATTGCCGGAAGGGCTTACTCCGCTCGAATGTATTACGCTCGGAACGGCAGGATTTACCGCAGCCCAATGTGTGAAAGCGCTTGTCGATTCAGGACTTGAACCCGATGACGGTGAAGTTGTCGTAACAGGGGCGACAGGAGGTGTCGGGATCTTTGCTGTAATGCTCTTAAGACTTCTGCGTTACCAAGTCGTCGCAGCGACCGGCAAGGCCGAGCGCCATGACGACCTGTTGCGATTGGGTGCGAGCCGAATCGTGTCCCGTGAGGATGTCTTCGACGAGAGTCCGCGTCCATTGCTCTCGGCGAAGTGGTCAGGCGCAGTCGATACAGTGGGCGGTTCAACGCTGGCGACGGTTATTCGTAGCACGAAACCGCATCGCACGGTCACCGCTTGTGGACTCGTTGGCGGCCATGAACTCAAGTTGACGGTTTACCCATTCATCTTGCGAGGCGTTTCTTTGATTGGAATTGACTCCGCATTGGTCTCCACGGCGGATCGCGTCGAAATCTGGCGTCTTCTCACGAATGAATGGCGGCTTAACAACGTGATCGATCTGGCCACGTTGGTTCCTCTCGAAGGACTGGAGCAATCGATTACCGAAATATTACAAGGAAAGATCTTCGGCAGGGTCATCGTCCGGTTGGACTAGGCCTGTTTTGAATTTGAGTTGAATTGCTTTCGAAGCCAATCGCCAAGGCGTGGAAAAATTGCTGAAATCTTGAAAAGGAATCCCGCCTTCCACGGTACGATCAATTCACGTTTACCATTGGCTGCGGCGTTAACGATCTTTTTGGCCAGCATCTGCGGATCAAGTCCCTTTAGTTTTGCACCAGCTCCCGGTTGGTGAGCCTCGGCACTCAATCCTGACGATTGTGTCTGGTAGCGACTGCCCGCGTCGGCGCGCAGAATCGGACCAGGGCAAACGAGGAGGACCGACGAAAGTTCCTTGATCTCCAATCGCAGCTGATCGGTGTAGGCTGCCAACGCGGCCTTGCTGGTCACGTACGGACCGACGAACGGCCATGGTGTTTTTGCGGCCAGACTGGCAATGTTCACCACGCCACCATTGCTTTTTTGCAAGGTTTTTATTGCCGCTTGCGTACAATTCACCGCACTGAAAAAATTGATATCCATTTGCTGGCGAAAAATGTCTGGAGTGGTTTCCGCCATTCGGCAGCGGATGGATGCCCCCACGACGTTAAACAAGAAATCAATCCGCTGAGTTGTTTGGACTACTGTTTTGATTGCGGCGGCAGCTTGATCGCTATTTACCAAATCGGCGACAACAATCTGAGGACGAATCGCCGCGCCTTCAGCAAGTTCTCCAGAAATCTTGTGTAATTGCTCGGCGTCGCGGGCTATCACGAACAAGTGCGCCCCCGCGCCGACCAATTGTCGCGCGATTTCCAGACCGAGGCCCTTCGAGCCGCCGGTCACAACCACGACTTTGTTTTTCCAGAATGCCATTTGCGAATGCGGTTGAACGCGACTCCGTTCGTAATCCAAGACTGAATCTAGAGACCAACGATCTAGTTTATACGACGAACCAGCGATTTCTGAAGTAGCGTAGTCTACCGTTGCTTATCTTTTGCCAAATCGAATCAACAATTATCATGAATCGTGATTAAAAGGGATTTATTGAGGGCTGGATGAACAAATCAAAGCTGATTCCACGCAATTGGGAATTGCCACAAGAGTTTATCGACCGTTTGGGTGATCGGGCAGGTCGGCAACGGGTGATGTTCGCCAATGGACATTTGTTGTTCGTGCTTCATGCGCCGCCCAAGCCAGACCAGATGACCCGCGCTGCGCGACTTTTTTGGCGTAAGCCGAATGGAGAATGGCTCTCGACAGATCCCGGCAATGGACTGGTCACGTTTCGAAATCATTTGGATCAGTTGATGGCAGTGATCGACGAGTGCGATCAGCGCGAGGACGCCGCTCAAACGGCAACCGAGTATTTTTCGATCTTGGATGCGGTGAGCCCCCTCAAACGTTCGGCGGAAAATCTATTGCACGCCTTGGAAGAGGCTCGCAAGTTGATGCCGACCGATCGCGACATCATTGACTTTCGCGACCAAGCTTACGACCTTGCTCGAACTGCGGAGTTGTTGTATTCCGCGGCAAGAAACGGGATGGAAATGGCTCAGACCCGGCGAGCTGAAGAACAGGCTGCGTCGAGTATGGCGATGGCCAAGGCCGCCCACCGCCTCAACCAATTCGTCGCGTTTTTCTTTCCGTTGGCAACTTTGACGTCAGTGTTCGGGATGCAATTAGTGTCGGGCATTGAAGTGTTCCCGGCGCCCTTGCCATTCGCCATCGTTTGTGGCGTAGGAATCTTTGCCGGATTCATCATGCTGGCAATTGTTGGGCGACGCCGTTGACCCGAGGAGCAGTTCCTATTCGGCCTCGTCGAGTTCTTGTGGTTGCACAAACAAAGCCCGTTTCTGATAGGGCAGTGAATAATCAAACCCGCAACTACGGAAGAGGTTTTCGGAAGCCGAAATCGCCATGACCTCCAGGATGCCGCGCTCTTTGGCACGCGTCACACAAAGCTTCACAAGGCGGCGCCCAATGCCAATGTCTTGAAAATCGGGGTGCACGGCAAGACATTGAATTTCGGCCAACTTTCTTGAGTAAATTTCAACGGCCGCAAAGCCCACGATTCTCCGTCTAGAGCGGGCGATAAAGGCATGTTTCATCAAGTGTTCCATCTCCTCTCGCGTGCGTGGCAAAAGTTGTTTGGCCTTTACATACGGTCGTAGGAAACGGGTAACGGTACCTGCATCTTTGATTTCCGCCTCCTCGATAACAATCTTGCGGGCGATCAGCGGGTCTTCGGTCATTCACAACACCAAAATTGAATCATTTTTGCGTAGATTTCGGCACCACGATTTAGTTGATCCAGAGATATCCATTCATCGGAAGTATGGGCTTGAGCGATGTTTCCAGGGCCCAAGATAATCTTATTTGTCAGCCCAACAAAAACTCCCGCGTCAGTAGCGTAGCTGACCGTTTTTGACTGCGATCGGTGCAACAGTTTTAGCGATTGTTGGACAAACTCGGAACTGGGGTTTTTCCAAAAGGGCTCACAGGCTCGGCGGACGGAAAATTCCAAGCCCTGATTTTCCGCAACCTTTTGAGCGTGCTGTAAGATGGGTTCGACATCAATGTTCGGCATCGGCCGCAAATAAATTGTCGCCGCACTGCGGCCAGCTTTGACGTTGAGTGCCGTTGAGTTGTCGCGGATACCGATGTTCATCGAAAGCGTGGGCGGATCGAAGTTTTTGTCATGCCACTTTGCTTCTCGCTCGGTCATGTCATGCAGTGCGAGCATTTCGTTCAAAAAAGGGATCATTGCCAAGTTGGCGTTCCTGCCTTCGCGGCTGCTGGAATGGGCTTCCTGACCGACGCTCACTGCGGTGATGTTGTAGGATCCTTTGTGGCCATGCACGACTTCCAAGCCTGTCGGCTCGCCGACGATGCATTTGGTTTGGTGTTCGACCATTTCCTTGTAGAATTCGCTTTCGGCCACCACGGCTTGTGCGCCATGAAATCCCACTTCTTCGTCGGCCGTACAGATGAAATAAAGAGGACGTTTTAATTGCTCCCAATCGAAGACTTGCGCCGCGCTCAGCATGCAGGCGATCGAGCCCTTCATGTCACAGGCACCGCGACCATACAAGCGATCGTTGTAAACCATGGGGGCGAAGGGACCAGATTTCGTGAAGTTCCACGTGTCAGCGGGAACCGTGTCAACGTGGCAGGCGTAGGCTAAGCCCCCCTGCCCCGTCCCTTTTTTGGCGACCAGGCAAACTTTTTTTGCTTTGCGGGCATCGGTGTAATTGACCTTCTCAACGACGAAACCATGTTTCGCGAGTTTCATTTCGAGATAGCGGCAAATGAGCCCATTTGGTTTGTGGCTGACCGTGTCGAATTCGATTAAACGGCTCGCATAACGCAGCGTTTTTTTCATGGCGACCGGAGGTTAGGAAGGAAATTGGAACACGACTTTTCGATAAATTGATTTAGGTCTTTCTGTCGAATGGAACAAGATTCGCCTATCATTGTAATCACAACCGATCGAAATTCCCGTGAAGTCCTACAAATTGACCCGCCGTAGAATTATGAATCTGGCCGAGCAACGAATTCACTTTGTCACGGGCCGTTTGGCCGAACGGGCTTTGCAAGCCGAAGTCAGCCGTTTGGCTGGTCGTTTCGGTTTTCAGTATTCGGTCCAGGTGCTGCCGATTTCAGTTGCGGCGCTGTTGACGCCGGAATGGATCGCGGCACGAATTGAGGTGCCGCCCGGAACCACTCAAGTGTTGATTCCTGGTTACGTTCGCGGAGACTTGGCAACTCTTCAGGCTGCTTCGGCAGTTCCGATCCACCAAGGCCCAAAGGACTTGCGCGATCTTGAGGAATTTCTTGGCGGCGAAGGACAGCCGCCGACGCTTGATCAATACGATATTGAAATCATCGCCGAAATCAATCACGCCCCTAGCCTGACGACCGACGCGATTGTGGTACTGGCAAAACAACTGAGAGCCGATGGTTCCGACCTGATCGACGTGGGGTGTGCACCGGGGGATACTTGGCGAGGGGTGGGGGACTGTGTCGAGAGACTTTGTGATCAAGGCTTGCGTGTCTCAATCGATAGCCTCAACGCAGAAGAAATCGCCATCGCCGCGCGCTGCGGGGCAGAACTCGTACTCAGTGTCAATTCAAGCAACCGACATGCAGCACCGGATTGGGGCATTGAAGTCGTCGTTATTCCCGATGATCCCCACAGATGGGAAGAAATGGAAACCACTATCGAGTTCTTAGCATCGCGTCGAGTTCCGTTTCGCATCGACCCAATTCTCGAACCTATCGGTTTTGGCTTTGCCGCAAGTCTTCAGCGTTATGCTGCAGCCCGCCGACGTTGGCCGCAAACCAAAATGATGATGGGTATTGGCAATCTGACGGAGCTCAGCGATGTCGATTCAGCCGGGATCAATTTTTTGTTAATTTCCCTCTGCCAAGAGCTCGGAATCAGCAGTGTCCTGACAACGCAAGTTATCAACTGGGCGAGGTCAAGTGTAAAAGAGTGCGATTTGGCGCGACGGATCGCCAAATACGCCATCTCGAACGGCGTCCCACCAAAACGTCTTTCGCAACAACTCGTGATGCTGCGAGACGAAAGAATCCGCGAGTTTTCCAAGGAACTCATCGACGAGCTGGCACGGGAAATTCGCGATGGAAACTATCGCATTTTGGTGTCTGAAAATGAAACCCACGTGTTGGGGTTGCGGCAGCATGTACAAGGTGTCGATCCGTTTTCGATTTTCGACCAACTATTTCTGGCTCACCCGGAAAACATCGATCCGTCGCACGCTTTCTATTTAGGATATGAGCTATGTAAAGCCGAGTTGGCGACTCAGCTAGGCAAACAATATGCGCAAGATGAGCCGCTTCAATGGGGTTTCTTGACGGCGGACAACAAGCTTAAGCATCGCTTGAGCCGCAGGAAAAATCGAGAATCTTTTTAGAAAAACTAAGAATTTTCAGCCGCCTTGTTGCGGAAAGAGCCGCGAATGGTCGATTTGGGGAAAATCATCATATTAGTGCGTCTTTTTTACTTTGTATGGGGTATCTCCAACGTTCGATAACTCAAGCAATGTCCATTTGGACTGTTGTGAAACCGGATCAGGCGGTATAAAAGCGTCGTCTTTTTCAGTGCTTCGAACAATT
>WBZS01001258.1_pt1 | contig 21255 bp, 21 predicted proteins | sample 5204201 | NCBI WGS metagenome assembly WBZS01 (sample SAMN12344357, study PRJNA552823) | activated sludge metagenome | biome: Activated sludge suspended growth; feature: Nitrification reactor; material: Wastewater; isolation source: activated sludge from nitrification reactor of wastewater...
GCCGCGGTACTCGAAGGCGACACCGCGGGCGATCAGCGCGACGAGGATGAGGAAGAGCGGCAGGTAGAACCCGGAGAACAGCGTGGCGTACCAGTTCGGGAAGGCGGCGAACGTGGCGCCGCCGGCAGTGAGGAGCCAGACCTCGTTGCCATCCCAGGTGGGGCCGATGGTGTTGACCATGACACGACGGTCGACCTCGGTGCGGCCGAGCGGGTGCAGCAGCATCCCGACGCCGAAGTCGAAGCCCTCGAGGAAGAAGTAGCCGACCCACAGGACGGCGATGAGGATGAACCAGACGGTGGTGAGTTCCATGACGTGCCTCGTTCTCGTGTCGGATCAGTAGGCGAAGGCCAGCGGCTGGCCCTCGGTGTCGTCGGAACCCTCGGCATCGGGATCGGGCATCACACCCGCCGGGCCGGCCTTGATGTAGCGGGCGAGGAGCCTGAGCTCGACGACCGCGAGCAGTCCGTAGATGAGCGTGAAGCCCACGAGCGACGTGCCGACGGTCCACGCCGAGACCTTGGAGACGGCGTCGGCGGTGAGGAGCCGCACCTCGGGGATGCCGTTGGGGTTCGGGGCGACCACCCACGGCTGGCGGCCGATCTCGGTGAAGATCCAGCCGAACACGTTGCCGAGGAACGGTGTGGCAATCACGGCGATCGTGGTGACCGGCAGCCACTTCCACCGGGGAAGGTCGCGGCCACCCCGGGTGAGGTAGAGGCCGGCGACGGCACCGAAGGCGGCGATGGCGCCGAACAGGATCATCAGGCGGAAGCCCCAGTAGGTGATGAACAGGCTCGGGCGGTAGTCGCCGGGGCCGTACTTCGCCTGGTACTCGGTGTTGAGATCGTTGACGCCCTTGATCGTGGCATCGGTCGTGTGCGTCGCCAGCAGCGAGAGGCCCTTGGGGATCGCCCAGGTACGAAGGTTGCAGTCGGCGCCCTTCTCGCCGACGAGGGCCAGCACCGACAACCCCGGTCCCTGCTCGGTGTTGCAGAGCGCCTCGGCCGACGCCATCTTCATCGGCTGCTGTTCGAACATGAGCCGAGCCTGGAAGTCGCCCGAGACGGCAACGCCGACACCGGCGACGAGGGTCAGCGCGATCGCTCCCCGGAGCGCCCGTCGGAGACCCCGGCGATCCACATCGCCGAGCGTGTCGCGTCGCTTCAGCAGCGACCAGGCGGAAATGCCGCCGACGAAGGTCGCCGCCGTCATCAGCGCTCCGGCGATGACGTGGGGGTAGGCCGCGAGGGTGGTGCTGTTGGTCAGCACCTTCCAGATGTCGACCATCTCGGCGCGTCCCGTCTCGGGGTTGAACTTCACTCCGACGGGGTGCTGCATCCAGGAGTTGGCGGCGATGATGAAGTACGCCGATGCCGTGGTGCCGGCCGCGGCGAGCCAGATCGTGGCGAGGTGCACCTTCTTCGGGAGACGGTCCCAGCCGAAGATCCACAGGCCGATGAAGGTCGACTCCAGGAAGAACGCAACGAGGGCCTCCATGGCGAGGGGCGCGCCGAACACGTCGCCGACGAAGCGGGAGTAGTTCGACCAGGCCATTCCGAACTGGAACTCCTGGACGATGCCGGTGACGACGCCCATGGCGAAGTTCACGAGGAACAGCTTCCCGAAGAACTTGGTGAGCCGGAGATAGGCCTCGTCACCGGTGCGGTACCAACGGGTCTGGTACCAGGCAACGACCAGGGCGAGCCCGATCGTCAGCGGCACCATGAAGAAGTGGTACACGGTCGTGATGCCGAACTGCCATCTCGCGAGATCGAGTGTGTTCATGTCATCCTCTCATCGCTGTCAGCGTTGACCCTACGGTTCACTATCTCTCATGGATATGGCCAAAGGTCCTCATCGTGCTGTGACGGATGTCCCGTCCGCCCCGGTCCCGTGGCCGATGACGTGTGACCAAGTGCCCTAGGAGCGATGGCGGCCCCGTTCGTATCGTGTGGTCGATCGTCGCCGCTCGGTGGCGACGCGAGCCCGGAGGAACCACCCCGATGACCTGCCAGACGAGCGTGGCGCGAGGCCCCCGCCCCTGGTTGACCGCAGCGACGATCATGGTCGTTGTTGCGTCGATGTGGTCGGCCGGCTGTGCCGACACCGCGACCGGCGGGGGTGGAGACGAAGCGACCGGCGCCCGGAAGCTCAGCGGTGTGGTGGTCGAGCCCGTTCCCGACGTGTCGGCCCTGTCGCTGCCCGAGGCGACGCCCGCCGCCGACCCGTTCCGCTTCGTCGCGGACGACGGCGATCTGCTGCTCGTCTACTTCGGCTACACGGCGTGTCCCGACGTGTGCCCGACCACCCTGGCCGACCTCAAGGCGGCGTTGAAGCAGCTCGGTACACCGTCGAAGCAGCTGTCGATCGCCATGGCCACGATCGACCCCCGGCGCGACACCGCCGACGTGATCTCGGGCTACCTCCACAGCTTCTTCCCCTCGGCGACCGCGCTGCGGACCGACGACGACGCAGCGCTCCGTTCGGTCACCAACGCGTTCGGAGCGTCCTACCTCACCGAGTACCCGAACACCGGTGAGCCGCGGGTCTCCCACAGCGCCTACCTCTACGTCGTCGACGACCAGGGCCACGTGGTCCTGGCGTGGCCGTTCGGCACCACCTCCGCCGACATCGCACTCGATCTCGAGCAACTGCTCGCCTGACACCCCCGCCGGGCGCCCCGCTCGGCCGACAAGGAGAACACCATGAAAGCCCGTTCCTTCGCCCTCGCGTCCGTCCTGACGCTCGCCGTCCTCGGTGCCCCGGCGTGCGGCGACGACACCACGTCGGACTCCGCCGCGAGCGAGACCACCACGACCCTCGCCGCCGGCCCGACGATCTCGGGTGCGTGGGCACGCAACTCACCGATGGAGGCCACCAACGGTGCCGCCTACCTGGCGATCACCGGTGGAACGTCCGACGACCAGCTCGTCGCCGCATCGGTCGACGCCACGGTCGCCGGCAAGGTGGAACTGCACGAGACCGTGGCGGCCGGTGACTCCGGCGACGGGTCGATGGGTGCCACGACGATGGGCGCCCCGACGACGGTCGCCGGGGACACCATGACCGCCACGACCCTGGCTCCGGCCATGGAGATGCGCCCGGTCGAGGCCGTCGAGGTGCCGGCCGGCAAGAAGGTCGAGCTGAAGCCCGGCGGCTACCACATCATGCTGCTCGACCTCGTCCAGCCCCTCGTCGTCGGCGACTCGTTCGACCTGACGCTCACCTTCGCCGAGGCGGGTGAGCAGGTCGTGACCGTCGAGGTCAAGGACGCACCGTGATCCGGCAGGCTGCACGGCGAGCGGCGATCGGCATCGCGCTGGTGGCGTTCGTCGTGTCGTCGTGCGGCTCGCCCGCCCGGGCGTCGAAGCAGTACCAGTACGTCATCCCCGAGGGGACGGCCGGCCTCATCGCCACGAACCGTGCACCCGAGATCTTCCCGGCCGACCTGACCGTCCGGGTCGGTGACTCGATCACGATCGTGAACGAGGACGACTTCGACCAGGAGGTCGGGCCCTACCTCGTGAAGGCGGGGACCACCATGACCCAGCACTTCTCGTCTCCCGGCGTCTTGCAGGGCGCCTGCACGATGAGCATGGGTGGCACGCTGAGCGTGACGGTGCTGCCGGCGGAGTGACCTCAGGGGCCGGTCGTGGTGGTCGCCGGGACCCCGAGTTCGTCGGCGATCAGCCGTTCGAGTTCGGCCTCGTCGAGCGCCCCGTTGTGGGTGGCGGCGATGGTGCCGTCGGCGCGGATGAACGCCGTCGCCGGCATCGTGGTGATGGACAGCGCGATCTGTGAGGTGGAGTCGGGATCGAGGTACTGGTCGAACCCGACCCCGGTCTCGTCGACGAACTGCTGCGCCGCCACCTCGGTGTCGCCGAGGTTGACGCCGACGAAGCGGACGACCCCCTCGTACTTCGACGCGGTGACGTCGAAGGCCGGCATCTCCTTCCGGCACGGGGCGCACCACGTGGCCCAGACGTTCAGGACCATTGGCGTTGCCGACGCGCTGCCGAGCCGGAGCGGGGGAGCGTCGGCGAGCGGCGTGACCGTGACGGCTGCCAGGGAGTCGTCGTCGCCCGACGACGTCGTGTCGTCGGAGGAGCCGCAGCCCGTGGCTGTCAGGCCGGCCAGTGCCGCAACGAGCAGAGCGACGACGATCGGTGACGCTGGCCGGGGGTGGCGGTGGCGGTGGCGGTGGCGGTTCGTTCTCGTGTCCACGTCTCGTCACCTCGCGTCGGGCCCGGTCGTCGGGGGTGACGTCACGCTAGAGCGGTGAACCCGCGACCGTCACGCCCGGCCCGCAGAGCTGACGGATCGGGACCGGGTGTGAACGCGTTGACTCGAAGTCGGTTCCTGGATACCCTAGGGGGTATGTGTAGAGCAACGACCTGTTCCAAGTGCCACAAGCCCACCTGGTCCGGTTGCGGTGCCCACGTCGAGCAGGTGCTCGGCGACGTGCCGCCGGCCCAGCGCTGCCACTGTCGTGAGGACAAGGCGGCAGCGAAAGCAACGTCCGCGCCGTCCGATGCTGGCCGTGGTGGGTTGTTGGCCCGCCTCCGGGGCAGGTAGGCACTGGAGGAACACTGACGACGAACGGAGCTCCGATGACGAAGACGGTGATCGAATGCCCGGCGTGCGGGGTGCGGAACCGGGTGGCCGACGACGCTGGCGGCCGCCCGCGTTGCAGTTCGTGCCACACCGACCTGCCGTGGCTGGTCGACGTCGGCTCGGCCGACTTCGATGGGGTCATCGAACGTTCCGCGCTGCCCGTCCTCGTCGATCTCTGGGCTCCGTGGTGCGGTCCGTGCCGGGCGGTCGCGCCGGCGCTCGAACAGCTGGCTGTGGATCGTGCCGGCGCCCTGCGGATCGTCAAGGTCAACGTGGACCAGTCGCCGGAGGTCTCGGCACGTCTCGGCGTTCAGGGGATCCCGACGATGGTGCTGTTCTTCGACGGTGCCGAGATCTCCCGGCAGGTCGGTGCCTTGCCCGGGCCGGCGATCGCCCGGTGGGTCGACGGCGCACTCCTCGGCGTCAAGCGGGCCTGAGCAATGTCGTCGGCCTCAGGCAGCCACGCCGTCGAGACGCCGGCGCAGCCCTGCGGCAGCACGGTCGCCGATGCGTCGGAACAGCAACGCCAGGAACGGGTCGACGACGCGGAGCGGGCCGCGCAACCGGAGGTCGGCGTCGTAGGTCACGATGCATCCCGAGTCGCCGTCGGGCATGACCGTGATCACGTCGACCGACTCGAGCGTCGACGTCTGCGACCGTGCCTCGACCGATGAGCCGGGCACGGCGTCGACGATCTCGTAGCGCATGACCGTGCCGCCGCCGATGCCCTTCACCGTGAGGTCGTAGGTCGAGCCCACTGCTCCGGCCTCGCCACTGACGAGCACCGCTGCGGTGATGCCGGGGTCCCACTCGTCGAACCGGCTCAGGTCCTTCATGACGTCGTACGCGTCGGCGGGATGCCACGGGGAGCGGACGCTGGTGCGATATCGGGCCATCGGGTCTCCTCGGGTTCGGATGCGGCAACCGATCGGCTCGACGTCGCCGGCCGCAACGAGCTTCGCAGGCTCACCGTCGATCCGGTCGTCAGGATGCCGGAACGGGGACCAACGCGATCGGGCAGCGGGCCCCGTGGAGCGTGCGGAACGCGGTCCCGCCGGCGCGGACCCCGAGGGGGCCGACCGGGCCGAGCCCGATCACCAGCAGGTCGGCGCCGTGGGCGGCCTTGAGGATGCCGTCGGTGGGCCGCTCGCCACGGCGGGCCACGGTCGTCAGGTCGATCCCGGCGTCGACGAACTCCGGTGCCAACTCGTCGCGGATCCGTCGTTCGGCGTCACGACGCCACCCCTCGGGATCGGGCTTGGGCGACCACTCGAAGAAGGGCTCGTGCACGTTCACCGCGGTGACGGCGGCGCCCGTGGCAGCGGCGAGGTCGGCGCACCAGGCGACGGCCGCCCGGCTGGCCGGCGAGCCGTCCACACCGACGACGATGCGCATGAACGTCACCTCGGCGTCGTCGGGGACGACCACCAGGGGGACGGTCGTGTGGTGGGCGAGATACTCGGCGACCGAACCGACATGGAACAGGCCCGGTCCGCTGCCGTGACCGGCGCGACCCGTGACGATCAGACTCGCTCCGTGGGTGTGGGGCGACCCGGTGAGCACCTCACGGGGGTCGCCGCCGGCGACGTCGGTGACCGCGGTTGACACTGGCGCCGACCCGGGTCCGTCGGCGGGATCCAGGCGCCACCGCTCCGCCCGCATCGCCCGGTCGAGACGAAGGTGGTCGCCGGTGCCCGGCATCGACGCGCCCAGCAGGAGCACGTCGGCGCCGGTGTGCCGGCCGACAGCGGCAGCCCACTCCGCGGCGCGACGCGAGCCCTCGGAGTCGTCGTAGCCCACCACGATCCGGTTGCTACCTGTGGTCACCATCGTCGCTCCTGTCCGTGCCGCTCACGCTCTCATCGTCGTGCGAAGGCGGGTGGAACGACAGGGCCCAACGTCCCGACCCGCCGGTGCCTCCGAGAGTCACAAGCGGGCGGTCAGCCGTCCGATGAGCCCGGCCCGGCCGGGGGCGACGCGTGACCACAACGAGACGAGGTGGGCGTCGGGGCCGACGACGGCGCGGCCCCGGTCCTGTTCGATCGCGGCGACGATGCGCTTCGCCACGGCGGAGGGTGGTCGCATGGCGAGCGGCGCGAGTCGTGATCGGCCGAGTTCGGCCAGCCGGCCCGACTGGCTCCCACGCGCCGAGTTCGTGATGTTCGTGTTGATGGCCCCGGGAAACACCGCCGTGACGCCGATGTTGGTCGTGACCAGCTCGTTGCGGAGCGCCTCGCTGAAGCCGCGCACTGCCCCCTTGGTGAGCGAGTACGACGCGTTCTGGGGCAGGCCGAGGAGTCCGACCATGCTCGACAGGTTGACGATGTGGGCCTCGTCGGCGTCGCGCAGGACCGGGAGGAACGCCCGGCAGCCGTTCACGACGCCCCACACGTTGATGTCGACGATCCAGCGCAGGTCGTCGAGCGACTCGTCCTCGAACGGGCCGGCCGACGTGACCCCGGCGTTGTTGACGAGGATGTGGCAGGCGCCGTGGGCATCGACGACAGCAGCGGGGAGCGCGGCGAGCGCGTCGGCGTCACGCACGTCCACGACGTGGGTCGACGCGTGACGCCCGAGGGAGCGGATGGTCGTCGCCGTCTCCTCGACGGCGGTCGGTGAGATGTCGACGAGCGCAAGGTTGCAGCCGGCGCGGGCCAGCGCTTCGCTCGTGGCGCGACCGATGCCGCTGCCGGCACCGGTGACGACGGCGACGCGGTTGATGAGTCGCTTCACGCGCGAACCTCCGGCGCCGTGAGCACGCACCGCGTGCCCGTGTAGATGGTGGGCATGCACTTGTTGCAGTGCACACAGAGGCTGGCTGACTGCTCGCCCTCGCGCATGCGGTTCGGCAGGTCGGGCTGACGCAGGAGCGCCCGCGCCATCGCCACGAAGTCGAAGCCCTCGGCGAGCGCGCCCTCGATCGTCGCCAGCTCGTTGATGCCGCCGAGGAGGATCAACGGCATCGACAGCGCGGCGCGGAACTGGCGGGCGAAGGGGAGGAAGAACCCCTCCTCGAACGGCATCTCGGGGAAGATCTTGTGACCCATGACGCGGAGGCCGAGCCCGACCGCCGCCGGCTGGGTGGCGATGAACTCCGCCATCGGCACGTCGCCGCGGAAGAAGTACATGCCGTTCAAGAGGGAGCTGCCGCCGGTGAGCTGGAGGGCGTCGAGCTGCCCGTCGGACTCGAGCATGGCCGCGAACGGCAGGCTCTCGTCGAGCCACAGGCCCTGGGGCACGCCGTCGGCCATGTTGAACTTGGCGGTCACGGCGACGTCGGTGCCGACGGCGGCGCGCACTGCGGCGATGGCGCGGCGGGGGAGCCGCATGCGGTTCTCGAGGCTGCCGCCGTACTCGTCGGTTCTCTTGTTGAGGTTGGCGCTGAGGAACGAGCTCAGGAGGTAGTTGTGGCCGAGGTGCACCTCGATCGCGTCGAACCCGCTCTCGACGGCGACGCGTGCGGCTCGCCCGAACTGGTCGACGACCTCGTCGAGCTCGGCATGGGTGGCGCCGCGGACGAGCCCCATGGCAGGTGGGCTCAGGCGGGTTGACGGGGCCAGTGTCTTGGTGCGGTTCGAGCGGGTGTTGGCGACGAGGCCGGCGTGTCCGATCTGGGCCGAGGCAAGTGCTCCCTCGGCGTGCACGGCGTCGGTCAGTCGACGGAGACGGGGCACGATCTGATCGGACATCACCATGGTGTTGCGCTGGACCCGACCCCCGGGGCTGACGGCGCAGTACGCAACGGTGGTCATGGCGGCCCCGCCGGCGGCGACGCGACGGTGGAACTCGACGAGTTCGTCGCTCACCGCGCCGTCGGGCATCACCCCTTCGAACGTGGCGGCCTTGATGATGCGGTTGCGAAGCGTGAGCGGCCCGAGCCGGGCCGGCTCGAACGCCGTGGACGTGCTGGTCTCGGTCATGTGTCGTCCCTCCCGACCCGAACGATACCACTGGTATCGGAATGTGGCTGGCAGACTGTACGGCCTATGGGCGACCCCACCACGCCGCAACGTTCGCCGAGCGGTCGTCGGCGCGACCCCGCGATCGACGAGCGGGTGCTCGACGCGACCCGGGCGAGCCTCGTCGAGCACGGCTGGGACGGCACGAGCATCCGGGGGATCGCCGAGCGGGCGGGTGTGAGTCGACCGGCGATCGCCCGACGATGGCCGACGAAGGCCCATCTCGCGATCGAGGCGCTCCTGGGCGCCGAGCCCGACCTCGGAGCCTTCGAGAACGTCGACCTCCTCGGCTGGGTCGACGGTGTGGTCGACGGCAGCTTCGACCTGTTCGCCCGGGCGGACATGCAGTCGGCGATGCCCGCGCTCCTCGCCACGCTCCGCGACCACAACGACCTCCGCGCCGCGATGTGGGACGGCTTCGCCGGTCCGGCGACCGATCTCGTGGTCGCGCAGGGCGCCACGGCGACGGTGACGGCTCGCGCCGCGATCGTCATGGCGGCGGGCGCTGCGCTGTTCAGCAGCGTCGTCGTCGGCGACGACCCGGCGCTGGTCGACGAGGTGCGGGCCCTGGTGCGGGCGGCGTTGGCCCAGTCCCTCGCTGCCGCGGCGGCCACCCGGAGCTGAGCTCGATCGCGTCCGGCGTCGGCGTAACCGGAGTCAGCCGAAGGCGTCTGGCCAGCCGAGGCCGGCGAGGCGCTCGCTCAGACGTGCGACGACGCCCCGCAGGTCGGTCGGCTGCCACCCCTCGACGAGATCGTTCCCGTCGAGGCCGAGCACGGGGCGGTCCACTTCGGCGAGGAGTTCGAGGCTCCGGCCGATCCGTCCCGTGAGCGTGGCCGGGTCACACGTGGCGAGCAGCAGGACGGCCTCGGCCATCGTCTCCAGAGGCTCGAACAGCAGGGGGTCGAGGTCACCGCGGGCAAGCAGATGGGGCGTGGCGATGGCGGACTGCGGGCCGACGGCGTTCACTGCGATCCCGTGGGGGTGGAGCTCCGACGCGACCGACACCGTCAACCGGTTGAGCGCGGCCTTCGTCGAGCCGTAGCCGGCCCCCTGCTGGGCGACGAGGTTCGTGGGAAACGGCGGACCGGGCGGGAGTTCGGCGGCGAAGCTCGTGAGGTTGACGATCCAGCCCTCGCCGCGCTCGATCATCGACGGTGCGACGTCGGCCATCAGGCGCCACGGCGCCCACACGTTGACCTGCTGGGCGATCTCGAGCTGGCGGCTCGTCCACTCGGTGAACGGTCGGTAGCCGTTGGCGGCGGCGTTGTTGACGAGGATGTCGACGGGCCCGAGCTCGTCGGCGACCCGGTCGACGAGGGTCGCTCGGCCGCCGTCGGGATCGGCGAGGTCGACGGGGATCGTGATCGTGCTGCCGCCGGCGGCGCGGATGCGTTCCGCAGTGGCATCGAGCCCGGCCGCGTCACGGGCCACGAGCGCCACCGCAGCGCCTTCGGCTGCGAGCCGCACGGCGATGGCCGTGCCCGTTCCACCCTTGCTGGCTCCGGTCACCAGGGCGACGCGCCCGCTGCACTGCTCACCCATGCGGCACCCCGATCCGAACCCCGATCCGATCGATCACGACGTGTGCGACGCCACCACGTCCGACACGGCGCTGCAGACGAACTCCACGTCCTCGTCGGTCAGGGCGTGGTTGCAGGGGAGCAGGAGTGCGTGCTCCATGATGCGGTCGGCGTTGGGGTATCCGGCCGGGGCGCTGCGGTAGGTGACGCCGCGCATCATCGGCTGCCGGGTCACGTTGCCCGTCCACACCATGCGCGTGTCGATGCCGCGACCTTCGAGTTCACGCTGGAACTCGGACCGGGCGATGCCGCAGTCGGGTTCGATCACGAACGGGAACGCCAGCCACGCGGTGTCGAGGCCTTCGGTCTGCACCGGTGGGGTGAAGACCTCGGGGAACGTGGAGAAGAACTCGTGGTAGCTCGCGAAATTGCGCTGGCGCACCTCCCGGTTGTTCGGGAGCTTCTTGAGCTGCTCGAGGCCGAACGCCGCGCCCAGCTCGGACGGTTCGAAGTTCCAGCCGAGCTCCTCGAACACGAAGAGGCTGTCGTACTCCATGCCGTCGACCTCGGCGAGGAAGCGCCGGTCGCCCTTGCGCGAACCGTAGAACTGCACCTCGCTGCTGCGGCCCCAGCGGCGCAGCAGCAGGCCGCGGTCGCGCAGTTGCTCGTCGTCGAGCAGGACCATGCCGCCGTTGCCGGCCGCGGTGATGATGTGCGATGCGGCGAAGCTGGTGACGCTGAGGTCGGAACGGGTGCCCGTGGGCGTGCCGCGGAGCGTGGCGCCCAGCGCGTCGCAGGAGTCCTCGATGACAAGGAGGTCGTGGGCGTCGGCGATCGCGCGAAGGCGGTCCCAGTCCGGGGTGTTGCCCACCAGGTTGGGGATGAGCATCGCCGTGGTGTCCGGGCCGATGAGGCGCTCCAGCGCATCGGGGTCGACGTTGTAGGTGTCGGGTTCGACGTCGACGAACACCGGGACCAGGCCGGCCCGGACGAGCGGGGCCACGTCGGTCGAGAACGTCAGGACCGAGGTGAGGACCTCCGATCCCTTCGGGAGATCGAGCAACTCGACGGCGAGGTACAGCGCCGACGAACCCGAGTTCACGGCGATCCCGCCGGCCTTGCCGAACAGGGCCGCGACCTGCTGCTCGAACGCCGTGACCCGCGCACCGATGCGGAACGCCGTCGGCCCGGATCGGAGCACGTCCAGGCACGCCTCGATCTCGGCCTCGTTGTGAACGCTTCCGGCGTAGAGCACCCGCTTCGACATCGTGGATCCAGTCAGTTGAGGCCGAACAGGTGGGATCGACCGTGACACCACGTCCCCCGGTTCTGCCGCATCCTATGGACGGCGACCCCGTCGGTCGACCGCTTCAGTCGGCGGTCACCCCGTAGCCGGTCACCGGCCCGGTGACCCGCACCATGACGGCGCTCCCGGCGTCGGCCAGCTCGGTCGACCGCCATCGGGCGGTCACCATCGTCGGTCCGACGGTCAGCGTCACGTCGGCGTCGGAGCCGCGGAAGCGGACACGTTCGACGACGGCGCCGACGGAGCCCGGTCCGTCGGAGCGGACGATCTGCTCGGGGCGGACGAGCACCGTGAGCTCGGTGCCGGGCGGTTGCGGCGACAGTGGGTCGAGCGCCACGGTTCCGAGCGGGGTGCCGACCTCCGTCGATGTGGGCGACGTTCGTCGCCCCGGCAGCTCGTTCGCGTCGCCGAGGAACCGGGCCGTCCACCGATCGACCGGGCGGCGGTAGAGGTCGGTCGGCGTGCCGGCCTGGACGATCCGGCCGTCGCGCATGATGGCGACATGGTCGGCGAGCGACAGGGCCTCCTCCTGGTCGTGGGTCACGAGGATGGCGGTCGTGCCCGTGGCCGCCAGGACGTCGGCGACCTCGTCGCGGAGTGATGAGCGCAGCGCCGTGTCGAGCGCGCTGAACGGCTCGTCGAGGAGGACGACGTCGGGTCGGGGCGCGAGCGCACGGGCGAGCGCGACCCGTTGCTGCTGCCCGCCCGACAGTTCGTGGGGGCGCCGGCCGCCGTGGCCGGCGAGATCGACGAGCTCGAGCAGCTCGTCGACGCGACGGCGTCGCTCGTCGGACGCCAGCCGTCGGAGCCCGAATGCGACGTTCCCGGCGACGTCGAGGTGCGGGAACAACGCGCCCTCCTGGGGTACGAGACCGATGCGACGCCGTTCCGGTGCGACATGTGAGCCGGCGTCGGCGAGGACCCGGTCGCCGACGGCGATCGTGCCGCCGTCGGCGCGTTCCATGCCGGCGATGGTTCGGAGCAGCGTCGTCTTGCCACACCCCGACGGGCCGAGCACGGCGGCGAGCGTGCCATCGGCGATGTCGAGATCGACCCCCGACAACGCTCGGACCGGCGGGTGTCCCGCGAACGCCCTCGTCAGCGCTCGGATCCTGACCGTGGTCATCGTTGATCGGTCCCGTCGGTCGGAGGCGAGGTGGCGCTGCGTCGGCCCCCGAGGCTCGACAGCAGCGCGGTCGGGAGTGCGGCGAGGACGACGATCGCCACGGCGTAGGGCGCCGCGGCCGCCTTCGAGAAGGACGACGTGTGGCCCCACAACTGGGTGGCGAGGGTGTCGAAGCCGGTCGGTCGAAGGAACAGGGTCGCTGGCAATTCCTTCATGATCGTCAGGAACACCAGCGTTGCCGCTGCGCCCACTCCGGGCGCGGCGAGCCGTGCGGTGACCGACCACCACGCGCCGACGCCGGTGCGTCCGAGCGACCGCGCCACCCCGTCGAGGCCCGGTGGGATCTGGGCGATCGCGTTCTGCAGCGAACCGAGCGCCAGCGAGAGGAAGATGACGACGTACGCGAGCACGAGCAACGGCAGCTCCTGGTAGATCGGGGTGGCGAAGCCGACGCCGAAGAACACGAGCGAGAGCCCGACGACGACGCCGGGGAGCGCGTGGCTGGCGTACACGGCCGACACCGCGGCGCGTGACAGCCAGCCGGGGTTCCGGACACTCAACAGTGCCAGGGGGAACGCCACCACGATCACGGCGGCGGCGCCCAGCGCCCCGACTTCGAGCGTGTTGAGCGTCGCTTCGGCGAACCGGCCGCCGTCGGGACGCGACGTGCCCTGCTCGAACCACCGGCGCAGACCGTCCGCAGGAATCCCGAGAGCGACGGCGAGCCAGCCGACCGGTGCGAGCAGCAGCGGCCATCGGGCCGGTCCGAGACGGACGATCGACTGGGGTCGGGGCACGCCGGAGCCGACCCGCGCGATGTGGCGCGAGCGGCGGCCGGTCAGCCGCTCCAGGCCGACGATCGTGACGGCGAGCACCGCGAGCACGCACCCGAGCACCGCCGCGGGCGTGCGGTCGAACGAGCCGCGGTACGACGTGTAGATCACGTTGGTGAGGACCTCGTAGCGCATGGTCGCCACCGCCCCGAAGTCGCTCAGCACGTACAGCGCCACGAGGAGTCCACCTCCGGCGGCCGCCGGGCGGATCTGCGGCAGCGTTACCCGTCGGAACGTCGCGACGGCGCCCTCGCCGACACTGCGCGACACGTCCTCGAGCGCGGGGTCGCACCGCCGGAGCGCCGCCATGACGGGCAGGTACACGTAGGGGTAGGAGATCGTGGTCAACACCACGGCAGCGCCGGACCGGCCGGCCAGGTCGGGCCACAACCCGATCCATCCGAACGACGCGACGTAGGAGGGGAGCGCGAGGGGGAGGCCCAACACGACTTGGACGACCCGGGCGCCGGGGAGGTCGGTGCGGGTCACGATCCATGCGAAGCCGACGCCGAGCACCACCGACGCGACGGTGACGATGCCGGCGAGCTCGAGCGAACGCAGCGCGAGGGTCGCGGTGCGCTCGCGCCACAGGGTGTCGACGATCTCGCTCCAGCCCCGCTCGGTGGCGCGGATGCCGAGGTAGACGAGCGGCAACAGGCCGATCAGGCCGGCGACGGCCGCGCCGAGCACCGCCGGTGCCGGGGCGCGGCGCGTCACCGCGACGCGACCGAGCGAGGGGACCGGCGCCGCGACGCCGGACCCCTCGTCGGTGAGGACAACCGTCGGGAGGGTCAGCTGAGGAGTCCCAACTCGGTCAGGAGCGCCTGGGACTCCTCGATCGACCGGAGATCGGTCAGGTCGAGGTCAGGCCCGTCCAGCTCGTCGAGGGGCGGGATGCCCGCCGGATCAGCGATGCCGTCCACGACGGGGTACTCGAACGTCTCGTTGACGAAGAAGGTCTGGCCCTCCTCCGACAGCAGGTACTCGAGCAACGCGAGCGCCGCAGCGTTGTCGGCCGAGCCCTTCGTGATGGCCGCCGCAGTGGCGTTCACGAGGCCACCGGGATCGTCGCCAGCAGGGAACACGAGCTTCGATGTGAGGTTGGGCTGCCGCTCGTCGCGGGCCCAGTAGTAGTGGTTGATGAGACCGATCGCGACGTCACCGGCCTCGACTGCTTCGAGCACGTCCCCGTTGCTGGCGATGTCGGTGATCGGCTCGTTCGCGATCAGGCCCTCGAGCCAGGTCCGAGCGGCGTCCTCGCCCTGGCTCGCCCGGAAGCCGGTGATGAACGCCTGGAAACCGGCGTTGGACGGCACGATCGCCACCTGACCCCGGTACTTGGGGTCGGTGAGCTCTTCGACGCCAGCGGGGGCGTCGGTCAGGTTCGGGTTGTAGACGATGACGCGGGAGCGGCCGGTGACGCCGACCCACTCGTTGTCGCCGTCGGGGCGGAACCGCTCGTCGACCGTCCCCACCAGCTCGTTGGGCAGCGAGGCGAGGAGCCCGGCCTCGGCGAGCACACCGACCGCCCCGACCTCCTGGGAGTAGAACACGTCGGCGGGGGTGTCCTCGCCCTCCTCGAGCAGCTGGGCGCCCATCTCGGCGGAGTTGCCGTAGCGGACGTCGACCTCGATGCCGGTGTCGTCGGTGAACTTCTCGATGAGGGGCGCGATGAGTTCCTCGTCGCGGCCGGAGTAGAGCGTGATGGTCTGGCCGGACACGTCGCCGGTCCCGCCGGCGGTGCCGTCAGGGGTGTCGTCGGCCGTGGAGGTGTCGTCGCCGCAGGCGGCGAGCAGGGCGGTGAGCGGAAGCAGGGCGAGCAGTGCATATCGACGCGGTGACGTCATGAGGGGTCTCCAAGATGGTGGTGCCGCTGGGCGCGGAGGAACGGATGGCGGGCTGGACCTAACCGACCTCGTTTCGTCATGCCACCCACCGGCCGCACAGTAGGTGAGCTTAACTTCGCATGCCAAGCGCCCCGAACGAGTCGCGGCCGCGGACTCGATGTTCGCGCTGAAGCGGTGCCGGGCGAGGAGGTCGTTCTATCGTGTTCGGAGGCCTTGGGCGGGAGGCCACGGGGCGAGCGGAGAGCAACGACATGCGGCGGATGATCGGCACCGGACTCGGACTGTTGTTGAGCGCGTCGATCGTGGTGTCGTGCGGTCCCGACGTACCCGCGGTCGACACCGGCGCCGAACAGCTCGTCGACGGATACGCCAACGTCCTCGTCACGACCGGCGACGGCGCGAAGCTGCTCTCGGTCGAACCTCGGGTACCGATCGCCAACGGTCCCGGCGCGGCAGCGGTGGTGGTCGACATCGACCGGTCCGCCCGCTACCAGTCGATGGCCGGCGTCGGCGCGGCCATGACCGACTCGTCAGCGTGGGTGCTCTCGACCCGGTTGAACGACGTGACCCGGACCCAGGTGATCAACGACCTCTTCGGCCGGCGCGGCGCCAACCTCAGCGTGGTGCGGGTGCCGCTCTCGTCGACCGACTTCTCGCTCGACGACTTCACCTACGACGACATCGAGCTGCCGGGCGAGGATCCCGACCTCACCGCGTTCTCGCTCGCCCGTGAGGAACAGCAGCGCTTCCCGCTCCTCCGCGCCGCCCTGGCCGTCAACCCCGATCTCACCCTCATCGGCTCGGCGTGGACAGCGCCGGGCTGGATGAAGTCCGGCGCCTCGGCCGACCGCTTGGGCGTCGTCGGCGGCACGCTCGCCGACGGCATGACCGAGGTGTACTCGCGGTACCTGCGGCGGGTCGTCGCCGGGTACGCCGACGCCGGGGTCCCGCTCGCGCTCCTCACGGTCCAGAACGAGCCGGCCCACGAGACCGACAACTACGCGGGCATGGTCCTGTCGCCCCAGCAGGAGGCCGATCTCGCGATCGAACTCGCCGACGGGCTCCAGGCCGACGGGTCGTCGACCGAGCTGCTCGTCCACGACCACAACTGGAACGGCGCACCCCGCGCCCTCGACGTGCTGGCACGCGTCGCCGGCACACCACGGATCGCCGGGTCGGCGTTCCACTGCTACTCGGGCAACCCGTCGGCGCAGTCGACGGTGCACAACGCGTACCCCGACCTCGACATCCACTTCACCGAGTGCACCGGCACCGAGTCGAGCGGCACCTTCGAGTCCAACCTCCTGTGGAACGCCCGCGTGCTCCTCGTCGACTCGGTGCGCAACTGGTCCCGGTCGGTCGTGCTCTGGAACCTCGCGCTCGACGAACGGAGCGGACCCCGCGTCGGAGGCTGCCGCAATTGTCGCGGGGTCCTGACCATCCATCCCGACGGGCACGTCACCCGCAACGAGGAGTTCTACGCGCTCGCGCAGTTCGGGCGAGGCGTCGACGTCGGGGCGACCCGGATCGGCTCGTCCTCGGCCACCGGCGGGGTCCACAACGTTGTGTTCGAGAACCCCGACGGCTCGACCGTCGCGTTCCTCGTCTCGACCGCGAGCCAGCCGGTCGACGTCGCGGTGACCGACGGCGATCGGTCGGTCGCGGTGACGCTCCCGGCACGATCGGTCGTCACCCTTCGCTGGGCCTGACCTCCGGCGCTCGCTCTCCCGGTCGGGAACTCGGGCGGGACCTTGTCCTCTGCCCGCCACGCCACCGCGGGCGTACGGTCGAATCAGGTTCCCTCGACCCTCAAGGAGTCGCCATGAAGGCCATCGTCTACCACGGTCCCGGCCACAAGGCGTGGGAGGACGTGCCCGACCCCGTCGTCATCGACGACACCGACGCCATCATCCGCGTCGACGCGGTCACGATCTGCGGCACCGACCTGCACATCCTCAAGGGCGACGTCCCCGCCGTGACCGACGGTCGCATCCTCGGTCACGAAGCCGTGGGCACCGTCGAGACGGTGGGCGCCGGTGTGAAGAACGTCAAGGTCGGCGATCGTGTCCTCGTGTCGTGCATCACCGCGTGCGGTGCGTGCCAGTACTGCCGCGAGGGCAGCTACAGCCAATGCCTCGGCGGCGGCGGGTGGATCCTCGGGCACAAGATCGACGGGACGCAGGCCGAGAAGGTCCGCGTGCCGTTCGCCGACACGTCGACCTACCCGATCCCCGACGGGGTGACCGACGAGCAGATCCTGATGCTGGCCGACATCCTCCCGACGGGCTACGAGGTGGGCGTCCTGAACGGCCAGGTTCGACCCGGGGACGTGGTCGCGGTCGTCGGGGCCGGGCCCATCGGGCTCTCCGCGATCATGGGTTCGAAGCTGTTCAGCCCGAGCCGCATCATCGCGATCGACCTGGCCGACACCCGACTCGACGCTGCCAAGCAGTTCGGCGCCGACGTCGTGATCAACAACAGCCACACCGACGCAGTGGCCGAGGTCATGGCGATGACCGACGGGCTCGGCGCCGACGTCGCGATCGAGGCCGTCGGAGTGCCGGCGACCTTCGAGTTGGCCACGAGGCTTGCTCGGCCGGGCGGGCACATCGCCAACATCGGTGTGCACGGTGAACCGGCGACGCTCCACCTCGAGGATCTCTGGATCCGCAACGTCACCATCACGACCGGCCTCGTCGACACCTCCTCCACCCCGACCCTGCTGCGACTCGCGCAGGGCCACCAGATGGAGGTGGACCGGTTCATCACGCACCACTTCACCCTCGACCAGTTCGACGAGGCCTACGACGTGTTCTCCCGGGCCGCCGACACGGGGGCACTCAAGGTGGTCCTGACCCGGTCCTGAGGTGCGATACCGGTCAGCGCCGGGCGGGGGGTCACGGTTGGCGCCGGCGGGGCGTTGTCGGACTGATCCTTCTCCGTCCCGGCAGTCGACCCGGCTCCGAGAACGGCGCGCTCCGACGAGTTCGGCGCCGCCCATCCGTTACTGTCCGACCCGGCGCTCAGGACCCGGGAGGACGGATGCCAGCATTTCCGAGAGAAGAACTCGAAGCGATGGTCGAGAAGTGGCTCGACGTCAATCGACAGGCGGAGGCGTCGGGCGACTGGCGGGTGATGGCCGAGTGCTACGCCGAGGACGCGACCTACGGGTGGAACTACGGCCCCGAGGTCAACTTCATGGCGGTCGGTCGCGACCAGATCCGTGACTGGGCGATCGGCCTGGAGATGGACGGCCTCGACGGCTGGACCTACCCCTACGAGACCGTGGTCATCGACGAGAAGATCGGCCAGGTCATCGGCCTCTGGCGGCAGGTCGCCGACGCCAAGCGACCCGACGGATCGTCCTACGAGATCGCCGGCATCGGCGGCAGCTGGTTCAAGTACGCCGGCAACATGGAGTGGGCCTGGCAGCGTGATTGGTTCGACCTCGGCAACGCCGGTTCGCTCTTCATGGAGATGATGTCGGCCGACGTCCTGTCGGAAGGCATGACGTCGCGGATGCACCGTGCCCTCGGCAAGCAGCCGGGCCACTACCCGGTGAACCAGACCGCGGCGCCGCTGTGGCCCGAGGACCGGAAGGACTGACGGTGTCGGATTCCCCCCTCGACTTCGCGTCGACCGACCTGACCGACCCGACCCCCTACGACGATCCCTGGGCGTTCTACGCGTGGCTCCGCGCCGAGCACCCGGTGTGGTTCGACGAGCGCTCGGGCCTCTACGCGGTGTCACGCCACGCGGACGTGGTGACGGCGTCGCGGGACTCCACGTACTTCAGCTCGGCAGCGGGAGTGCGACCGGTCAACCTCGTACCGCTCTCGATCGTCTCGATGGACGATCCCGAGCATGCCCGCCAGCGTCGGGTGCTCTCGAAGGGGTTCACGCCCCGGCAGGTCCGCTCGATGACCGACCACGTGCGCGAGCTCACCAACCAGGTCATCGACGAGGTGGAGGCATCGGGGGAGATCGACTTCGTGTCGGACCTCGCGATGCACGTGCCCCTCATCGTGATCTCCGAGCTCCTCGGCATCGACCCGGGGATGCGCAACGCGCTCTACGACTGGTCCGATGCCATGATCGGCGGCGAAGCGACCGCCGGCGCCCCCGGACCGGCGACCGACCGTGCCGCGATCGCGTTCGTCGAGTACACGACCCTGATCGGTGAGCTGATCGCCGAGCGACGGACCGACCCGAAGGGCGATCTGATCTCGGTGCTGACCGCCGCGTACGACAGCGGCGAGCTGGCCTACGACGATGCGACCAAGGCGCGCTACGAGGACGCCCAGGCCGGCGCCGAGGGTGCCGACGTCTCCGACCTCACCAACGACGAGCTGATGATGTTCTGCGTGCTGTTGATGGTCGCCGGCAACGAGACGACTCGTAACGCCATCGCGGGCGGCCTCCGGGCCTTCAGCCAGTTCCCCGGCGAACGCGATCGCCTGGTGCAGGATCCGTCACTGATCGACGGTGCCGTCGAGGAGATCCTGCGATGGACCTCTCCCGTGCTCAACTTCACCCGCACCGTCACCGAGCCGGTGGCCCTCGGGGGAGTGGAGTTGTCGGCCGGTGACCAGGTGCTCCTGTTGTACCAATCGGCCAACCGCGACGAGTCGGTGTTCGAGGATCCCGACACGTTCCGCATCGACCGGAGCCCGAACCCCCACATTGCATTCGGGTTCGGCAGCCATTTCTGCATGGGGGCGAACCTCGCCCGGATGGAGATCAAGGTCGTCTTCGAGGAGCTGTTCCGTCGGTTGCCCGACATCGCCGCGACCGATCCGACCGGACCGGTCGACCGGAGCGCGTCGGCCTTCGTCGCCGGCATCCATCGGTTGCCGGCACGGTTCACCCCCGTCGGGTCATAGCGCTGCGACTCGTTCTGTCCCGCGAGGGGATCCGGACTGCACGCGTTCGCGGGACAGAACGGGCGCGCTGGACAGACGGGTGAGAGCGGTACGCTCGGGACGTTCGGCACTGGTATGGCGCCGACACGGGGCGCAGGGTCGGGCCAGGCCCGCGCCCGGGTCGCCCGACCATCGGAGCCGCTATGAACTCGCAACCAGAACCCGTCAACACCGCCGGTGACATCATGCGGGACGTCGCGGCCGGACTCGTCGGCGCCGACCTCGTCACGGCCGCCTGAGTACACGGTGACCCAGGAGTCGACGCACCACCCCTCGGGTCCTCTCCTGCTCGCCGTCGCGCTGGCGGCGGTTGCCGGGTTCGTCGACGCCCACATCTACCTCGCGGTGGCGCCGATCTTCGTGGCGAACATGAGCGGCAATCTCGTCCGTATCGGCATGCTGACCGGGGTCCGCAACTGGGGGCAGGCGGTCGGCGCGGCAGCGGCGGTCGTGGCCTTCGCCGCCGGTGTCGTCGTCTCGATCGTCGAGCACGACCGCCGACTGCGACGGTGGGGCCACCTGCGCCCCGAAGTGCTCCTGGCCGTCGAGTCGGTGCTGCTCGTGGCGGTTGCGGTGCTCCGGAGTCGGCACGGCGTCGGCTTCCATCCCCGGCTCACCGGTTCGGCCATACCGATCGTGGTGGTCGCCGCTGCGGCGATGGGCGTCCAGGCGGCGACCCTCCGCCGTGTGGGCGACGTCGCGGTCTCGACGACCTACGGGACCGGGGCGATCGTGAGCATCGGCGAGAAGGTGGCGCTCGCCGGGCGGCGGGCCGATCGGACCTCGGCGCATCGACGACGGGTCACCGTCCTGGTGCTGGCCACGGTGCTGGTCAGCTACGTCGCCGGGGCCGCGGTCGCCGCGGCGCTCGGTTCCTCGAAGTGGCTGCTCTTCCTGCCGGCAGGTGTGCTGGTGGTGTCGACGGCGCTCGTGGCCACCCGATCGCGGAGGGCGGTGGCCCGGGACCGCGGTGCCGTACCCTGAGCGCGTGCCGACCGACCGTTCCGACGTGCCGTCCACCGACGCCCCGACCCACATCGTCAGGCTCGTCGGGGTGTACGACGCCGACGGCTCGCTCCGGGGCGAACTGACCTACTGGGTCGGTGCCCGCCTCGGACGGGC